>JAEAMG010001529.1_pt1 | contig 17231 bp, 12 predicted proteins | sample 8958741 | NCBI WGS metagenome assembly JAEAMG01 (sample SAMN16933256, study PRJNA681125) | bioreactor sludge metagenome | isolation source: anaerobic bioreactor treating anionic surfactant - SDBS | place: India: Bengaluru | collected 2019-02-28 | reverse complement strand
ACTTTGCCAAGATGCGCAAATCGCTGGGCAGCAAGCGCCAGTACCTCACCGAGGAACAGATCGACGAGCTGGTGCGCCTGTATGGCCGCTTCGAGGAAACCCCGCAAAGCAAGATCTTCCCCGTCGAAGCCTTCGGCTACCGGCGCATTACCGTCGAACGCCCGCTGCGCCTGAACTTCCAGGCCAGCGCCGAGCGCATCGAAAAGGTGCTAGAAGAAAAAGCCATCGAGAAGATGGAAGCCCCGAAACGCCAGCGCCTGATCGAAGCCCTGCAGGCCATGGACGCCAGCGTGCTGCATCGCAACCGCGAGCAGTTCAGCAAGCTGCTGAAGAAGGCGCTCACTGCTCACGACGTATCCCCCAGCACGCCGGAACTGAAAGCCATCCTCAACGGCTTAAGCGAGCGCGACCCCGAGGCGGATATCTGCCTGGTCCGAGGCCAGCCGGAAGCCGATGCCGGCCTGCGCGATAACGAGAACGTGCCGCTGGGCGAGTCGGTGTACGACTACTTCGAGCGCGAAGTAAAACCCCATGTGCCGGATGCCTGGATCGACGAGAGCAAGCGGGATGCGCAGGACGGCGAAGTCGGCATCGTCGGCTTCGAGATTCCCTTCAACCGCCACTTCTACGTGTTCCAGCCCCCGCGCCCGCTGGAAGAGATCGACCGCGACCTGAAAGCCTGCACCGACCGCATCAAGCAGATGATTGAGGGGCTGTCGGCATGAGTTTCCCCATCTATCCGGAATACAAAGATTCAGGTGTGGATTGGTTAGGTGAGGTCCCCAGCCACTGGCACGTTACATTGCTGAAACGTGGTTACGAGGTTGTGTTAGGGAAGATGCTGCAACCTGAAGCTAAGCGCGAAGATGACGAGCTCCTGCCTTACCTTAGAGCAGCCAACATTCAGGCAACGGGCGTTGATACTGACGACGTGAAAAGAATGTGGTTTAGCGTGGAAGAGAAAAAATCCCTTTTATTGCGGCGAGGTGATTTGCTTGTAAGTGAAGGGGGAGATGTCGGAAGGTCAGCTATCTGGAATTTTGATGGTGAGTGTTACTTTCAAAACTCAATCAATCGAATCAGATCGGTTGCCGGCAATGACACGCGGTTTCTGTATTTCTGGATGAATGCCATCAAGAATAAAGGCTATATCGATGTGCTTTGCAATAAATCGACTATCGCGCACTTCACAGCTGAAAAGGTGGCAGCTGTCCCCTTGCCGATCCCGCCAAAGCATGAACAGACTCAAATCGCCCGCTTCCTCGACCACGAAACCGCCCGCATCGACGCGCTGATCGAAGAGCAGCAGCGCCTGATCGAACTGCTCAAGGAAAAGCGCCAGGCCGTGATCTCCCACGCCGTCACCAAAGGCCTCGACCCGACGGTGCCGATGAAAGACTCCGGCGTAGAGTGGCTGGGCGAGGTGCCGGCGCATTGGACTGTGACAAAGCTGAAGTTCGTGACAGATCAGGTTGTGGACTGTCCGCATGAAACCCCTATTTATGACCCGGACGGTGATTATCTTGTAATCAGGACTGCAGACATTGACCAAGGCGTACTGAAGCCTGAGCAGATGTATCGATTAGATCGAGAGCAGTACACCCATCGCACCCGTCGTATGGGCCTTGAGAAAAATGACGTTGTATATAGCCGTGAAGGCGAGCGGTGGGGACATGCAGCTTTGGTTCCTCAGGATGATCTGTATGCGCTTGGACAACGAATGATGCAACTGCGTGTCTGCGGCAGTGTTTGCCCTGAGTTCTTTATGTATCAGCTAAATTCTGTCACCACATATGGGCAAGGTGAGGTTGATACGGTTGGCGCAACAGCCCCACATGTGAATATTTCAACGGTTATCAACTATTGCCTGATGCGGCCGCCAATAGCTGAGCAAAGAGAAATTTCCCAGTATTTGAGCAAGACTTTAGGCGGCCTAGATTGTTTGCTCGGCGAGTCACTTGAGATGAAGGGGCTGCTTCAAGAACGCCGCTCCGCCCTAATCTCCGCCGCCGTCACCGGCAAGATCGATGTGCGCGGCTGGCAGCCCCCGGTCAGCACTCAAGCCCCAAAATTTGAAGTAGCAGAGGCCGTATAAATGGCGGACAGCAAGGAAGCCCAGTTCCAGCAGGACATCATCACCGCCATGGTCGCCCAGGGCTGGCTCACCGGCCCGGCCAGCGGCTATGACCGGCGCACGGCGCTGTATACCGAGGACTTTCTCGGTTACTTCAAGGACGCCTGGCCGGAGCGTTGGGACAAGTTCGCCAAGGCCAACCCGAACAACCCGGACGGCGTACTGGTGCAGAAGCTGGTACGTGAACTGGAGCAGGACGGCACCCTGGATGTGCTGCGCCATGGCTTCAAGCTCCCGGGGGTAAAGATCGAGGCCTGCAGCTTCAAGCCCGACCACGGCATGAACCCGGACACCCTCAAGCGCTACCAGTGCAACCGCCTGCGTGTGGTGCCGGAGGTGTCGTATTCCCCGCATTACCGTGAAGGCGAGTACAACCCACGCCTGGATCTGGTGCTGTTCGTCAACGGCATCCCCACCGCCACGCTGGAGCTGAAAAGCGAGTTCAAGCAGAGTGTGGAAAATGCCAAGCGTCAGTACCGCTACGACCGCCCGGTAAAAGATCCACTGACGCGCAAGCCCGAGCCGCTGTTGACCTTCAAGCGCGGCGCGCTGGTGCACTTTGCCGTGAGTCAGGATGAGGTGGCGATGACCACCCAGCTGGCCGGCAAGGAGACTTTCTTCCTGCCGTTCAACCTCGGCAGCCTCGACGGCGGTGCCGGCAACCCGCCGGCGCCAGACGACAGTCAATACGCCACCGGCTACCTGTGGCAGCACCTGTTCCAGCCGGATGCCTGGCTCAAGGTGCTGGGCCGCTTCCTGCACCTGCAGAAGAGCGTGAAGGAGGATGCCGACGGCAATCGCGTCACCAAGGAAACCCTGATCTTCCCGCGCTACCACCAGTGGGAAGTGGTCAACAGGCTGATCGAGACCACCCGCACTGAAGGGCCGGGCAAGCGTTACCTGATCCAGCACAGCGCCGGTTCCGGCAAGTCCAACTCCATCGCCTGGACTGCCCACCAGCTCGCCTCGATGTACAGCGATGACGGCCAGCGGCTGTTCAGCTCGGTGATCGTGGTCACCGACCGCACGGTGCTGGATAGCCAGCTGCAGAACACCATCTACCAGTTCGAGCACGCCCAGGGTGTGGTGCGGCCGATCACCCGCGACGTCGGCAACCAGAGCAAGTCCGAGCAGCTGGCCGAGGCGCTGGCCGAGCAGACGCGCATCATCATCGTCACCATCCAGACCTTCCCGGCGCTGTTTGACGCGCTGGAGAAATACCCCAAGCTCGCCTCGGGGCGCTATGCGGTAATCGCCGACGAGGCGCATTCGTCGCAGACCGGCTCCTCGGCCAGCAAGCTCAAGCAGATTCTCGGCAGCGATGCGCTCGATGCCGAAGAGATCAGCGCCGAAGACCTGCTGGACGCCGCCGTACAGGCGCGCCAGCCGAACGAGCGCATCAGCTATTACGCCTTCACCGCCACGCCCAAGGCCAAGACACTGGAACTGTTCGGCCGCGTGCCAGACCCGACGCTGCCACCAAGCGCCAGCAACAAGCCCGAAGCCTTCCATCTGTATTCCATGCGCCAGGCCATCGAGGAAGGCTTCATCCTCGATGTGCTGCAGAACTACACCACCTACAGCACCGCCTGGAAGATCGCCCACCCGGACGGCGAAGACGACGAGGTCGACTCGAAGAAGGCGCGCATGAAGCTGGCGCGCTGGGTGCGGCTGCATCCGTACAACATCGACAAGAAGGTCGAGATCATCGTCGAGCACTTCCGCGCCAACATTCGCCACCTGCTCGGTGGCCAGGCCAAGGCCATGGTGGTGACCAGCAGCCGGCAGGAGGCGGTGCGCTACCAGTTGGCGGTGAAGGCCTACGTGCAGCAGATGGGCTACGCCGACGTGCATCCGCTGGTGGCGTTTTCCGGCAGCGTATTGCCGGATGAGGTGATCCCCGAGGAAGTGACGGAAAGCAGCAGCCTGCTCAACGCCGGCCTGAATGGCCGCGATTTGGCCGAGGCGTTCGACACCCAGGACTTCAACGTGATGATCGCCGCCAACAAGTACCAGACCGGCTTCGATCAGCCCAAGCTGTGCGCCATGTACGTGGACAAGAAGCTGCAGGGCGTGGATTGCGTGCAAACCCTTTCGCGTCTGAACCGCACCTTCGGCGACAGCAAGCCCACCTTCATCCTCGACTTCTTCAATGATTCCCAGGACATTCTCGACGCCTTCCTGCCGTACTACACCAAGGCCGAGCTGAACGACGTGACCGACCCGCAGATCATCTATGATCTGCAGAAGAAGCTGGATGCCGAGGGCATCTACCACTGGGAAGAAGTGGCGGCGTTTGCGCTGGCCTTCTTCGACCCGAAAGCCGCAGCCAGCAAGCTCAGCTACTACTGCGCGCCGGCCAAGGAGCGCTTTGCCAAGCGCTACAAGCTGGCCCAGGAATCACGCCAGCATGCGCTGGACTTCAAGCGCACCGCTGAAAAGAACGGCGACAGCGCAGGTGTGAAGAAGGCCGAAGCAGCCCTCAAGGAAGCGGGCGAGCAGGTGGATCAGCTCGACCTGTTCAAGAAGAACCTGCAGAGCTTCGTGCGCCTCTACGAGTTCCTCTCGCAGATCATCCCCTATGAGGATCGCGAGCTGGAGCAACTATGCGTATACGCCAAGCACCTGCACCCGCTGCTGCGCGTGGATCGCCTCGATCAGGAAGACGTGGACGTGGGCGAGCTGCAACTGACCCACTACCGCCTGACCAAGCGCGCCGAGCATCAGCTGCGCCTGAGCGAAGAGCAAGGCGACTACGGCCTTGATCCAGCCAGCGCCCTGGGCAGCGGCAAGGCCCATGATCCGGAGAAGAAGCGGCTATCGGAAATCATCGAGGCGCTGAACGATATCTTCGGTGCCGAGGTGAGCGATGAGGATCAACTGCAGTTCTTAACCGGCATCGCCAACCGCATCAGCCGCCAGGAAGATGTGATGGCCCAGGTGAACAACCACTCGGTCGAACAGGTGATGCACGGCCTGTTCCCCAGGCGCGTGCTCGACACCGTGCTGGACGCCATGACTGACCACGAGAAGCTATCGCTGGAAGTGCTGGATAACGAGACCAAAAGCCGGGCATTTGCGTTGGTGATTTTGAAGATGCTGACGGCGGCTGGTGGCTTGGGACAAAGTCACGGCGGCGCTGCTGTCTGAATTTCTTGCGCGGTGGACTACATGCGCTGACTAAATTTCAGACGGCTGTGGCAGAAGGCTTGAAGGATCGCAGGCGAGTTCGCCTGCGATGCGGTAAAGCTTCTCGACCGTGATGTTGACCTCACCACGCTCTATTCGGCCCATGTAGCTGCGGTCGATATTGCAGGCCAGCGCGAGTGCATCCTGGGAAATCCGGCAGACCTTCCTCTGCATTCGGATGCGTTCCCCTAACGCTTTCGCCAAGGTATCCATGACCGTCTCAATTCCACTTGAGGCGGCACTATCGTGCGTTTGCGGACAAGCAGGCCACGGACTATAATCCGCATTTCTTTCGCGCTAACCCTTCTGGTGCCTCAATGAAATCGGCCTCGTTCATTTTCGACAGGCACCTGTATGAGCTGCTTCAGGACCAAGGCCGTACAACGTTCACCACACGTGAATTGCGAAATGCCTACGCTGAGCGTCTCGGAGAGGGCTTTTCTCTCAATGATGTTCGCCGTTACGTTTATGAGCAGATCCGTCGCATGCTCCGGTTGGGCTGGCTTGTGCTTGATGAAGAGCGCCGGACACGAGGGCAGGTTTACCACCTGAAGACGTTACCGGCGCGTGCTCAGCTTGAACTGATCGACGATGGGTTCGAGCTCCGTCTTATGGCGATGCGTGAAGTCGATCAGGAGCGTTCACTGGTTGAGCCGGATGTTGTTGCGGAAAGCCCGGTACCTGATGCAGAGCAACATCTGGAAACGCTCCTCAAGGAAATTCGGCTGGATTTCCTTTCTGCGATGGGGGAAGCGGAGCGCTACAAGCAGCTCTTTGAAGATATGCCGCAGCTGCGAGACAAGGTCGAAAGCGAATATTTGAATGCTCGGGACCGAAGTTCGCGACTGATTGGGCATCTCCGCGCTGTCGAGAATACGCTCAAAACGCTCGCTGCTATTCGATGACCTCCTCGCTGCGAGATTGGCAGCGCCGCTGTATCAATACGGCGCTGGAACACTTCCTTTCCACGTCACATTTTTTCTGCCAAGCAACACCAGGCGCTGGCAAGACGCGCATGGCAGCAGAGCTGGCTCGCAACCTGCTGGATCAGGGCAGGATTGATCTTGTGCTCTGCTTTGCGCCGTCATGCCAGGTAGTGGAGGGCTTCCGCTCGACCTTCATGGCAGTGCTAGGCAGGCGTCTGGACGGTCAGCTCGGGGCAGTGGGCGCTGCGTACACCTATCAAGCCATGGATTACCGTGAAGAGGCGTTCTGGCAGCTCCTCGACGACTACCAGGTCTTCGTTGTCTTTGACGAGATCCATCACTGTGCGGGTCATGATCCGCTGCTAAGCAACGCCTGGGGGCAGCAGATCCTCCAACGGGTTCAGGATCGCGCCGCATGCACGTTGGCTCTGTCCGGCACACCATGGCGCTCGGATGATCGGGCCATTGCCTTGGCTCGCTACTCGTCGCCGGAAGGCCAGCTGATTTGTGACTTTCGCTATGGATTAAAAGAGGCCATCGCTGATGGAGTTTGCCGCTCGCCCCGCATAGTCCTCCTCGACAATCAGCAGGTGAAGCTCACGGAGGAGCTGCAGACCGAAAGTACCGTCAGACTTTTTTCCAGCATCGCTAAGCTCCTGGGAGAATCCCCCGTCACCTACGAAGCACTACTGCGTCACGACGAGGTGATCGATCAGTTGCTCATCTTGGGACGTGCCAAGCTGGACATGCTTCGCCAGATCAAGCCAGATGCGGCTGGCTTGGTGGTATCTACCGATATCGAGCACGCACAACAGATAGCCCATGCCTTGGAAGCCATGGGGGAAAGCTGTCAGATCGTCACCAACCGAACGCCGGATGCCCAGCAGTTAATCAACAGGTTTAGGCACAGCGACTGCCGTTGGATCGTCGCAGTGGGGATGATCAGCGAGGGAACGGACATTCCCCGTCTGCAGGTGTGCTGCTACCTCAGTCGTATTCGTACTGAGCTGCACTATCGGCAAGTGCTGGGTCGGGTACTCAGGCGCAAGGATGAGTCAGATGATCAGGCTTGGTTATTCATGCTGGCTGAGCCGACGCTACGGCGATTCGCCGGGCGGATTGCGGACGACTTGCCGGACGATCTGGCGGTATTGAGCGTGCAGGTGCGAGACCCGGCCTCGGACTCTGCGATAGGGTGGCCAGGCCTTGGATTCAATGAGGGAGGGCGAGCAGGCGGCAAGCCCGATAACAAGCAGGTTCATGATGCCAGCGTTGCGAATGTCGTATCACTGGATGGGCTGGCAGATCGGCCGACCTATCAGGTCAGCTTTTCTCAACACTATCGGCAGCAGTTATTGGCGTGCTATTAGCACCTCTGTGGGGCAAGGCATGGCCCAGCCAGGGATGGCCAAAATGGATCAGCACGAAGAAGAAATCTAGGCGCGAGCTGAAGCCGCCACCCAGTTAGCCATCGAGGTATTCGGGAATCAAAAGAAGACAGAGCGCTGGCCTGAATGCAACAAACAAGGCCCTGGCGGAACTCCCCCGCATCGTTTTGCACGACAGAGGCTGGATCTATACAGGTTCGCGCGTGTTACACGCGGTAGAGTTGGGGCGGAAGCGTGTAAATGGTGTCGATTTTTTATCTTTGTAGAGGCTGATATGACGCTGCCCCATGAGCGTACCCGCGCAGTAGCGCAAACCTACGAGTTTCTAGGAAAACTCGCTCGTAACAGCAATCTGCCCGAGGAAGTTCGCCGCGACGCACTCGACCTGCTACGCCATTTCCCCAACCAATATGACGTGACGAAGGCCGGGGCGAATGAGGAGAGGCTGTCAGAGGCTCCGCACTTGTTCATTGACCCTGTCTTCAGCTCTTCATGCGTTTAGATAGAAACCTGATGTTTGAATCGCCCCTGGTTTCGTAGACGCCCCAAGCTTCCACATGGAGGTCTGTTAAATCGCTGCGAAACGGTTCCCTTCTGGCCGATAATCGTCGTCCGTGAGAGACAGCTACCGACATCCAGCAGCCAATTGCAGGAGCCGGCTAACCGTAGTTCATAGCCGTTGTCTGTTAGCTCTCATCGGATTTGGGGCGGGCGCAGCTGGTCATGAAGGGCGAAAGCCGTCTTCACAACGGCGACTACCGGCCAGAAGCAGTCATTCGATTTCCTGTCTGTAGCGCATTGGAGGCAAATCGAAAGGAACGCTGATTAGGTAGCGAGGAAGGTCTAGAAAAAGAAGTGCAGCTACCACCTAGGTACGTTCAATTACCGGCGCGGTAGGGAGCGCATGTGCATGCACACGGTTTCCCATTGCCCAAACCGGAAACGGTTGTACTGGCGAACCAGGACAACTTTCCCATGATCGGTCATGGCGTATTCTCCATCTGATCTCAGCGGGCCGCTGATAGCCTTTACACACCACGTGCAAAGCGAGCAGATGAGTGTCAGGCAGGAAGGAGAGCCCTTTGGTGGTAGCTGCAGGCCAAATGCTATCAGCGGGTCCCGAACATGGAAAGATCAGCCCTCGTGCAATTTCAGGTTATCCGGTCGTCCCCGGTAGAAGGAGCGATCACATACGCGTTGACGCCGCCCTCCCAGAATACATAGCTGGCTATGCCATCATCTTGTCGAAGTGAGATTCGAAATTGGTTCTGATGAACACATCCTTAAACCGCGCGACGAAGATCGCCGGATCGATCTCGCCGAAATCAGTGAGGTTAACCGAGTCAGCATGTGATTCACGGTTAATGTATCGGTAAAGCGCTCTGAACTCTGGATTCTCCTCGCTAAGCGCAGTCAACGCCTGGCGCAGGCTGTGCGTCTGATGCACGAAGCTGAAGTAGTACTCCAAGATATTGCGCATCATGTTCGGAATCACGTTAGGGGAAGTTCGGCCTTGCAATGCGTCCTTGATGGTTTGCCAGAAGGCTTGGTAGTCGTTCTGGATTTCCCGCTCTTCCATGGTCACGACCGAGCTGTATTCGGACTTGGTGATCCGGAACATTGCCAAGGATTTTTCTCCGTCATCCTTCAAGAGCTTGACCATTTCGTGGAAGAAGAAAAGGTTGTGCGTCAGGATGATCACCTGCTTGAACCGATCTCTCGGGATGAGCACCTGCCGCCTGATCAGCGACGCAATATCGTAGACATAGTTATGGGAGAGGCTCGATATTGGGTCATCTATGACGATGATGCGATCACGCTTGAGCTTCCCACTAGCTGTGTCCAGCTCGCCATTGCAGACCTCAAGGAAGTAGAGAAACGAGATCAGCGTTTTCTCGCCCTCACTTAGCGTTCTGAACACCCCTTCAGTCTGGCCAGGGCGCTCAAGACGATATTGCGGCACCGGGCCCTCTTCTTTAATCAGTGCGAAGCCCTTCAGACCCAGCACCCGCAGCCAATTATTGATACTCTCGACCGACTGGTCGATGTTCGTGATGGCCGCCCTGGATTGGGCAATGATATCCCGTTGTGCCTGAATGCGATCCCGCAGAGACTGAACCTCATCCTTGGCGGCCTGGCGTTGGCGCCCCTGCTCCTTGTCGACCTTTTCGAATGCCACGAAAGCCGCGTCGCATGAAGCTCTGTACCAGCTCCAGAAACGTCGCTTGATGACCTCCTCATGCTGCTTCCTGTTTTTTATCCTCGCATTGATAGCGTCGATTTTCAGTTGCTCAGCCGCGATCTCACTGTTCAACTCGGCGACCAATGTTGCAGTGGACTCCAGCGTAATCGTGAGGGATGGACTGGCGAGCTTCGTAGCGAGGGATTGCAGGTTTTTCTGGAACACAGCGTGAAGCCTGGTGACACGGAGCTTTATGGCTTGCAGCTGATATTCCGGAGCCTCGCACCGTCGCAGGAATTGATCCACCGCGTCTTGGTATTGGCTTTCGAGTTGCTGCAGCAAACCAAGGCGCTGCTCATAAGTCTTATCGAAGACTTTACGAATTTCAGCATAGAAATCCTGCGGCAAGGGCTGCTGGCATAGTGGGCACTGGTCTTTTGCCTCGACCTCATAGCGCAGTGCCTGCTTGACCCAATCCGAATTTCCCAGTTGCTGAATGAACGCAGAAAGGTAGGAATCACCTGAGCCAGTGATGACTTCCTGCATGATCGGATCGGTTTCTAGCTTACCCGCCTGGAAGGTGATTGACGCGATTCCGGGCAGCTCCTGGTCACTGGCCTCTTTAAGTTCTGCCGCCTCGCTGAGCAGCCCCTGAGCGGTGTCAGTGGTTGCCGCAAGCTGGACGCGTCGGACTGCGTCAAGTAAACGCTCTTTGGTATTGAGCGACCTGAAGCAGTAAGCCAAAGCAGTGTTATCGAAGTCACGCTTAGGCTTCCATACACTATCCAGCAGCGCCTCATGAGCTTGCTCCTGGACCTTCTTGCAGTTAACACCCCTCTCCATTTCAGCATCATGGGCGATCGTCAGCTCAGCGATTGCTGCCTCGGCCGCTGTAAGGGCAGCTTCCGCCTCAATGTTGCCCTCATTGAGGGTGAAGACCCCTGGCTGGGATGCGGTTTCATGGAAATTCTTCTCCATGAATGCATGGTTGTAGACTAGGACCTCCCGGCCAACCTTTAATGGTTCCACGCCGCAAACGCTGTAGCAGGCCTCATCAGGGGCCTGAAGGAAATTACTGATAGTGGTCTTGCCCGTCCCGTTGTGGCCGTAGAACAAACTCACGCGCTTGAGGGGGGCAATGGACACCGCTGTGTCTGGAGAGTAGCTGGAGACGTTGCGGAGCAGAATTTTTTCGATCATGCGGCAATCCTTGGCGTGAGCAAACCCAGCTCAAAGATAAGTGGAACATTTGTGATTGCATAGTGACATTACGCTGTCTGATCGGTCTCGCGGGATGCCTACCCTATGCCAAGGGTAACTCCGGTTCGAACTCTAGCCGTCACGACAGGCTGAGGTGAGCGAATAAGGGGATGGATTTATTTATAGCCCCGGCTGACCGCTTCTGGCCGACTCCGGCCCTCCATAACAGGCAGAATCGGCCGTTTCCTGCCAGTCCAGAGGTGCTCTACTGCTCAACTCGGCTTCAATCCGAGGTGAAGTGTGCTTGACCGCTCAACTTCACTGCGCTTTTACAACTAGCAACTCTGACCAATCTTTTGTGTAGGACGGAGATAGTAACTCTCGCCGCATATGGGTAACGACGCCCCGCGTCATCAACTCGCCCCTTCCAGAACGTAGCGCGGAGCATGGTCCGGGAGCTCGGGTTTCAGGACGTAGCTGCCATGAGTCTTTTCCAGATATAAGTTTCTGAACACCGGATCAGGTCTTCTTTTGAAGCTGTGAAACCGGCCGCTCCAGCATCGATTGCGTTAGCCCGTGCATATCCGCATTGGCTTGCCAGATCAAAAACCGGCTATGCATATCTCTAACTGCAGCATGCAGCTTCTGATTGGTCGCTGTCAGCTTCTCAATGTGCTCGTTGGCTGCCTGAATATCGCTAATCCAGCCTGGCTTCAGCTTCTGAGCCCTCAATGCCGCCTTGCAATTCCTCATCGCTAAATCCACGGCAGGTAGTTTCATCAGGGACTGGCGAGCACGACTGATACCCAGTTTTTTCTTGCAGGCCTCAACGAGCAAAGGCCAGGTCAGCTTCGGCTCTGACCATTCCTCAATCAGCATAATGATGCGTTTCTCATCCTTTGGCGTTAAATGCCCCATCGTTAACCCTCGATCTCATCGAGCAGAGCCAAGACGTCATCCAACGATGGCAACGCCTCTTGCGCCTGGTTCTCTTCAATGACTTTAACTTCGATCAGCCCCGACATTACGGCGGCGTTCTTGGCCAGCGTCCATCCGTTATCGGCGTTCCACACAATGGCACCGTTTTCTAGATCGGGGTTTTCCAGCGTTTGGATGAACGCCTCACACTTATAGAGCTTCTCACTAAGTTTTTTGGCCGACTCCGACGCCCCAAAAACACCCTGAGACTGCGCATCTAGAGCTTTATCGAGGCGGAGTTTCAGGTCGTCGCACTCTTCCCTGAGATTGCCAAGCCTCACGTCATCCCCTTTGACGCAACCGAGCAGTCCGCAGTCCAAACAGGCTCCCATTTTCGGGCAGGGCTCGGAAGCAAAGTCGTGCACACAGACGCCGAGATGGGTTTGATGGATAATGCGGTCCTGCTCACCCTCGCTCAGCTCCCTCACATCAACCAGGCTCAGCGGCTGATTGGTTTTGACCTTGTCCAGACGCTGAACAGCGGTACTGTGCTTCGTTTTGGGGTGGTAAGCCGCAACACCTTGGGTGCGTTCCTCGATGGTTTCGTGGTTGTAGACCGATCCCCTCGTCGTGCGTCCGGAGAAGGCGTCAATCAGGAGTTGCGACAGACCGGCCTGGTGCATCCGCGTGTTCAATTCGTGCCGAAACGCATGCGTGTTGACCTTGACACCGGGGTAGCCATAGCGCGCGAACAGACTTGTCTTTTTCAGGTTGTTCGAACCGCCTAGTTGCACATTTAATTTGTCAGTGTTCGCCGCGATCTCCACGCCAAACCCATGTGCCGTAGCAGCACTACCTGAGTCCTCAGTAATTGCTCCTGTGCGCACGGTGAACAACGCATCACGATACTTCACACGAGCTTTGCCCTCCGTGTACGGCGTGGTGTATGGAAAATCCTGTGGAAGATACTTCTCCCGCAGCAGCACGTTGAGCTTGCGCAGCGTGATCACGCACCGGTCATCAAATTCAATACCCTGGATTCCTTGCTTGCCCTTAACATATATGCGCTTCCCTGCGCTGGAATCCCATCCGTCACGGATATCAGCCAAGAGGGCTCGCGCGGCGGGGCTTAGCGCCTTTCGCTTCTCCAAGCCTTTCAGGAAAGCGAAATTGAATACGCTTCGCGCGCTGGCACACTCATTAACGGTGAGTTTCAGTGCGGCACAGGCTTCGGCGTACGTGAGCGGTTCATCAGCCCCCCTGGGTGGCAGCCCTTCACTGGGCGGAAACTCATCGGGATGGTCTTCCAGCCAGGCAGCGTAAGCCCGCGCCTCATCGGTGATCGGTTTCAGTAACGTGATGACTCGCTCGACGACAGGCTCCATCTCGCGCTTAACAACGGGCTTCAGCATCACCTGGTTTATCTTTTCCGCGTACCAGCGCAGGAACATGCGCCGATTGCCTTGGGTATCCTCTTTGAATACCAGACAATCCAATTCAACATCCGCCAATTCACCCGCGCGACTGGGTGCACTAAGCAACAGCGCACAGGCGGATGTCACAACGATGTCGAGGGGGCGGGTCAATTCGTTAGTGAACACCTCCCCTAGGACTCTGATCGCGTCACGGCTGGGCAGCTTCTGTTCCCGATCCGCTTTTTGCTGCTTGAGCGTGCCAAGCGGCATCAGCGTCAGCGGAGAGGTCCACCGGAAATCCGACTGGAGCAGTTTTTTGGCCCGCATCAGGGTGATGAGGGCCTCAAGTGCCAGGCCGTGCTGGTATGCGGTGTTGCCTTTTGTCCAGTGACGGTTCAGGTGCTCGCACGCTTTATTACAGACAGCGGCGGAAACCCGCGTCACATCCCGCGTGCCGGTCAACTCGAACAGGGCGAATTCCAGTGCGATCATGGCTCTCAGCCAGTCAGTCATCGCCTTTTTCTGTAAATACACCCTTCGGTACACCAGTATGGCTTTGGCAAACTCCGTGAAGGGGGCCTGCATCGCCTTTGGGGCAGCTTTGGTCGATCCGAGCGCCGAGAAGCTACAGCCGTCGAAGCCATGCGGGTGCCAACTGCCGTCTTCCCAGCGAATACTCGCGTACACTCGACTGGGAATGCCTTTGGGCAGGGTCTGTTTTGCCCATTCGATAAACGCCGCGAGCTGATCCTCCGCAGCCAGTTGGCTCCTGGGCTTAAAATCGACCATAACGCTCATTCGCTTTTCCTCCCTGATCGGAGCATGGCCTCACAATCCAGAATCACCTTTCGGCAAGCAAGAATCGCTCGATCCCAGAGCACACCGGTCGTTCTATCTGTGGCAATGGTTTGCGCCCTACGACGTTCCAATCGCTCAAGGACCGCTCGGTGATTGGAGTACAGAAGGGGCTGGAATTTTCCGCATGCGTAACAGGTGTACGGCGCATCGAGATGGCAGGCGGCAGTGGCACCGCATACTGCCACATCCTCGATTTGTCGATCCGCTCGATCCCCGTTTTCCGCTGAGGTGCGATCCGTGACGATGATCCCGGTGAAGGCATTCACAACCAAGGCCAGATGATCGCTCATCTTCGCGTCGATCAACGCCAGCAACTCCGGCGACACGGCTCGGTACTTTCGCACCGCCTGTGTATTTTTGTGCATCAATGCGCGGGCCATCGTCCACTCATCCAGCCCCGCATTGGAAAGGTCCGTGCCAAGGGTGTGCCTGAACCGGTGCCCCCGCGTCACTTTAAGCGGTTGATGGGTGCGAGGCGAAACCGGAAAGCCCTTCATCCGCTCGATGCACTCAAGCCAACGCTTGATCGTGCTTGATCCGATATGAAAGGTCGGCTGCGGCGCATCTTCGAGGGCTTTTTGAAGGGGGCTATCGAGCAAAACAGGGGGATTCACCCGATCCCGAGCTCCTGTTTCACCATCCAGTTTCTTACGAAAGAGGGGCACATTCTCAATGGCTGCATTCCAGTCGGCACCGTCTGGATACGTTTGCCAGAGTTGCGCCAGAACCATTGCCTTGTAGGCCTGCACGGTGTTGTAGAGGCCCTCATCTAGACTGAATGTTTCGGCCTTTGCTCGCCAACCAGCCTCGTCGTCATTTTGCTTTGCCCAATGAAACCTGACCTTGCAGCCCTGATCGCCCTTCGTGAAATCACCAAAAACCATCATTCGTACCTGAGTGCCACGCTGCCCGTAAATCATCAACATGCGCAGGTAAAGGTACTGCTCGAATTTTAAGTGCCCGTGACAAAACTGCTCATGTATCCATTGGTGCAGCGCGTCTTGCTCTACCTGCGTGAACGGGCCTTGCCCGGGGTCCAGGCTGAGGACCACATCGATGCTGGAGCACTTTTTCCTAGGCAGTGCCTGGTAGGCATCGATCAGGGGTCGCGACGGGCGCTGTTCGACGGATTCGCAGTCGTGCCAAAACGCCATGAAAGCGGCAATGGTACTAAACTCAGTAGGTTGAAAACGCTCCCGCAGCGCGATCAGGTGATCCTCGTTGAGCGGGTCAATACCGTCCTGAGCAGCCCGCGACAACCCACTGGCGGTCTTAGCAACCGTGTCCGCTGCCACATCGGCCATTCGGTACGCCAGGGTGGCGTGCAGCCAGGGTTGCCAATCCGGCGAGACGCAAGCAATAGCCGCTTTCCAGTTGACTGATTGACTGGCCGATTTATCCGGTTTCCACATCGGTTCGGCTGGTGTGAACACCTCCCCACATTTCGCCAGGCGAGGCGTGTTCAGCCAGGCATTGAGGCTGTCCTTCGTGGGTGCCTGAAGTGCTTCGACGGCGATGTTCACTACGTACCTCCTTGTGTCGTGCCGGCCTTCTGACGTATGGCCGTGAATCGCTTGGCCCTTTTCTGTATCGCCTTGTCTGCCTCTTCCTTCCAGAATTTCGCGCCGTAGTGGCCGGGCATGTTCGAGTCGGGACTCCAGCCGAACATCCATGTGAGTGTCTTTTGAATTTGAGTGGTGCGATCCTCCGGTGTAAGCGCTGCCAGTTCCTCGCGCATGCTTTCCAGCATCGTGTAGACCGCGTCATGCCTCAGAATATGTGTGTGCACATGAGCCAGTTCCGGCGCTATTTCTCGGACCCTGGACAGAACGCCATCCACTGCCTTGATGGTCAGAGGGCCGCCCTCATTTCGCTTGTGTGCCACGAGCAAAAACGGATGCCTTCTCGCTTGCGATGTGCCGCTACGGGGTTTTCTGTGGCGATATTTCGATTCGTACTCAGTGATTGCGTCATACAGATCATCGGTCATCACCAGCATGCGCTCGTGAGTTTTGAATTGCGGAGCCATGGTTCGTGGATCGAGGCTCTCATCTTCCAGGTTGACCACCGCTAGTTGACGACTGTGCCAGTGAATATCGCTGGTCTTGATCAGCAACATCTCGGAGCGTCGCAGCCCCATGTCGATACCCAACAGCAAAATGATGTAGTTACGCAGCCTGATGGCTTCATCTGAAAAGGGGTTCTCTGCGCTATCCGGATGCATGATTTCCAGCAATCGAGTTCGCTCCTGTCTGGTAAGCCCTTTTATTTCGTCCGTTCGCGTTTTTTTCCACGCAGGGCTGGCCGCTTTGATCTTGCGGTTGATGCGCTTCCTAAGATCGTCAGCCGCCTCATATCGTGTTGAGTGATCACCCAACTTGTCATAGAGGAAGGCCAGATAGTCGCGTACCGCCTCGATTCGCTGCTGCGCATGGACTTTGCCAACGGATTGGTAGGCACTCGGATGCAAACGCATCCCCGCATACTTCATGGCCAAGGTTTCTTTGCTAAACCCCGCGTCAGACACAAACCTAGAAAGCTCACTGTCTGTCAGGTATCGGCTGTGAGGGCGCTGTTCGAGGTGAAAAATCAGATCAATGGAGGAAAACGCCAGAAACTCCTCAAACACAGCCAGATGCTCAAGGTACTTCTTGGTCGTTTCGAGGGCTCTGCCCGAGTGCTCCATGGTGATGTATAGGTTGGGGTAGTAGACCGGAATGCAGTCTTGTACCAGCAGCTTTCTTCGAGCAGCATTCACCACCTGCTCTATGACCTGGAAACCCATGCTGCCCCCTCATAAAACATAACTTTTTTAAGTATAGTCATGGGCACCGACTGGTCAGCGTAAACTTAACGTTTACCTCCCCGAATTTAAGCGCTTGTCGATACCATTCAAGCACTGAAGACAAAGGATTAAAGGCGAATCAAACCATGTCCAAGAGTGACAAAGCAGGCAAAACAGGCTCTTACGTCTACACCATGCACCGGCTGAGCAAGGTCGTTCCGCCGAAGCGTGAGATC
>JAEAMG010001528.1_pt1 | contig 17253 bp, 10 predicted proteins | sample 8958741 | NCBI WGS metagenome assembly JAEAMG01 (sample SAMN16933256, study PRJNA681125) | bioreactor sludge metagenome | isolation source: anaerobic bioreactor treating anionic surfactant - SDBS | place: India: Bengaluru | collected 2019-02-28 | reverse complement strand
TCGTGACCCCCATTTCCTTGGCGGTCCCGGGCATGAGTTGCATGAGCCCGCGCGCCCCGGCCCGCGAAACGGCATTGGGATCCCCGTTGCTTTCCACGCGGATCACGGCGTAGATCAGGCTCTCCTGCAGGCCGTACTGGCGCGCGTATTCAGCCACCAGGCTTTCAATGGCCGATTGATTGTATTCGGTGGGAGACGTGTAGCGCTTGTATTTCTTGGCAACGACGATCGGCTCGTAATCGATGTGGATTTCTGTATAGCCGGGAGCGCCGCGATACTTGCCGAGTTTGTTGGTCAGCGTGAGGACGCCGTCCGCATTGACGAAGGCCCGGAGCTGCTCGCCGGCACGACGGCGCTGGATGGCTTCGCGCCGCGACTCCATCTCTTTGATGAGTTCGTCGCGGGTTGTCGGATCGACATTGCCAATGACAGGCGTATCGCCGCCGGCGGCCCCGCTCGCAAACATCAGCGCCGTGAGTCCGGCCCATACGGCCGCTTTAACCCCGAGAAGGTGCTGCATCCAGTTGCCCCATAATCCCTTCCACTATCCCTGTCCAGAGTATACTGAACGCACGGGAGATTTGGCAACCGCACGCCTGGCCCTCGAACGGGGCCGCATGGGGCCGGAAAGGGCTTGCGGGCGCCGCCCTTCAGATGGTACCGTTGCTCGGGGACGCGAACGGCAAGGCATCCTGGCGCCTGTCTTGCATTCTTAAGAAGAGCCCTGCAAGCACTCCCAACACACGGGAATTAAAATGGTTACAGAGCATGACCCCCTTGAAGCGCGGATCGTGCAGGTCCTCACGCACGAAGGTCTCTGGCTCGCAACGGCCGAGTCGTGCACGGGCGGCCTGATTGCTCATCGCATCACCAGCGTGCCGGGCGCGTCGGAATGCTTCCTCGGCGGGGTGGTGGCCTATTCGAACACCCTGAAAACAGACCTTCTGGGGGTGTCCCCGGGGACCCTGGCGGCCGCGGGCGCCGTCAGCCCGGACACCGCCCGCCAGATGGCCGAAGGCGCACGCGACCGCTATCGCGCCGACATCTCCGTTGCGGTGACGGGCATCGCCGGCCCCGGGGGAGGGTCTCCGGAAAAGCCGGTGGGCCTCGTGTTCATCGCCGTTGCCTGGACAGGAGGCTGTGATGTTGCCCGCCACGAGTTTTCGGGGACGCGGGAAGACGTGAAACAACAGACGGCCGATACGGCCCTCGCCATGGTATGGGAGCGCATTCAGTGAACGCCGGATTCTGCCATTTGCATGTCCACACCGAATACAGCGTGCTGGATGGAGCGATCAAGGTTTCGGAGCTTCTCGACCGCTGTAGAGACTACGGAATGCGCGCATGCGCCATTACCGACCACGGCGCGATGTTCGGCGTGGTCGACTTCTTTCAAACGGCCAAATCCAAGGAGGTCAAGCCGGTCATCGGGTCCGAACTCTACATTGCGCCGGGGCACCGCACCGACCGCTCCGCAAAAACGCAATCGGCCGCATACAACCATCTGCTCCTGCTCTGCAAGAACGAAACGGGCTACCGAAACCTCTGCAAACTGAGTTCCATCGGCTACCTGGAAGGATTCCATTACAAGCCCCGCATCGATTTCGAGACCCTGTCGCGTCATGCCGACGGGCTTATCGCCTCGACCGCCTGCCTGCGCGGCGAGGTCCCCCAGTTTCTCCTGCGCGAAGAGTTCGAGAAGGCGGAAGAGGCGCTCGCCCGCTACATTGGCCTTTTTGGAAAAGAGAACTTCTTCGTCGAGCTCCAGGACCACGGCCTGTCCGAACAGCACCGCGTCAACCCGCGCCTCGTCGAGATGGCCCGCAAACACGGCCTGCTGCTTGCCGCGACCAACGACTGTCACTACCTGAACAAGGACGACGCGGAAGCGCACGACGCCCTCTTGTGTATTCAGACCAACAAGACCCTTGAAGAGGAAAACCGGTTCCGCTTCCAGACCAAGGAGTTCCATTTCAAAAGCCCCGAGGAAATGCGGGAAGCCTTCGCCGCCTGGCCCGAGGCGATTTCGAATACCGAGAAAATCGCCGACATGTGCGAACTCGAGATTCCCCTGCACAAGCACCTCATTCCCAAATACGTGCCGCCGGCGGGAAAGGCCAAGCCGGCGTTTCTCCGGGAACTGGTCATGCAGGGTCTTCAGAACCGCTATCAGGGCCACCCGGACGCGCTGCACCTGGAACGCGCCGAATACGAGCTCCGCATCATCGAGCAGATGGGCTTTGTGGACTACTTCCTGGTGGTCTGGGACCTCATCAAGACCGCCCGGGACAAAGGCATCCCGGTGGGCCCGGGCCGCGGCTCGGGGGCGGGCAGCCTGGTTGCCTATGCCCTGACCATCACGAACATCGATCCGATCCGCTACAACCTGCTGTTCGAGCGTTTCCTGAACCCCGACCGCGTGTCCATGCCCGATTTCGACCTCGATTTCTGCTACACGCGCCGTCCCGAACTGATCGAGTACGTCCGCGAGAAGTATGGGTACGAGAATGTCAGCCAGATCATCACCTTCGGCCGCATGCTGGCCAAACAGGCGATCCGCAATGTCGGGCGCGTGATGGGCATGAACTTCGGCGACGTGGACCGCATCGCGAAGCTGGTCCCGGACGAACTGAAGATCACCCTCAAAGATTCCCTTGAAAAGGAGCCCGAGCTCAAGAACCTCGTCAAGACGGACCCGCAGATCGCCAAACTGTGGAATCTGGCGACTCGCCTGGAAGGCACGATAGGCACCCTGGGCACCCACGCTGCGGGGGTCATCATCTGCGACGAGCCCCTTACCGAGCATGTTCCGCTTTTCCAGGCGTCCGGAAGCGACGTGGTCGCGACCCAGTTCGAGATGAAGACCGCGGAACAGATCGGCTTGTTGAAGATGGACTTCCTGGGCCTGCGAACCTTGACCGTGGTGCACGACGCGGTGCGGTTCATCAAGGAGAACCGCGGCGTTCACATCGATATCGACGCGCTCGAGCCCGACGACCGGCTGACCTACGAATTGCTGCGTTCCGGACGCACCACCGGCGTGTTCCAGCTCGAAAGCTCCGGGATGCGCGACCTTTCCCGCCGCATCGGGCTGGAAAGTCTCGAGGAGATCTGCGCCCTGGTCGCCCTGTACCGCCCGGGCCCCATGCAGCTCAAGGACCAGTACATCGAGAACAAACACAATCCGGCCAAGCTCACCTACGACCACCCGCTGCTCGAGCCCATTCTCAAAGAGACCTACGGCGTCGCGCTCTACCAGGAGCAGGTGATGCAGATTGTTCAGGCGTTGGCGGGCTTCTCGCTGGGCCAGGCCGACGAACTGCGCCGCGCCATGGCGAAGAAGAAGGCCGACCTCATGGAACGCCAGGGCGAGCAGTTCCTGAAGGGCGCGAAGGAAAACGGCATCGACGAGGAGACCGCCACCTCCCTGTTCCAGAAGATCGAGCAGTTCGCGGGATACGGATTCAACAAGTCCCACAGCATGGCGTACGCGTTTGTGGCGTACCAGACCGCCTTCCTCAAAGCCAACTACCCGGTCGAGTTCATGGCGGCGCTGCTCACCAGCGAATCGGGCAACCTCGACAAGGTCGCGCAGTACATTGAAGAATGCCGTCGCATGGGGATCGAGATTCTGCCCCCCGACGTCAACCACAGCAGTTACGGATTCAATGTCGAGGGCAGCGCCATCCGTTTCGGCATGGGCGCCGTCAAGAACGTCGGCCGGGATCCGGTCGAGGCCATTCAGGCCGAGCGGGAAGCAAACGGGCCGTACAAGGACCTCTTCGATTTCTGCGCGCGGCTGGACTCGCGGGTGCTCAATCGCCGCGTGCTCGAAAGCCTCAACCGGGCGGGCGCCTTCGAAAGCACGGGATGGAACCGCAGGCAGGTTGAGGAATCCCTGGAATCGGCCATGAGCGAAGGACAGATCAACCAGCGGGAACGGGCCGCGGGACAGACCTCGCTGCTCGAACTGATGGCCGGCGGGAGCGACGAACCCATCATCCACAGGAAGCCCGAGGTCGAGGAATGGCCCGAGAACCAGCTGCTCGCGCTGGAAAAGGAGGTTCTGGGCCTCTACGTAAGCAGCCACCCGCTGGCGCGGCACGCGGTCCTGCTCGAGCGGTTTTCGACGGTTGCTCTGGCGGACCTCCCCTCCCTGGCCGAGGGGCACGAGGTACGCATCGGCGGTCTGGTCTCCAACGTCAAGATCCACCTCACGCAACGCAACCGCAAGATGGCCTTTGTCACCCTGGAAACCCTCGAAAGCCCCTGCGAAGTGGTGGTGTTCCCGGAACTGTTCGAGCAGAAGGCCGAACTGCTCGTGCCCGACATGATCGTCATGCTGCGGGCCAAGGTCAGCTACCGGAACGACGAGCCCAGCCTCCTTGCCGAGGACATCGTGCCCATCGACGAGACCCAGAAACAGTTCACGGAAGCGGTGCACATCCGCCTGAGCACGGTCGGACTCGACGAAACCCTGCTCACCCGGCTCGCCGAGCTTCTGGACGCCCAGCCGGGCAGCTGCGATGTATACCTCCACTGCATCACCCCGGACCATGATGAGATCACCGTGCACGCCACCTCGTCCTGTATGGTAGCGCCGTCAGAACGCCTCTGGCACGGCCTGGAAGAACTTCTCGGAGAGGAGTGCCTGTGGTACTCGGGGGCGAACGGCTACCCCCGCCACCTGCGCTGACGGGTCCCGCATGGCGCCCCGGCGGCCGTGCAGACACGAGGCCGGTCCTGACGTTCCGGCGCCCGGGCTATTCCCGCACTAAGTCCATGCGGCACGCGCGTTTCGCGCAGCATGTTCTTGCCATGCGCCCGCGATTTCGTGCATACTGGCCGTGGGGCGGTCTATGGGCGTTTGTCAGGACCGCAAACAGCAGGAATGCACCGGAAACGTTCTCCGAGAGGCGCCCTCAAACGCGGGGCCTGCGGTGGGAAGCCGCCGTGTGGACTATCCAGACACGGCCACGGGAGATTGGGGAGTCGCAATGCAGTTAGAGACAGCGCGGTTCGGGTCCCTTGAAGTTGCTCCGGATGCGGTGATCACATTCACGCAACCCATCCTGGGGTTTCAGGATTACCGCCGTTTCGTGGTGCTGCCGGGGCCCAGCGATTACCTGTGGTGGCTTCAGTCGACGGAGTCGGGCGATCTCGCCTTCATTCTGATGGATCCTGCGGTGGTTGTTCCGGATTACCGCATTGAAATCCGGCCTGCTGAACTCAGCGAACTGGCCGTCACTTCCATCGGCGAACTCGATGTCTATACATTGGTGGTCGTGCCCGAGGACAAGAGAAAAGTGCGCACCAATCTCCGGGCGCCCATTCTGATCAACGCCAAGCTGCGGCTCGCCAAACAGGCGCTCCTGGACCGCAGCGACTACCCCATTCAGTTCTTCCTCGCGCAACCCCATCAGGGCCAGGGACAGGCCCGGGAGGCATCCAATGCTGGTCTTAACCCGTAAAGAGGATGAAAGCATCATGATTGGGGACGACATCGAGGTCAAAGTCCTTGATCTGAAGGAAAGCCAGGTGAAACTGGGAATCGTGGCCCCGAAGTCCGTGGCCGTGCACCGGCGCGAGGTGTATCTGGCCATCCAGAGCGAAAACACGCAGGCAGCCTCCGCGGCGCAAATCGACACCATCACGGACCTGATTCAGCGATAACCGGCATGAGGGGACATCGCCCATGGAACTCATCGTAGACGGAAACGCCAGATGCCCCGGCGAAGAGCCCTTCGGCAGTGTCTTCGACGTGGTGGTCGCACTCGGCAATCAGCTCCAGGCGGAAGGCCGGTCCATCATGACCGTCCGGGTCGACGGAGCCGAGATCAGCGCCGGGAACCTGGTGGAATCGATGCGAGACAAGCCCGTGACCAGCGTCCGGCAGATCGTGATCACCTCGGAAGACACCCGGACGCTGGTGAACGAGTCCTTGTCGGACATGCAGGCCTCGCTGCCCGAGCTTCCGGTGGCGTGCCAGGAACTGGCCCGGGTGTTTCAGAGCGAGACGCCGGACGCCGGGTACGAGCCGTTCCAGCAGCTTGCGGCGATCTGGGGCGCCATCAAGGAGCGGGAACTGATGGTCGCGAACGCCCTCGAAATCTCGTTGGAAGATCTTCAAATCGGGGAGCTCACGGTCAAACAGTTTCATGATGATCTCAATGCCTATCTGCGGGAAGCCACCGAAGCCCTGAAAAAGCGGGATTCGGTGTTGTTGGGGGACCTGCTGGAATATGAACTGGCGCCACGGGCCGAACAAGAGAGCGTGATCGTCGCGATTCTGATGGAAGAGGCCGAACGACTTGCGGGGTAGGAATGGCCGCGCCGCGCATCCTGACATTCAATTTTCACGAGCCCTACCTGTGCCTGATGGCCCGGACCGGCCTGCCCTTTGTCATCGGCGGCTATGACCAGCCGCCCCTCGCGCGGAAATGGCACGAGCGCTACCGCCCCATTCCCCCGGGGTTCACGTTTCTCGACGAGGACACCTGGCGGCGGGACCTCGCCCAGGGCCGGTTCGACGTCGTCATCGCACACAACGAGATGAATGCGGCCACCCTCTCGAAAGAGGCGCTGCTCAGCGGCACCCCCCTCCTCCTGGTCTGCCACAACCGGCGCAGCTTCCTCGAAACAACCATGCGGAACGGTCCCGGCAGCCGCCGCGACACGTTTCACCGTCTCCTGGAGACGCTTGGAGAATTCGTCCGGTTTGTATTTATCTCCGAGACCAAACGCGACGATTACGCCCTCCCGGGCGCCGTGATCCGCCCCGGCATCGACGTCGATGAATACGGCGGGTATACGGGAGAGACTCCGGGCGTGCTCCGCGTCGGCAACGCCATGCGCCCGCGGGACGCCTTGTTCGACGTCGGCTTTCAGGAACGAGTGTGTGCCGGCTTTGCCAACCGCCTGGCGGGCGACAATCCGGACATCCCGGAATCGCAGCCGGCCGCGTCTTTCGATGACCTCCGCCGGCTCTACCGCTCGTTCCGGTGTTACCTGCACGTCACCCGGGAAGCCTGCGAAGACGGCTACAACCTCGCTCTGCTCGAAGCGATGGCCACGGGCATGCCGGTGGTCTCGCTCGCGAACCCGACTTCGCCCCTCACGGACGGCAAAGACGGTTTTCTGTCCTACGACCCCGATGTCCTCCGCGGCCACATCGCCACGCTGCTCGATGACCTTTCCTATGCGCGTGCGATTGGCGCGCGCGCCCGCGAAACCGTCGCGCAGGCGTTTCCCATGGCCCCCTTCGTCGAGGCATGGCGCGAGACCATTCTGTCGGCGGCCGAACGCAGCCCGCGGCAACGCCCGACGACCCAAAAGACCATATCGCCGCCTTCCGAGCCGGCTGGTCCCGTGCCCGCGACGGACCTCCTTCTCCACTACATGGCCTCGCCGGTCACCACGGGCAGGTATTTTGAGCGAGCCCTCCGCAAACGCCATCGCGTCGTGACCGCGGGGTTCCGGTGCCCGGAAGCGCTCCTGAGCCGGTGGGGATTTCCGGACCAGCCGCCTGCATACGGTCCGCACGACGTGGAACTCCGGCTCGAGACGCCCTACCGCGAACTCATGGGCATGCTGCCGGACGGATTTGCGCCCCGCCTGTACCTCTGGGTGGATTCCGGCCCGCGACAGGTGGCGCCCGACATCGACTGCCTGCGCATCCCGAAAGCCTGTTACCTCATTGATACGCACCTGGCCCCCGAGGTGCGCATCGACATCGCCCGGCATTTCGATTTCGTGTTTCTGGCGCAGAAGGCCCAGGTCCCGCTCTTTCAGGACGCCGGAATCGCAAACGTCTGCTGGCTGCCGCTCGCGTGTTCACCCGAACTGCACGACGTCGGCCAGCCCGAGCGCCTGTACGACGTGGCCTATATTGGCCGGATTCAGGATGATCCCGACGAACGCCGCGCCAGGATTCTGGACCGCGTGCGGACGCGTTTTCCCAAGCACCGCATCGGCCAGCAATGGCCCGCGGACATGGCGCGGACGTACGCCCAGTCGAAGATCGTCGTTAACGCGGCCGTCAACAACGACCTGAACATGCGCGTATTCGAGGCGATGGCGTCGGGCGCGCTCCTCATCACCGATCGCGCGGAAGGCCTGTCCGACCTCTTCCAGGAAGGGGAGCATTTCGTGCTCTACCGTGACGAGGATGAGTTGTGCCCGCTTATCGAGCGCTATCTCGCGGACCGCGAGGCGCGGGAACGCATCGCGCAGCAGGGGCGGGAATTCGTGCTGGCGCAGCATACCTACGACCTGCGCATGGAGCAATTGCTCGGCTGCGTGTTCGAGGCCGCGGGCCTGTTCGGCGGGTACCGCGGAGAATCCCGGTACCATTACGGCGGCTACTATTGCTCCCCGCGCTCTGAACTGGCGGTCCATGTTCCCCCGGACGCGAAGCGCGTCCTTGACATCGGTTGCGGGGGCGGCGCGTTCGGCCGGTCGCTGAAGGAGCGCGGCGTGGAGGAAGTTATCGGCATCGAGATTGACGAGCGCGCATGCGCCCTCGCCAGGGACGTGCTTGACGACGCCTTCGCCGGGAACATCGAGCAGATGGAACTGCCCTTCGAGCCGGGGCATTTCGATTGCGTCACGTTTGGCGATGTGCTCGAACATCTGATCGACCCGGCGGCAACGCTGCGCAGGATTGCGCCGTTCCTCGCCCCCGAAGGCCTTGTGGTCGCCAGCATCCCCAACGCGCGCTTCTGCCAGGTGGTCCAGATGCTTGCCGAAGGGCGGTGGAAATACGAAGACGCCGGAATCCTCGACCGGACGCATCTGCGCTTCTTCACCGCGGCTGAAATGCAGGTGCTCTTCCAGGGGGCGGGGTATGACATCCTCAAGATGTTGCCCCTCTCGATGCTTCAGGCGGAGCTCCTCCCGCGCAACGCCGACGGAGGATTCACGCTCGGGAAACTGACCGTCGGCCCCCTGAACGACGCGGAGTATCAGGATTTTCTCGTGTACCAGTACCTCGTCGTTGCACGGAAGGCGGCCGGGGCGCCGCTGGAACGCGCCCGGGCCGCGTTGTCCTGGGGCCGCTTCGAGGAGGCCTGTACCATCGCCGCCTCGGCCGGCGACGCGGACCCCACCGAGCGCAAGTTCATTATGGGGCAGGCACTGGGCCGGCTTGGAAGACTCGAGGCCGCCGAATCGGCCTTGCGCGAAGCCTGCGCGTCCAGCCCCAGCCGCACGGATATTCTCGGGCAACTGGGTGTGCTGCTGGTCGCCATGAGGCGAACCGCCGAGGCCGTGCCCTGTCTTGAGCAGGCCGTGGCCGCCGACCCGGGGGACTTCCGGGCCCTCGGCGCCTGGGGTCTGGCCCTGCTTGGCAGCGGCAACCCCGAAGGCGCCTTCACAAAGCTCAAGGCGTCTCTGGAGATGCACTTTGACAACGCGCCGCTCATGGAGTCTTTTGCCGGTCTGGGCGAATCGCTGGAACGATGGGAAGAGATGGAGCCGGTGCTCCGCCGGTTTGTGGAATTCTACCCCGCAAACACCTCGATGTCGCTGCGTCTCGCCCGTATACTGGCCCGGATGGGGAAAACCGGCGAGGCGCGCGAGCGTCTGGAAACCGTGCTCCTGTTTGATTGCGGCAATGCGGATGCCCGCCAGCTCCTCGAAGAGATCTCGCACGGCGGTGCGTAACGGACGGGCTGCACAGGGGGAGACAGCATGAAACTACGGGTGCGACGGAAATGATGAAGCCCGCACGAGAATGGATGGCGGAACTCGCGGCAGTCATGCCGCCCCCGGACGTATGCCAGGAGGCGGGCCGCGAAGGCGAACCGACCCTGCGTATTGGCGCCACCTACCTCCACAGCCGCTACAAACCCCGCGAAGAAGCCAAACGTCTGCTCGACTCCGCGGAACTGGATCCCGCCCGGCCGGTGCTGGTCGTGGGCGTAGGCCTGGGCTATCACATCCTGGAACTTCTCGACCGCGGATTCCGCGTTGCCGCGGCCGAGCCCGACCGGGCCATCGCCGCGCTGGCGGTGCGCGGGCTGTTGCGCGATCGCGAGGTTCTGCTGGGCGTGGGCGAGCCGGACGCGATCGCCGCCTCTCCCCTGTTCCAGGACTTCGTGCGCGATACCCCGCAGGTATTCGTGCATCCTCCGTCCGCCCGCATCCAACCGGCATTCGCGGAGGCCATGACGGCCCGGGTATCGCGCGCCGCGCTGCTCGGGCAGCGCCTGAGAATCGCCGTCGTGGGCCCGATGTTCGGCGGTTCCCTGCCCATTGCCGGGCATCTGGTCCGCGCATTTCAGAAGCTGGGCCATCAGACCGTTTATGCGGACAACAGCCCGGCCTGGAACCTCTACGAAACCATGACCGCCTCGGTGAAGTCGCGCAAGCCCGCCAATCAGCTGGGAGAACTGCTTGTCCATTTCCTGGGGGAATGGTCGTATGCCCGCGTAATGGAATTCGCGCCCGACATCTGCATTGTCATGGCTCAGGCGCCGGTCTCTCCTCAGTTCCCGCTCCGGCTGGCCCCCGCGGGCATCGTCACCGCGTTCTGGTACGTCGAGAACTGGCGGCATCTGCCGTACTGGAAAGAGATCGCGCCCCTCTACGACTCCTTCTTCCACATCCAGCCCGGCCCCTTCGAGACCCAGCTCCGCGAGGCGGGATGCCCGCATCAGGCCTGTGTGCTGACGGGATGCGACCCGGAGGTGCACTGCCCCATAACGCTCGAGGGCCCCGAGCGCGACGAGTTCGCCTGCGACGTCTCGTTCGCGGGGGCGGGCTACATGAACCGGAACCAGTTGCTGGCCGGCCTCACGGACTATGCCCTGAAAGTCTGGGGCGTCAACTGGACCCATCCGTCCCTCCGGCCCGTCCTTCAACGCCCAAACGAGCGATTCACGCCCGAGTTGTTTGCCCGGATTGTGGCGGGCTCGAAGATCAACCTGAACCTGCACTCGAGCACGAGTTTTCCGGGCGTGGATCCCCATTGCGACGCAATCAACCCCCGCGTTTTCGAGATCGCCGCCTGCGGAGGGTTCCAGCTCTGCGATCCATGCAAAGGGCTTGACGCCTGCTTTGATTTCGCCACCGAGTTGCCCGTCTACACGTCGCTGAAAGAGTTGCGAGAGAAAATTGACTATTTTCTCGCCCATTCCGCCGATCGCGCACAGATCGCCGAGGCCGCCCGAGAACGCGCCCTCCGCGAACACACCTACGAGAAGCGCGCCGCGCAGATGCTCGAGCTGATACTCGATGCGCACGGCGCGCGCATTCTGCGAAAAGGCATCCGGGTGCAGCGCACGGTCGCCGAGATCAAAGACCGCTGTGCGGATGATGCCGCGCTGGCGGCCTTCCTGGATACCCTGCCGCCCGAGGCGGTGTTCGACCACGAAACCGTAAACGAGCACCTGCCCACGGCCATGATGGCTCACAACCGGGCCGAAGGGCTGTTCGCCTACTTGCGCGAATTGCGTAACTCGGCCGAGGCCCTCCTCGACCTGCGGGACACGGAGTGACGGCATGCGCATCCTGGTAGCCCAGATGACCCGCATGGGAGACATGCTGCAGAATTCCACCTTGACCCGCGCATTGCGGCAGCGATACCCCGACGCCCATATCACCGCGATGGTGCGGCCCCTGGCGCGCGCGATCGCCGAGCGCAATCCCGACATCGACGACATCATCCTCTACGAGGAAGACGCGATGTTCTGCGATCTGCGCAGCCGCGATTCAGACCGCCTGCTCCGCGCGTACCGGAGCGCCGCCGCCCTGGTCGACGACCTGAATGCCCGGCAGTTCGACATCGTCTACAACTGCACGCTCAGCATCGCGTCCGCCATGTTGCTGAAACTGGTCCACGCCCCGCGAACCGTCGGCGCGCATCTCAGTGACGACTGGCGATTCGTGCTTCGTGGACGCTGGACCAACTACTTCTTCACCAGCGTGTATCAGCGCGCATACAGCGACATCAACATCAGCGATGTCTTCCGCAATCTCATGGAGGACGCCCCTCCCGTCCCCGGGCTCACTCTCGCCATCACGGACGAGGACCGCCGCGAAGCGCGGGACATCCTCGCCCGACACGGCATCGGCGAGCAGGACTTCGTGGTCTGCATGCAACTCGGCGCCAGCGACGCCTCGAAGCGCTGGCCCGTCACCCATTTCGCGGAATTGGCGCGGCGCCTGGCCGCCGAAAAGAGCGCGAAAATCTGCCTGCTGGGCGTGGAATCCGAAGCGCCGCTCGGCGAGGCCTTCGAAGCGCAGGCGCCGGGGCTCGCCGTCCACCTTTTCGGCCAGACGGCTAGTCCCCAGCTGGCGGCCATCCTCGAATCCGCGCGCGTGCTCGTCACCAACGATACGGGCACCATGCACGTTGCCGCGGCCGTGCGCTGTCCGATTCTCCTCTTGTCGGTCGGATACGTTCATTTTCGTGAGACCGGTCCCTACGGCGAAGGCCATCTGGCGCTCGAACGCCGGAAAGACTACCTCGCCCCCATGAACAAAGACGCCGCGTCTGCCGACGAACGCGGCGCCATTCCGCCCGGACCCGTGATGGACCTGCTCGAACTGGTGCTCGAGCCCCCCCGTGACCGGACTCTCCCGAGCCTGCCCGACTCGCCCGAGCGGACCATGCTCGACGTCTATCAATCCCGATTCGCCCCGGACGGCTTCCTCGAGTGGTATCCGGTGATGCGGCGTCCGATGACCGAAACGGACTTCCTGCGTATCGCATACCGCAACACCTGGATCGCCCATCTGTGCCCTGCCGTTCCCCGCGAGACGCTCCAGGACGGGATTCGGCGGGTCGCGGCCTGTTTCACGCCAGGCAGTGCGTCCGCGCTCGATGAGTGGCATAAACACTGGAGCGCGGTCTTTCTCCAGCTGGAACAACTGGCACAACAGGGAGGCCGGAAGACGGAGCAGCTACGAACCTGCCTCCGCCACGGCAGGAATATCGCCGCCGCCCGGGAAATCGTGGGCGAGCTCATGCGGCTGGATGAAGACACGCGCCTCTTCGCCGAACTGAACGGGGGATGCCGCCCGCTGATCAGCATCGCACGTTTCCAGCGCGACAATCTCGAAGGGGCCGACCCGATGGCGCTTGCGGACATGACGCAGGAGATCTACCGGGAACTCTCCGAGCGTGCCGCATGGATGCGGGTGCACTTTGACGCCATCCGCGACGCCATGCGCGCCGTCGACGCGGAGACCTGACCCCTATTTTGCCTGGGGCGCGAGCAGGCTCCGCGCGTGTTCGATGCTGACCGCGGAGACCGAGCCGTCAAGCAGGCGCGCCAGTTCCCGCACCCGATCCTCGTCGGCAATACGTGCGACGGAGGTAACGGTCCGCTTCTTCTGGGTTTCTTTGGCCACGTGGAAGTGCGTTTGGGCGGCGGCCGCGATCTGCGGCAGGTGCGATATGCAGATCGTCTGGTGCGAGCCTGCGAGTTCGGCGAGTTTGGCCGCCACCTTGTTTGCCACGGCCCCACCCACCCCCGCGTCGATCTCGTCGAATATCAGCGTGGGAATGGTGTCGGCTTTCGCAAACACGCTCTTGAGCGCCAGCATCACGCGCGATATTTCGCCGCCCGACGCGACGTGCCGCAAGGGCTTCAACGGTTCACCGGGATTGGCCGCCAGCAGGAACTCCACCCGATCGATCCCGGTCGGACAGAGCTCCCCGCGCTCGAACCGGGTTTCAAACCGGCCTCCCTTCATCCCGAGTTCCGCGAGCGCGGCAGCGATCTGTTTGTCGAGCGCGCGCGCGGCCTTCTTGCGCTGTTCGGACAACTCCCCGGCAAGGCGCCGGCCCTCTTCGAACAGGGCGCCGCGCTGGCGCTTCAGTTGCGCCAGACGCTCATCGCGCTGTTCAAACGCCGCGACTTCTTCGCGCGCGCGTTCGCCATACGCCAACACCGCGGCGATGGATTCGCCGTACTTCCGTTTCAAGGCGCTGATCAGCGTCAGCCGCGCGTTGATGTCCTCAAGCTCCTGCGGATCAAACTCGATTTCGGTGGTGAATTCGCGCAGTTCCGCGGCAACGTCTTCAATCTTCTCGCGGGCCTCCGCCAGCCGTTCCGCAAGGGAAGTAAAGCGATTGTTGATGCGGGCAAGCTCCTCCACGTCGCCGGACGCGGCGTCCAGGGCATCGACCACCGCACCTTCATCGCGCTCGTGAAGCGTGGCATACGCCCGCGAACTCAGTTCGAATATGCGTTCGGCATTCGTGAGCAGGTCGCGCCGTTCCCGGCTCTCTTCCTCCTCGCCCGGATGCAGGCCGGCCGTTTCGATCTCCCGGACTTCGTGTTGCAGGAATTCAACGCGCCGGGCGCGCTCCCGATCGTCCACTTCCAGGGCGGCCAGGTCCCGTTCCACATCGCGCAGCGCGGACACCGCCGCGGCAACGGCGCCGGCGGCCTGTTGCGCGCCGGCAAATCCGTCCAGCAGATCCAGTTGGCGCGCGGGTTTAAGGAGAGACTGGTGTTCGTGCTGCCCGTGCAGGTCGACCAGTTCGTCGCCAATGGCTGCGAGCACCGCCAGGGGCACCGGCACGCCGCCGGCATAGGCCCGGCTCCGGCCGTCCGGGGTGACCACGCGCGACAGGATCAACACCCCGTCCTCGAGCGCGATATCCGATTCCTGAAGCGCCGCCGCCAAATCGCGGGCCGGGGCGCCGATGCGGAACACCGCATCAACCCGGGCCCTGTCCGCGCCGTCGCGTACCCCTTCCGCGGATGCGCGGGCCCCAAGCACCAGGTTCAACGCCCCGACGATGATGGATTTCCCGGCGCCCGTTTCGCCCGTCAGGACATTGAAACCGGGCCCGAACTCGAGTTCGATGTCGTCAATTAACGCGTAGTTCTGTATGTGCAGGCTTTCAAGCATAGTCGTACAGGTTCGTTAATTTTGGCCGGGCGCCTATTCTAACGCCGGAAGCCTCAAATGCGCCAGAAATTCCTGATTGCCCTTGGGCCCCTTCAGCGGGGACGGCGCCACCCCCAGCGACTCGAACCCCAGGAGCACGGCGGCCTCGATGACCTCCTGGACGACCCGAGCGCGCACCGCCTCATCGCGAACGACGCCGCCCTTCCCGACCAGGGCTTTCCCGGCCTCGAACTGCGGTTTGACCAGGACCACCCCTTCCGCGGGTCTCTTGAGCAAGGTTTTCAGCACGGGAAGCACCAGGCGCAACGAGATAAACGAGCAATCGGCCGTGAACACTTCGGGGGGGCTGGGCAGCGCGTCCGGGGTCACGTTCCGGATGTTCGTGCGTTCCATCACACACACCCGGGCGTCCTGACGAAGCCGCCAGGCCAACTGGCCGTACCCCACGTCCACGGCATAGACATACGCGGCTCCGTGCTGCAGGAGACAATCGGTGAATCCGCCCGTCGAGGCGCCGACATCAATCGCGACCCGCCCCGACACGTCAAACACGAATGCCGAGAATGCCGCGTCGAGCTTGTCCCCGCCCCGGCTGACGAATCGGGGTTCGTCGCGTATCTCCAGCAAGGTGGATACATCCAGCCGCATGCCCGGCTTGTCGAGCTTACGCCCGTCAGGGCCGTACACCTGCCCGGTGTGTATCAGGCCCCGGGCCTTTGAGCGCGACACGCCGACCAGGCGTTGCACGAGTATGTCCAGCCGCTCCTTGTCCATAGGCACCGGTTTACGTGGAATGGCATCTTCCGCTGCGATGCCAGTATGCGGCAGCCGGACCCGCGGTGTCACCTTCACTGAGAGGCCTCATCCCTGCGGTCACGCTTCGGGAACGGGTTTCCCCCGCGCGCTGCTCCAGGCCATCAGTCCCCCGGTCAGCAATAGAATCACTCCCAGAAAGATGTCCAGCCGGCGCGGCGCCGCCTCGCTGATCCACGGCACCATGGCCAGCATCATCACGCCGATGACCGCGACACACACGCCCACAATCCGGAACGGCGACATGATGGCCGCGCCGGCCGTGCCGTGTTCCTTGTCCTCGGGCAATTCCCCGATGGGCGTGTCGAGGCGCTGCAACAGCGCGTCGGCCCGTGCAAGCTCATCGTCGCGGGCGGGCAGAATCCGGCTTCCCAGTTCCATGACCGCGTAGGTGATGATGGCGGTGCTCAGAAACATGGCGATCTCGAGCTTCACCTCAAAGCTGCCGAAGAAGAACGCCTCGCTGTCCGGCACCCAGGAAATGCCCCCAAACGTCAACGGCGACTTCTGGAACGACACGGCAAACAGCAGCAAACCCACCACGGTGCCGCACAGGAATCCGATGACGGCGCTCAGGCCCGTATACCGGCGCGACAACAGGCCCAGAAGCATCGGAACCGCCACCGGCGCGGTCGCCACGCCAAACAGAGTCACCATGATGCGAAACATGCTTTCCGCCTGCCCCCGCGCGAGGATCAGCGCGGTGCCCAGGGCGACAACCCCGACCAGGAGCGTCATCAGCCGGCCCACCGCCACAAGTTCCTTCTGGGAGGCCGACGGCCGGAGCAGACGCCGGTACACGTCGTTGGTCAGCACCCCGGCACAGGCGTTGTAGTCGCCGCTCAGGGTGGACATGGTCGCCGCGAACATGGCCGCGATGGCCAGGCCCAGCATGCCGGCGGGGAGAAGCTGCGCGCAGAGAATCGGGTAGACGTCGCCGGCATCCTGGAGCGCGGGCACGAACTGCCGCGCCGCAATCGCCGGGAAGAACATCAGCGGCGGGCCAATGATGTAGAGCGCTACGACCATCCACCCCACCTTGAGCGCGTCGCGTTCCTTGGGCACGCAGTAATACCGCTGGATGAGCGCCCAGTTGATGCTGCTCCACGCGAGGCTGTACAGCATGATCAGTGGGATCACATAGGCCCAGCTGAATTCGGGGGAGGTCATGTTGAAAAAGCCCTCGGGCGAATTGGCGAAGATCTGGCCCAGGCCTCCCGCGCGCTGAACCGACAACGGCAGAATCACAAGCAAACCCACGGTCAGGACCACGAACTGCACAAAATCGGTCACCATCACGGCCCACAGTCCGCCCATGAACGTGTAAATGAGCATGATCCCGCCCGCGCCGATGATGCTGTATTTGATGTCGACGCCGGTACAGATCGAAATGAACTTGCCCGTGGCGAACAACTTGATCCCGTCGTCGATCATGCGCACCGGAATTCCCTGCCAGGCAAAGACCTGCCGGAGCAAGGGGTTGTAGCGGGTTTCCAGATACTCCACGGGACTGTCGATGCGCGCGCGCCGCCCCCGTTTCGCAAAGAGCAGCACGCTGAACAGCGTGGCCGG
>JAEAMG010001526.1_pt1 | contig 17273 bp, 19 predicted proteins | sample 8958741 | NCBI WGS metagenome assembly JAEAMG01 (sample SAMN16933256, study PRJNA681125) | bioreactor sludge metagenome | isolation source: anaerobic bioreactor treating anionic surfactant - SDBS | place: India: Bengaluru | collected 2019-02-28 | reverse complement strand
AAGGTTGATTCACAGGTGGTTATATTGAAGCGTCGCCCCGAGCCTCTTGTGGCGACCTCTATGCAAGCTGATTTCTTCCGGCTAATTAAGGCGGGTTTTTCGGCAAAACGCAAGAAACTGCGAAGTTCTCTTGCGGGTGGATTGCAGAAGCCCAAAGCTGAAATTGAGCGGCTGCTACAGAGTGCGGATATCTCAGCCGATGCCCGAGCGGAAGACCTTACGATAGCGCAGTGGTTGACATTATTACAAGAGTGTGATATAATGAAGAGATAGGGTCCTAAACAAACAAATATGATTAAAAAAGACCAGCCCACCTGTTTCCCGTCTAACGTCCTTGTTGCCGTTTCCTCTGTAGGCGACGGGACAATGCTCGACCGTGTCATGGGCGTGCACGACGGTTCGGTTGTCTCAAATCGAACGAAGTTTTGTGACAGCCTAGGGGTTTCCTATGGAGACGTGGTTTTTCATCGGATTGTTTATGGCGAGAAGCGTACATATGACCTCATCGCGGAAGTAGATGATGGTTCGACGGCCAAATATACCAGTGAAGTGGTTGCGGACGCTCTATATACGCGCTCACGTGGAGTCATGCTCATGCTTCCCGTGGCGGATTGCGTCGCAACAGTTATGTTCGACCCTACAACTCAGGCACTCGCCTTGCTTCATTTGGGCCGCCATTCTACTGTGACGCCGCTGCTTTCCCGCGTGATAAAAAAGATGACTACCGAGGGTGCAAAGCCAGAAGATATTATTGTTTGGATGAGTCCCAACGCGCATGCCTCGCACTATGTCATGGAATATTTTGACCAAGCAAACGACCCCTCGTGGCAAAACTTTTGCCAGAAGAAATCAGACGGGTATCATCTTGATTTACAGGGCTATAATAAACAGGTTTGTCTTGCTCATGGACTTCGGTCTAATAATATCCATACTTCGCCCACTAACACCGTCACGAGCCCTGATTATTTCTCTCATTCGGCTGGCGATACGAAAGGCCGTTTCGCCACCGTGGCGATGGTATACTAACTCCTCTCCTTGACACCCTCCGCGCGCGGCGTATTATAAAAACATGAACACAATAAACCCCCTAAGGCTCACTCATCATAAGGCCTTCACTATAGTAGAATTACTCATAGTCATCGTTGTCATAGCTATATTAGCTGCTATATCCATAGCAGCCTATACTAACATACAACAAAGAGCTAAGAACACAGCTATCATTAATGCGGCTAGTCAGAGCTTGAAGATGATACAGGCGTATATCGCAGAAACCGGGGCTTATCCATTAGTATCAGCAACGGGATATCCTGTTATATGTATCACAACTGATTCCGGATGTATTGGAAGTGCTGGTGCTGTTATTACTGGCAAACACTACCTTTAGTAGTGCAATGGAACGGGTCGGGCAGTTACCAAAGAACGTTCCAAATAGCGGAGACGCTATGAATGGTGTTCTTTATTCATACAACTATGGTATTGAGATTGACGGGACCTCTCAGCCGGCCCTTCTGTCCTATTGGCTACAAGGCACTAGCCAGAAGTGTGGGGTATCAGGAGTGATAAGCAGCTCTGGCAACTCCTTATCAACGACTGGATTTTCTTATAATAGTAATGGAAAAACGTACTGTCGTGTTTCCATTCCTGGCCCAACCCATTCATAAACCCTATCGAGCAGCCTCACTCCCAATATCGAACAACAACTGGTTTGGTCTCAAATATAGCGCGAATCGAGTTGGGTACGTAGGTCAGGCGGAGCGTGACGTCGAGCATATAGTCTTTCGCGTAATTTGCGTTCATCGATATATAGCCGTCTTGACCCTGCTTTTTACCCCAGCTATTCTTGACTTTCCAGTGGGTGATGACGCCTTTCTCCTCGCGAAATCCGACAATGGCGGTAGCATGGGTGCCTCGTTCGCTATAATCTTGGTATAGCCCTCGGAGGTCTTTCTCGAGCGCATCGTGGGTATCATATATATCGTCGTATTTCCACAACTCCGAGTCCAAAATGCCGAGTTTTTGCGAGAATTGCTTGCCTACGTCCCACGCAAACCACACGGGTTCGTCGTGCATGAGTTGCTTTTTCATAGCCTCCTCAATTTCTTTTGAAAAGCGAAGTTTCGCAGTGCGAAAGGGCTTGCCGTACATGGCGTCGACCGAATCTTCTTCGTATAGCGTGTCGTAGTGGTCCATTTTATGATCTAATAGAAAGCTTATGTGTGCAAAATCATTCAATTTTGTGCCGTATTTTTCCCAAAACTCTAGTGGCGTGGTGTGAATAGTTTTCAAGTCTTTCTTGCTCGTTGTTTTCTTACCCTTTTTGTCGTCATCCTCCTTCGGGATGATATCAAAAGAGAATGCGTCTGGCGGCACTCCAAACGAGAGCGCAAGTATGTGGTAAATTTCCGCCATAGCGGTTTGCTTGACGGCCTGCGAGTCGCTTGCTGAGCGTATTTTTTGCGCATAGAGAACTAATTTTTCGTTGAGAATAGAGTTGATAGGACCTGAATCTTCGGTATCCTCTGTATTTGGCATCACAGCTTCCGGAACGACTCCGTACTTTTCGATAAGTTGTGTTGCGTTACTCATCCACCCGCCATCTTGCTGCTTTTCGTGTAGAATGTGCTGCACATGCCTGCTTTCGAGAGCTTCGTCTTTAGTGTCGATGATCGTTTGAAGGAATGAGTTGCTCATCTCTAGTTTGTCATAAAAATAAAGGAAGGATTTTGACAATGCGACGTCCTCGGTCTTTAAATTGTCGTTAATCGCTTTTTCGGCAAGCACAAGAGTAGCCATGAGCCAGCATGTTCCGGTTTTCTTTTGGTCGCGGATACTACCAGCGGGTATCTCATAGCTCCACTGATTGGTGTCGCGTACAGTGACGTCCGGATTTCGCGAGGCAAGATAGATGCCGTTCGTCATGACGCTACGCTGAAGAACGATGTTTTGCGGACGACTGGAAAATTGTTTTTGATACTGTGCAAGCAATTGTTTAGTGACATGTTTCATAGAGGTATTATATCAGATACCTCCTCTCTTGGCGTCAGCTGCCGAGTATCTCCGGTCCGAGCGTATAACTTGTTTTTCTGTTATACTGTAGAGTATCATGACTAAAAAGCACGCCTATATTACAACTGCAATTCCCTATGTGAATGGTGTCCCGCATATCGGGCACGCATTAGATTACTTACTCGCGGATGTGTGGGCAAGGTATCAGCGTCAGCTTGGCCGGGTAGTTCGTTTCCAGACAGGGGTCGATGAGCATGGCAATAAAATAGCCGCAAAAGCTGCCGAGCAGGGGGTAACCCCTCAGGCCTACGTCGATAGTATGTATGGCAATTTTCAAACGATGATTCACGCGCTGAATGTCGATACGACCGATTTTATCCGCACGACAGACATGAGGCATAAAGCCGCCGTGCAATATATTTGGCTGCAACTTGAAAAGGCGGGGTTGCTCTATAAGGATACCTATGAAGGTTGGTACTGCCAGGGCTGCGAGTCGTTCATTACGGACAAAGAAGCGGCCGAAAATAATGGCATCTGTCCTGATCATCAGACGCCATACCAGAGGTTAAGTGAAGAGAATTATTACTTTAAAGCTAGCGCGTTTACCGTGCCAATTACCCAGGCCCTGGAGTCGGGCAAGATAAAAATTGTCCCTGATTTTCGTAGGAAAGAGTTCCTCGAGCTCATAAAAGACGGCCTGCAGGATGTCAGTGTGTCTCGCCCGGCGAAAAATCTGGCATGGGGCGTGCCTGTACCGAACGACCCAAGCCAGGTGATGTATGTGTGGCTCGACGCGCTGAGTAATTACCTAACCGTTTTGGGTTATCCGAACGACCCTTTGTGGCAGGATTTTTGGCCTGCGGACGTGCAGGTGGTTGGCAAGGATATCCTTAGGTTCCATGCGGGCATATGGCCAGCAATGCTACTCGGGCTTGATTTGCCGTTACCGAAAGTACTGTTGGTGCATGGACACATTACCTCTGGCGGCGTAAAAATGGCGAAATCTCTCGGCAACGGCGTCGACCCGATGGAGATTTTGCGTGACTACGGCATCGATGCGTTTCGGTATTATTTCCTTCGCTATATTCCAACTCAAGATGATGGCGACTTTACTTGGGAACGCTTTGAGGCGGCCTATAACGGCGAGCTAGGAAACGACCTGGGCAATCTCGTTCAGCGCGTCATTGCCATGACCCTCAAATACCAGGCAGGTGTTGTGGGGGATTTGCCGCCAAATCGTCACGACATGGGGCCGTACCGCGAGGCTATGGAGTCCTTTGAATTTAATCGCGCAATCGACGAAGTGTGGGTGATGGTTCGCTCGCTCAATCAGTATATTGATCGCGTGAAACCATGGGAAGTCGCGAAAAACCGCGAGACCGATACCGACGCGGAAGCCCACCTGGCAGAAATCTTGTCCACTTCCGCGGGTACTCTGCTACAGATAGCTGAGCTTCTTGCGCCATTCTTGCCGGAAACCTCCAGAAAAATCAAAACTGCCTTTTCTTCGGGCGTGGTGCCAAATGACTTTCAGCCGCTATTTCCAAAGATCTATCTTCACACCGAAGATCAACGAGCATCTAAGTCGGCCGAGCGGCCTAGCAAGTAGGCTACGGCGTTATCAATAATAGCCAGATGCGATGCGTATAATTCAGGTAGAGAGCTTAAATCGTGCCATTTAGTGCACGCCGCGTCATCTCCGGCGCGCACATCAGCATTATCGGACTCTGCCAAGAATAAATGAGCACTTGTCTCAATCCAGGCTTTACTTGAATTTCTGGGGTCGTCAACGCGGCCTTGGAACACTAATGGGGCATCGCCGTCTTCAATGCGTAGGCCCGTCTCCTCGGCGACCTCTCGTATGGCCGCCTGGGCTGAGTCGGTATCATCAGGGTCGATAAATCCTCCCGGAAGAGCCCATTGTCCCGTGTCGCGTCGTTGTATGAGTAGTATTTGGCCGTGCTTCGGATCGATAACGATAGCATCGGCCGTCAGATTTGGGCCATCGAACCAAAGTTTACGCTCATGTATTTCTGCTGCTTTCTCACTCATGCGACTGCTAACTCCCTTAGGGCGATATCTGCCAATATTTGGTTTAACTCAGTTTCGTACAGTACTATTTTTTCAGGCGGACCGGTATGCTTGCCCAGCACGTCGCTCAGCTTCACAGTCGGAAAGCCATTGACGATAGTAGCCTTCATGACGAAATTGTTAGCCTTTACACCCAAATCGTTCGTTAGCGTGGTACCCCAGCCAAACATAGTACCGATGCGCCCTTTGAAGTGGTCGGCAAGCTTAACGATAGTCGCGATATCCAATCCGTCGCTGAAAACAATCGTTTTTTCGCGCGGGTTTATGTCTAGTCGTTCATAAAATTGTATGACACGTTCGCCAAACTCAACTGGGTCTCCTGAGTCGTGCCTAAGAGCTTTCCATCGCCTGGCTTGAGCGGGTGTAAAATCGTGAAAGAAGAATTCACTGGTGAAAGTATCAGTCAGAGCTGTCGAAAGGTCTCCTCGATACAACACATCCCAGTCTTGAAACACTTGATTGTGGCTACCTAGCGGTTTTTCGCCGGCTTGATCAGCCAGGGCCGCGTAGACCATTGGCAGTTCGTGGGCGAAGGTGCCAATTGGCGGTAGCCCCAGCTTGTTCGCGAGATATATGTTAGAAGTGCCAATAAAATTATCGGGCAACTCATTGGCCAGGCGCTCAATAACATGCCTATGCCACTCATAGCTAAAGCGCCGTCTCGTACCGAAATCTGAGAACTTAATGTCCGGACGGTCCCGCAATATATTGATTTTTTCTGTCAGGCGGCGGTCGCCCTCGGCGTAAAGCTCCTCAAGAGATCTACCCTCAGCCTTTAGTTTATTGGCAAAATATAGCTCGTTCAGCTCGCTCATAACTACCGTTTCCCAGAAAGTCACGAGCGGCCAGGCGCCGGTTGCCGATACGGCGATATCATTGTTGCCTTCGTCAAGGCTAACCGTGACCGGAGGCAGGGGATTGTCGGCAAGAAAGTCGAGATAATCCTCCGTGAACTGTGCGGAACCGTCTTGATTATGAAGGCCAGCAAGATAAGCGATTTCGTCAGGCTGCCATCCGTCCCTCAGCGTATCAAGCTTGTCATGCAATTCCGATGGATCGACAAACTCCGCCAAGCGATCGGAAGATCTATTCTTAAGTTCAAACGTAACCTCGGCATCGAGATGTTTGGTGTATTCTAATTGGCCCATGGTCGCTTTATAGTAATCAAGGCCGCGGCTGATACGGGGTGTTGATTCGTTCATGATAGCATCCCTTCGTGTAGCAGCTCATCGGTTGTTACCATCCTAATACCTGCATCTTGCATTTCCTTAATTGCTTTGGCGCCATCATCCGGCTGCAGGTTGACCGCACGAATTGCATCGCTCGCGACGCACACATCAATAGTGCATCGACCGACCTGGCGCAGTTTCTTCGCGTATTCCATCGTATCGAGTGCGGTTGCTCGGACGCAATATTCTGTAGCTAAGCCGCCCAATACAACAATTGTGCGATCAGTGTCGTTAGTAGGCTTGATAATGTCCTTAAGCGTCAAGCCGTCACGAGTTGCCCCGTCAAATCCGGAATAGCCGTCTAACTCCCCGGTGCCTTTATCGATGAACGCATATCCCGGGCGAATAGTGAGGTCAGGATGAAACTGAGCGCCTTCGGTGCCGGCTATGCAGTGCGTTGGCCAAATACCCCCATAATCCGCAAAATGCGGGGTTATAGCGGGGTGCTGGTCGCCGGTTATGACGACCATACCGCCATTTCGCCAAACCTGTTCGTTAATACGGTTCAGCGGCTCAATAACTTGGTCGCCCTCATTAACAGCCAGGGCACCTCCAGGGCAGAAGTCAATTTGCGGGTCCACGTTGATAGCAATATGACGATTATATGTCGATAGTTCATTTGTCTTCATCTTCACAACTCCTTTTCTTAGGTTTATGTTAGTGTATAAATTACACTAACTACTCATGAGTATAATCCAATGTTCGTGTATAGTCAAAACTAATTACGGAAAGCATGTAGTATTATATACAACAATCAGGTGATTTTACGTTTTTGGGCGATTATATCTTCGGCAGCGTTCTTGCTCGCGCGCAATCTTGCCGCTGGGTCGCCACGGACAACGATATATGGAACGCCAGCTTTTTTAATGCTCGCCTCAAACCAACGATGCATTCGATGACGAACATGCTCGCCATCGCGTGTGCCATCCTGGACAAAGGGGATTTCGTCTCCCGTGATAATGTATAGGTCGGCTTTATCGTGCGAGGCAATGTGCTGCATTTTTGTCGTAGTTTCCCCCATGTATCGGCGTTGCCACAGCTCCGTGGCGACCGTATTGGTATCGCAAACAATAACGCCATGAGATTTAGCAGCTATTTCATTCTCGTATGCCTGCTGAAGGCGGGCGATTCGATAAAAATCATCGTTACTCCACTGATAATCTGTGGTCATGATTGATTCAGTGTAATATCGTCCGATTTCTGGTACCCACGGGGTGTTTAATGTGTTGGCGAGGTCTCGGGCGAGCGTCGTCGTGCCGGTAGACTCAGCGCCAACTATAACAATTCGAATAGCCAGCCCTGAACGAACAGGATCGCTGAGGTATTTCCATGACTTTAGCAGGTCTTGGCGAACTTTTGTTCCAGATATAGGCACGGTAGTTCGTGCAATATCAACATCGACATATCGACATTTCATTGCCTCGGCCCACGGTCTTCCGTATGTTTCGCTACTGAAGACTATATCTGGACGATGCCCGAGGAAATGTATGGTGTGTTTGGCCCAGGCTTCCGAATTGTCATCGTCGTAAATGTCGGGGATGATCTGAACATGTGCCTTCGGATGCTGTTTGCGCAACCAGTCTGCGCGGCTTTCGCTAGGTATATGATAGTGAGGATTATCAACCACTAGGACATCAACTTCGTCGGAATGGCTTAAAGCGGTGTCAATGAGATAATTGTGACCAAGGTGTGGCGGATAGAACTTTCCGATGACAACGCCTTTCATAATATATCTCCTTCCTTAATGATATTGAGCGCCTCGCCTAATCTATCCTTGAGGGTGCTGGATGCTATTATTTTAAAGGGTAGTTTATATCGGGCGCATAGGTTTATCCAGTATTGATCTTCGCTTTCTCTTCGGTCTTTACCGTAACGGAGCGGGTCTGGTGCGAAATTAATGTTACTTTGAGTTATAAGATACAAATCTGATTTCAATTCTAGGGCATCGTGCTCAAGTTGCTTCGATGGGCTGCCAATTCTTGGTGATACGTGGGGAAGCTCCCAATAGCCGATTGTTGCGAATAGATCGGTGTCTTGGATTACATAGCTTCTTGTTGACTCGGTGGCTGACTTTTGTAGTGCGTGTTGCCCGTGCCAGATTGCGTGCATTGAGTTTGTCGTGACCTGGCCGTCCGTGACTTCAAGGTATGGTCGTGCAAATTCGCACATCCAGTCACCCTTCAGCTCATCCGCGAGCATCCTCGACAGGGTAGTTTTACCTGTTGACTCTGCGCCTATGATAGTAATACGATATGGTTTCATTTTATATCTCGCTCACTAATACGTTATTTGCCGCCTTGTTTTCGTTGTTCATGCCTCGTTTCCACATAGCGTAACCGTACATGGTATTGGCGAGGAAAAATACGTATTGAAATGCTACCAGAGATAGACCGGCTGTAAAGTATGTGTAAATAGCAAACACATTGACTATTGCCCAGACTATCCAAGTCTGCAACTTCTTGTTATCGAGCAGGAACTGCGCTAAGATTGTTCCGGCCAAGATTGTGGAATCCGCCCACGCCATTGCCCCGCCAAATGCCTGGCTGATGATGGCGGCGCCCGTCCAGCCCAAAGCCGTTACGAGTAGGTATATAGGGATTGCACGCAGAGTAACGTTGGTTACGGGTCTCGTTTGAGAGTCTTTGCCCCATCGGAGCCAGCCGTAGGCGAGTGTCGGTATGAGATAAATATTAAGAATCGCACTCAGGAGCAGGCTATTTTGCAGGAATAGTATGGAGTAGGCGGCCGTAGTGATAACTCCTACGAGATAGTTAATCCGCCGCTCCTTAACGCATAGATAGGTACAGGCGTATGATGTTAATACGGCGAATATCTCAAGCCAATTGATCTCGTGTATCCAGTTGGCTAGTAGGCCGATAATATACGAGATGGTGGTTAGTAGTAGCCCAATAGTAATACTTTCTAGCAGGTCTCTCTTTGCGCTTACTCGTGTGGTTGTAAAAAATGTTTTCATAATAACTCCTTTACTGAATTCTTACTTAGTGTATTTATTACACTTTCTACTTCACATAGTACAGCGTTGTTATTGTATTGTCAACACTAATTGATATATACTATATGTAATAAGGAGGTTTCTATGAAAGAAAAACTACATACAGCGGCTGAAGAATTATTGCCCGCTATTGCCTATGGCGATGCGGCTGGCGTGCCGACCGAGGGAAAATCAACAGCGGAGATACAGGAGGTTTACGGAGAGATTACCGAATTGCGCGAACCGGTAGCGCATCCGTTTTTCCCATACGAGGGAAGGGGCGTGACGAGTGATGATACGCAATTAAGTGTGGTGACGGCGGAGAGTTTGGTGGCGGCGGGCGGCTTCTCGCTGGAGGCGCTCCGCGACGCCCATATTGAGGCTTATCATCAAACGCCGCTTGTCCCCCGTAAAAACGGTAAGCCAACACCGAGGCGCTGGGGCGGCTCGACAACTGAGGCGGTAGAGCGGATGATGAGTGGTGTATCCCCTCTTGAATCTGGGCAAAAGAATGGCGGCGGCAACGGAGTTGTCATGAAGATGGCGCCGCTTGCCTTGTGGCATGCGCTACGCGAGGTTGACCAGCAGACGCGCCAGGAGCAATACGATTTGTTCACGACCATGACGCACGATACCGATATTGCGCGTGTTTGTACGCGTTTGCATGGGGAGGTGATTGGTGCTTTGTTGAAGGATGATATTCCTTTTGACGAGGTTGTGCGCCGAGCGGCGCATGATATGCGGGAAGATTTTCCCCGCGAGAGTGAACTGTTGCTTCGAGCAATTGATTCGCCCTGTCAGGACGCCGCATCGCTAGTCGAACGATATGCAGCCGGCAAGTCGGGCAGGCGATATGGATTTTACGTACCCGAAACACTGGCAATTGCCTACGATATATTCTTAGGTTCGGAGGGCGATATGCAGACGGCAGTGTATCGAGCGGTTAACTTGGGCGGCGATAGCGACAGCACGGCGTCAATCGTGGCGGCGATGGCAGTGTGTCAATCCGGCGGCGTGTATGATAAACCGCACGATATAGGCGCCGTGCAGGACATCGACCACCTCTATGCAACTTCGGCAAAACTCGCGGCAGTTGCGCTCAATGGGTGAGATGGCTGTGACAATGTCTGAGCGATGTATTATTTGGGGATTTCGCCGATTCGGTTATTGAGGCGATTGAGCGAGAGCTCAAAACCCCAGTGCGTCTCACCTCTCATGGTCCGACTGTGAACGATAAAAAAGTTCGCTAGGCGGACCATCCTGCCCCACTTCGTATAGAGGTGGGGCATTTAAATGTAGGGGGAGAAGAATCTTTACTCTTGTGAACTAGTCAAAGCTGTGTGCCAGGGTTTCGAGCTTCTTGTCGTTAAACTCATAGAGATGAGCTGGTCGATGAGCGCCATCCCTCCAGGTCTCGTCTGTTTTATGAATCAAATTGAGTGATAGGAATTTTTTGCGAAAGTTTCTCTTGTCAAACTCACGTCCAAAAATTATTTCGTAGGCAGCCTGTAGCTGAGTTAGGGTAAAGCGTTTTTCTAAAAATGACGAAACAAGGTTAGTGTAGGTTAGTTTTGAAATAAGCCGTTCACGGGCGTATCTAATAATATTCGCGTGGTCGTACGCGAGCCTCGGTAGATTATTGACGTCGAGAAACGCCACGTGAGATCCTGCTTCGCGAACTTCGATATCCCGCCCGCATCCCATATAGACGACGGACACCGCATGACCTCTCGGATCTCGATCGACGGTATCAAACGTATAGAGCTGCTCAATATAGCGCAGGTCTTTTTTGATATCAACACCTGTTTTTTGCAAAGCAATGCGATGTAGGGCGTCCGTAGTGGTCTCGCCTTCGGCATTGTAGCCGCCAGGCAGCGCCCATTCGCCTCGAAAAGGCTCGTTAGGTCTTTTGAGCAGCAGCACCTCCAGCACGCCGTTTGATATCTGAAAAACCACAGCATCAACAGTTAACGTTGGCGGTACATATGGTTTGGTGTACTTCATACAATAAATAATACTACAAAAAGTGGTTGTGAGTAAATGCTACCGGCATGGTACGTTTATGCCAGGTGGCGTTATAGCGTTCTTCAATAGCCTCCGCTACATGTTCGGGTACGGCTCTCCCTTCCAGGTAGTTATCGATCTCATTATAAGGTATGCCTAGTTCGTTTTCGTCGCTTTGGCCTGGAGTAGTATCAAGGAGGTCGGCTGTCGGCTGTTTCGTTATGAATATGTCGGGGACTTTTAGATGCGCTAAAATCTGGCGGCCCTGGCGTTTATTGAGCCCAGCCAGAGGTATTATATCGGCTCCGCCATCGCCATACTTCGTGTAAAACCCTGTTACCGCCTCTGCGGCATGATCCGTGCCGACAACACACAGGTTGTATTGTCCGGCTAGGGCATATTGGGCAATCATTCGCATTCTGGCTTTGACATTTCCTTTGTGGTAATCAGTTAATTCCTGACTCGTGGTGGCAGAAAAATCTGCTATCAGCGAGTCGGTTGCATTTTTGATGTTAAAGTCGTGAGTAATATCCGGTTTAATCGTGTTAATCGCGAGCTCCGCGTCCGCTCGGTCCCGTTGCTCGCCGTACGGAAGAAGTACCGCGTGAAAGGTAGCATCGTGATTTGCGTTACGCCGAAGGTCTACGGCGCGCTGAGCTAGAATTCCGGCTAACAGGGAGTCTTGCCCGCCTGATATGCCTAAAACAAAGCCATTCACGCCGGCATGAGCTAGATAATCGGCCAAGAATTCGACGCGCCGATGTATCTCTATTTCTGGATTGATATGTGGCATGACTTCGAGGTCTCTAATAATTGCGTTTTGAGTACTTCTCATACATATTCCTTTCGCTTAGATAGGTTAAGTATAGATTATGCTTAGTGTAATGTCAGCACTAAGTAATGTAAATCTCAAAACCCTCCATTCCGCGGGTGACGTGAGGCGGGGCAGCGCCCGAAAATTTTTCACTTTCAGTAGAAAAATTTTTAGGGGCGGACCGAGCGGCAGGACCCGAGGGGAGGGTTTTGAGATTCAGATTAAGTACTCTCAAATATGGTATGATTGCTCTATGAGACTAATTGACTCGCATTGCCATCTTCATGATACCGAGTTCTTCGGCGATCTTCGCGAAGAGGTTTATGAGCGCGCGGCCGCGGCTGGAGTAGGGATGATTTGCGTTGGGACGGATGAACGGAGTTCGACTCAGGCGGTCCAATTCGCCAAGGGTCATGCCGATGTGTGGGCGGCGGTTGGCGTTCATCCGCATGACGCGCGTCTAGGCTGGTCGGAAATCGGGCGTTTGCTTCAGGAAGATAGGAAACAGGACAAACCAAACATTGTCGCTGTTGGCGAGATTGGTCTGGATTATTTTTATGACAACAGTCCTCGGGATATCCAACGGCAAAGTCTTGAGTCGCAGCTTCAGTTGGCGATGGAATATCATGTGCCCGTGAGTTTTCATGTGCGCGATGCTTTCGATGATTTTTGGCCAATCTTTCGTAATTTCCCCGGAGTAAGGGGTGTGCTTCATAGCTTTACTGACTCAAAGGAAAACGCAGAGAAGGGGCTCAGCCACAATCTCTATATCGGCATGAACGGCATTAGCACTTTCACTAAGGATGCGAAGCAACAGGAATTGTATCGCACGCTACCTCTTGAAAAAATTCTTTTGGAAACTGACGCACCATTCTTGACTCCAGCGCCACTACGTGGTAGAATGAACGAAGTAGGGTATGTGGAGTTAGTAGCTAAGCACGTCGCTTCCGAGCGGCATATCTCGCTGGACGAGGTCACGCATACAACACTTCAAAATACTCGCACGTTGTTCAATATTTAGTGGAGTAAATATGTATAACCCAGAGAAGAACCAGGATGTTCATGATTTAACCGCCGAGGCGGTGCAGTTTGCTGCTAATGCTCCAGAAGTTCTTCCAGTGAACAAGATGCGAGAAGCTCCTCGGGTTAGTCAGGCCGCGATAGAGCGTGCCCAAGCGAACGTGTTAGATGCGCAAAGAGGAGATCCGGTAGAAGAAAATACTCAGAATATGTTAAATCAGGTAACCCAAGTTAGTCTATTGTTAGCGGCGCTACGCAAAAAGAGTAATATACCAAGAGGCAGTGTGTAGAAACGTTATGCCAGGAATTCTGAAAAAAATATATCGACTCATGGTGGCGGATGATCCAATTACGCCAATGCTGAAGGTATCCAAAAAAGAGCGAACGCCCGAAATGCTTACTCCGCGCGAGCTTATTCAAAAGGAAAGTAATATTGGCCAGGCAATCTTTGGACAATTGCCGCCGCACGTAGTTCGCCGCGAGTTTTTTAACCTTGACGAAAAGACTTGGATTTGGCACGAAGAAGTGAAGAGCGGTGATATACACCGGCGGGAAGTGACGACAAGATACGAACTGCAGCCCCAAGGTGTCCTGAAGGTTCAGCCAGGCCCGCGCTATACGTATCTTGAAGGGGTAGAGTTGGATAATTTTTGCCAGGCCGTTCAGGCGTATTACGAACGAGTGGCACTTCATTTGTACAAGGTCGACCCAAAGACAGGCGAAAAGCTTTAATGATACAATAAATAGGTATATGAAGCATATTATGTACCTTGACCACGCCGCAGCAACACCGGTAGATCCGGTGGTGCTTGATGAGATGATGCCGTACTTTTTGGATAAATTCTATAATCCTTCCAGCCCTTATGCGCCAGCGGTTAAAGTGAGGCAGGACTATATAGCTGCAAAAGCGCGCATTGGCAGGTGTTTAGGCGTACATGGGGATGAATTGGTTATGACGGCGGGCGCAACGGAGTCCGTTAATATTGGACTTTCGGCTGTTGGCGATGGAGTGGCGGCTGTGGGCGCAACCGAACATGCGTCTGTTTTGCAGGCGGCGACAAAATCGGGTGGAATTATTATCCCTGCGGATAAAAAGGGTCGAGTTACCCCTGAAGCGCTTGCCCGAGCGTTGCGGCCGGACGTGAGCGTAATAAGCGTTGGTCTAGTGAATAATGAGCTAGGAACCATTCAGCCAATCGACGAAATCGTGAAAGTGGTTCAGGTGGAGCGTGCCAGACGGCGAGAGGCAGGAGAGACGCGTCCGCTTTATGTTCATTGTGACGCCTCGCAGGCGTTGGCGCTGCTGGATATTAAGCCAAAGCGTATGGGTATTGATTTGCTCACGCTCAGTGCAGCGAAAGTTTACGGACCGAAACAGGTTGGATTGCTCTGGATACGCCCCGGGGTGGTTGTGCGTCCGACTATCGTTGGTGGAGGACAAGAAATGGGGCTGAGGAGCGGGACGGAGAATGTCGCCGGAGTGGTTGGGTTTGCTGTTGCCGCCGAATTGGCTGCAAAACGGCGCTCCGGAGAAGTAAAACGCTTGCGGAATCTACGCGATGCTATGCAGCGCGAGCTCGAGCAGACTTTTCCGGATATGATTGTCTCGTCCGACAAGAAAAAAGGTCTTGCGAACTTTCTCCACGTTTCATTTCCAGGCGTTGATGCGGAACGACTTATCTTTAAGCTGGAGGCGCGTGATGTCATGGTTGCAACCGGTAGCGCATGCGCGGCAAACAAAGGTACGCAGTCGCATGTGCTGAAGGCAATCGGCATGAGCGATGAAGCGATTCAGGGAAGTCTGCGCATTAGTCTTGGACGACTTTCGAATGAGGAAAACTGCAAAGAGGCAACCCGGCTAATGATTGAGGCAGTGAGAGCGGAATACGCGAGGGTATTGTAGTGTTGTGGCGAATTATTGCAACAGGTGTGCTCATAGTGGTCGTCGTCGCGGGCATTGGTATATATTTGGCACCGGACGATTTAGCAGATTGTAAAGGGGTAGAGACGACGGGAGAATGCCGCAAGGCTGACGCGATCGTTGTCATCTCCGGAGGAGATACAATCGCTCGGACGGATGAGGCTATTCGCTTGTTCCAAGAAGGCTGGGCAGAATATATCGTCTTTTCCGGAGCAGCTGCAGATAAGGATGGCCCAAGTAATGCGGTGGCTATGAAGGAGCATGCTCTCGAGAATGGCGTACCGGAAAGCCAGACGATTATTGAGGAGCGAAGCGAAACAACCAAACAGAATGCTAAAGAGGTGCGAGAACAGCTTGAAAATCTTGAAATTCGCGACATTATTCTCGTCACAAGCGGATACCATATGCGTCGAGCTGGTCTTGAGTTTTCCCGCGAGTTAACCAATGAATTTACGGTACGTCGGCATCCTGTAGCGCACGATAAGCAATGGAGTAGCGTATGGTGGCTTACGCCGTGGGGCTGGTGGCTCGTGCTAGGGGAATTGGCAAAAATCGGGTTGTTCTACATTGGAGGCTCACGCTGATGCCGCGCGTATTTGTTGGCATGAGCGGCGGTGTTGATTCGTCCGTGGCGGCCAGTTTACTCGTTGAGCAGGGGCACGAGGTGGTCGGTGTCTACATGAAAAACTGGTCGGAAGATCTACCAGGAATGCAATGTCCTTGGGCCGAGGACGTGGCGGACGCGAAACGCGTGGCGGTTTCTTTGGGTATTGATTTTCGAATTTTTGATTTTCAAAAAGAGTACAAGCAACGGGTAGTCGATGAAATGGTTGCTGAGTATAAACGCGGTCGAACGCCGAATCCTGACATTATGTGCAACCAAGAGGTGAAATTTAAGCTTTTCTGGGAAGCGGCACGTGAACAGGGCGCGGAAATGATTGCGACAGGACACTACGCGCAAACGAGCGGCGGCAAGCTGTTACGGGCGGTAGATGAGAGCAAAGACCAGACTTATTTTCTTTATCGAGTCTCGTCCGAGGCACTCGAAAAAACAATATTTCCTCTCGGTGCTTACACGAAGCCGCACGTTCGCGAAATGGCGCGCGAAAGAGGCTTGTGGACGGCAGAGAAAAAGGAAAGCATGGGAATTTGTTTTGTTGGACAGGTCGGAATTCGAGAGTTTTTGTCTGAATATGTCGAAACGGCGCCAGGTGATATTATAGATATTTCTTCCCATGATGTTGTTGGACGGCATGATGGCGCCATTTTTTATACCCTTGGCCAGCGGCACGGACTAAATATCGGTGGTGGGTTGCCCTATTATGTCGTAGGAAAGAACATGGATAAGAACGAAGTATATGTTTCGACTCGCTTACATGCCGATGAACTGTGGCACAAGGAAATAACCCTTGGTGATATACACTGGATAGCCGCTGAGCCGCGCGAAGGAATGTATCACGTGCGTGTCCGTCACCAAGCGCCTCTGGTAAAAGCACATCTTAACGGTGCGGTATTACAACTAGAAGAACCTCAGCGCGCAGTCTCACCCGGGCAGTCCGTGGTGATATATGACGGGCAGGTTTGCCTAGGCGGCGGAATTGTTCAGACAGATTTGACCTGAGATGCAAAATAGTGTACACTGAACAGAAGTAAAGTTATTTATTTAAACAAGAGAAGGAAGAATTACACTCTATGCTCGCAATCCGTTTGCAACGCTTGGGCCGCAAGGGCTATCCAGTCTACCGCTTGGCCGTACAAGAAGCACAGCGCCACCCATCAAGTGGCCGCGTAGTTGCCTATGTTGGTAGCTATAATCCACACACCAAAGAAGCTAACATCCAGACTGAGTTGGCGCAAAAATATCTGGACAATGGTGCTCAACCAACGCCTCGCGTCATAAAATTACTGGTGGCAGCCGGCGTAAAAATGCCTTCGTGGGTTAAGCAGCCAACGGTTGACAAACATAAGGCCCTTCGCAATCCTGAAAAATTGCGTAAAAACCAGCTAAAAGAAGAGGCTACTCCGGAAGCCCCAGCCGAAGAGACGGTTGAGGAATAGAACTTCTAGAGCCTCTATAGACACCCCTTGTGAAGGGGTGTTTTTTGCGACGACGCTACATTTGGTATTTTTGCATAATTTCCCTTGACACCAACCTCGGGGGGGGTACTATGAATACATGAATAAAAAAGCTCAAGG
>JAEAMG010001525.1_pt1 | contig 17274 bp, 9 predicted proteins | sample 8958741 | NCBI WGS metagenome assembly JAEAMG01 (sample SAMN16933256, study PRJNA681125) | bioreactor sludge metagenome | isolation source: anaerobic bioreactor treating anionic surfactant - SDBS | place: India: Bengaluru | collected 2019-02-28 | reverse complement strand
CAGCGAGGTAATCCCGAATTGTTGTAAATTTTTTTGCTTTTATTTAAAAATATCATTGTATTAATTGTGGGTTTTTATGTATATTCGTAATACAATCACAATTTTATGCGATTTCTCATTCTTCTTTTCTTAACCTTTTTCAGCTTTCTCCCGGTATATGCAAATACCGAAAAAGACTCTGTGTTACTCGCTCTTTTCGAGACACTTAAGCATAAGGAAGATTATGTAAGAGATAAAGAGCAACGTATTGAGGATATTAAAAAACTTCTGATTATGCCTGATATATCAGATAATCAACGTTATATCCTTAATAATCGCATTCAGGATGAGTACAGCTCGTATCAAATAGATTCAGCAACCCAATATCTTGAATGGAATATGAGGCTTGCATACAGGATGGAAAATCCGGTTTATCTGGTGGACACTAAACTTAAGCTCTCTTTTATGTATTGGCAAAGCGGTAAATTCTTTGAGGCAGTCCAGCAGATAGCAAGCATAAACAGATCTCAACTTGACACCCTGCCGGCAGAGTATTTATTCAGTTACTATAATGCATATAAGCGTTTATACAGATATTATGCAGAGGCGCAAAATGACCGGGACAATGATTATTTCAGGTTAAGTCGGATATATGCCGACTCTCTGATAATTACCGCTTCCCCTGATACGAGAGACTATCAGTTATGGATTGCGGAGAAATTCGCCGAGGAGAATAAGACAAAAGAGGCTGAAGCTATTGTTTCAGAGCTTCTAAAGAATTCCTCAAAAGAAGACCATAACAGGGCTATTCTCTCAAGTATTCTGGCTAATATATATAAGAAGGAGGGTAATGTCGAACTCCAGAAAAAATACTATGCACTCTCAGCCATTTATGATATCAAGAACGCAGTCAAGGAAAACACATCTATGCAGTCGCTCGCTTTACTGCTATTTAAAGAGGGAGATATTGACAATGCATACCATTGCATACAATCATCAATGGAAGATGCCGTTTTCTGCAATTCCCGCTTCCGTACATACGAGATAACAAAAATTTTCCCCATCATAGATTCTGCATATCAAACAAAAGCAAAAACGCAGAAAAAAGAGCTCAAACTTTATCTCTTACTTGTAAGTATTCTCTCTGTCCTTCTGGTGATTGCAATCATATTTGTATACAGGTATATGCAACGGATCACACATATAAGGAGCAAGCTTTCAGAGACAAATCAGGATCTGCACAAATCCAATGAACAGATGTATCTCTTGAATACCGAATTACTTGAAGTTAACCGGAAACTATCTGAAGCAAGCCTTTTAAAAGATACATATTTGACAAAGTTCATTGATCTTTGTTCTCATTATATTGAAAAACTTGATAATTACCGTCGTACATTGAACCGTTATACCCGTGAGGGTAAAATGGAGGAGCTATACAGTGAACTTAGATCTCCTCAATTTATAAATAATGAGCTGAACAATTTTTTTACAAATTTTGATGAGACGTTCCTGAGGTTATATCCTACTTTTATTGAAGAGTTCAATGCCCTTTTTCCTGAAGGAGAGAAACAGAATTCAAAACCCGGAGAGATATTAAATACTGAGTTGCGAATTTATGCTCTTATAAGACTCGGTATAAATGACAGCTCTCAGATAGCCCTCTTTTTACGTTTTTCTATAACAACAGTATACACATACCGTTCTAAGCTAAAAAACAAATCTCTTTATAAAGACTCTTTTGAGGAGCAGGTTATGAAAATTGGTAGATAAAATTTAGATTATCGACCTGTTAAATTTGCCCTATCTTTTTGTTTTACTGCTATTTGATATCTGAACAAATTTAGATTCACTTTTGAGAATTATTTTTCTCGAATATTTGTGTTTAATTTTGTTTAAGCACTATTTAACCAAACTTATTATATTCATATTCGATGAAATGTAGGAATATTTATTTAGAAAAACTTTCACATCTTTGCGCACTATCCATAGTGTTCATGATGTTCAGTTTTAGTCTCTATGCCCAGAATGAAAAACGCATTACGGGGACAATTGTAGACGAGAACAATGTACCTGTTGCAGGAGCAGCGGTATTAGAAAAAGGAACTACAAAAGGGGTATTCAGCAACGCTGACGGTTATTTTGAACTATCAGTATCTGAAAACTCTGTTTTGGAATTTTCTTTTATAGGATTTTTTACGCAGGAGATTCCCGTAAAGGGTAAGGTAACTCTACGTGTAGTTATGAAAGAGGATGCACAGTCCTTGAGTGAGGTGCTGGTCATCGGTTATGGATCAGTTAAGAAAAATGACCTGACAGGATCAGTGACTGCTATTGATTCAAAGAAATTCACACAAGGGGTAGTCTCAAATCCGGCATCACTGATAACCGGTAAGGTTGCAGGTGTCCAGATCATATCAAACGGAGGTAGGGCAGGTGACGGAAACCGTATCAGAATCAGAGGCGGAGCATCTTTGAATGCAAGCAACGATCCTCTGATTGTACTGGACGGTGTTCCAATAGACAATAACTCTATTTCAGGAATGACAAGCCCATTGTCAACTATCAATCCGAATGACATTGAATCCATGAACATCCTGAAAGATGCTTCGGCTACTGCAATTTATGGTTCCCGTGCATCTAACGGTGTTATCATTATTACTACAAAAAAGGCATCAAAGGATCAGAAATTCAGGATTGACTTCTCTTCACAAAATTCTATCGCAACTATAGCCAGGACAGTTGACCTTTTGTCAGCAGACGAATTCAGGGAAGCAGTAACAAGAGAGGCTGCAAAGAATCCTCTTACAGAGCAGATGTACCTTGGCTATCTTGGAAATGCATCAACTGACTGGCAGAAGGAAATTTTCAGGAATGCATTCACAACGGACAACAATATCAGTATTAATGACTGTATAAGTAATTTTCTTCCATACAGAGTCTCTGCCGGTTTCTTCAGCCAGGACGGAACGCTCAAGACGGACAATATGAAGAGAGGTACATTATCATTGAGTTTATCACCGAAATTCTTTGATGATCATCTCTCTGTAAACATGAATCTGAAAGGGACATATTCACACAGCAGATTTGGAAATGGAGACGCTATCGGGGCTGCACTTCGAATGGACCCGACAAAACCGGTGAAAGCTGATGGTTTTGATAATTATAATGGTTATTGGAACTGGTTGAGCGGAAGTAATGGTAATGTAAATACTATGGCAACTAAAAATCCGGTTGCCCTCCTGTACGGAAAGGATGATCAAGCGGACGTTTACCGCAGTATAGGTAATATACAGCTGGATTACAAACTCCACTTTTTACCTGAGTTACGGGCAAATGTCAATTTTGGATATGATATTTCACAAGGTACCGGAGATAAATATATATTGCCTTGGTCTCCTGAAAAATATGCTCAAAAAGGTGAGTATTCTCAATTCAAACAGGAGAAACAGAACATATTACTTGAGTATTATCTTAATTATACAAAAGAGATTAATGAGGACAACCGGATAGAGGTAATGGCCGGGTATACATATCAGGACTGGAAAACTACTGATTATAGTTTTGCTGTTACTGATTATGCAAAGGAAAATGTTATAACTGCCGCCTCTACTTTTCCTCAGACAACCAATAGAAATACCCTAATTTCATTCTATGGCCGTCTTAATTATAACTTTAAGGATAAGTATTTATTGACTGCAACATTGAGAAGGGATGGCTCTTCAAGATTCGGCAGCGATAATCGATGGGGAACTTTCCCTTCTGTCGCTTTGGCGTGGAGACTTAAGGAGGAGGGATTCCTGAAGAACATTGATGTAATATCAAATCTTAAGTTAAGAGTAGGCTACGGAGTAACAGGACAGCAGGAGGGTATCGGTAATTATGATCATATAGCAAAATATACCTATAGTGATCCTACAGCCAGGGTACAGTTCGGGAATCAGTTCTATTATCTGTGGAGACCTGACGGATATGATCCTCAACGCAAGTGGGAGCAGACTGCAACTACAAATATAGGTATCGACTGGGGTTTTAATGACAACATGATTTCCGGCAGCATAGACTACTATTACAAGCATACTACTGACCTTCTAAATGAGATTCCTGTCCCTATGGGTAGTAACTTCATTAACAAGATTGTCAAGAATATTGGTAGTCTTGATAACCGTGGTATCGAGGCAAACGTAAATTATGTAGCTCTTGATAGAAAAGATATGCGTTGGGATATTGGGTTCAATATTACATATAACCATACTGAAATATCAAAACTCTCTATGAATGACGGGCCGGAATCTACATATATCGGAGCTCCTGTCAGCAAGATTTCCGGAGGAACCAGCAGCACAATTCAGATACACTCAGTAGGTTATGCTCCATATTCATTCTATGTATATAAACAGTTGTATGATGTTGATGGTAAGCCTATTGAGGGAGCGTATGCTGATATGAACGGCAATGGGAAGCTGGATGATGGAGACCTTTATAGGTATAAATCTCCTGAACCTGATGTCTATATGGGATTGAATACATCATTCTCATACAAAAAACTGACAATAGCTACAGCTTTGAGAGCCAGCCTTGGTAACTATGCATACAATAATGTGAATTCAGACATGGGAAATTACTCTCAGACACTTAATCCGAACAATTTCCTCATGAATACAATCAGGGATATCAACAACACCGGTTTCTACAATAAACAGCTTTTTTCCGACTATTACATTGAGAATGCCTCATTCTTGAAGATGGATTATCTGCAGTTCATGTATGATTTGGGTAAGTTTTCCGGTATTGCGGATTTGAAATTGAATTTCTCTATACAGAATGTATTCACAATAACTAAGTACAAGGGAATAGACCCTGAAATTGCAGGTGGAATTGACAACAATTTCTACCCAAATCCAAGAACATTCAGTTTAGGTCTAAGCTTAAATTTTTAATTAGATAAGTATGAAAAATTATAGACATATATACACATTGCTGTTGTTGTTTTTCACTCCTTTGCTGATCACATCATGCTTGAAGGATCTGGATCGTTTCCCGCAAAATGACAACACCTCTATACAGGTTTATTCAACATTTGACGGATATAAATCTGCTTTGGCAAAGATCTATGCCGGTTATACACTCTCCGGCAACCAGGGCCCGGCCGGTAAACCGGACGTTGTCGGACTTGATGAGGGTAGCAACGCTGATTTTCTCCGTTGTTACTTTAATCACCAGGTTTTGCCTACTGACGAAGCCCACTGCCTCTGGATAAGTGATCCGGGCATTCCTGAACTTAACAGTATGAATTTCACATCAGACGGGAAATTTACTATTGGTTTGTATGACAAATGCATACTGCAGATCATGTATGCAAACGAATTCATTAAAAACACAGCTGATAATGCGTCAGGGAAAGGTTTTACCGATGACGAGATAAAAGAGATCAAATCTTTCCGAGCAGAGGCAAGGTTCCTGAGAGCCTTCGATTATTGGGTGCTTATGGATGTCTTTGGTAATCCTCCGTTTATCACAGAAAATGATAATTTTGGTATTCTTCCTAAACAAATTCAGAGAGCTGAACTTTTTACCTACATCGAGACAGAACTTCTGGATCTGGTTAATGGGACTGATTTAAAGAACGCTCGTTCGAATGAGTATGGAAGAGCAGACAAAGGTGCCGCAAATGCTCTTCTTGCCCGCTTATATCTGAATGCAGAAGTATACACAGGTAAGACAAAATGGACAGAAGCCATAACCTATAGTAAAAATGCCATTAATTCCGGCTACACTTTGATGGATAACTACGAGAATCTATTTCTTGCAGACAACGATAAAAATAATAATGAGGTTATATTGTCAATTAATTATGACGGCAAGAACACCAGACTATTTGGAGGAACCACATTCCTTATCAATTGTTGTTCAAACGGCGAGTACCAGACCACCTATAAAAACAAGCTGATACATTACGGCATCTTCAGCAACGCTAACTGGGCGGGCTATCGTGCAAGAAAGGAGTTCTCTGACAAGTTTGACTCAAATGACAAACGTTTTCTTTTTGTAGGCGAGAATAAAGCAATAGGGGCACACCCTACAGAGTATCCTTATGGTATGGCAACATATAAATTCCGCAACATTAAGACAACATCAACCGTGACAACTCCTGTTTATGGATCTGATGTTGAGTTTGCCGATAACGATTTTCCTCTCTTCAGACTGGCAGAGATGTATCTTATATATGCAGAGGCTGTCGTTCGTGGAGGCAGTGGAGGTTCTGTCACTGAAGCTTTAGGCTATATCAATCAGCTTCGAACCAGGGCAAAAATCTCATCTATAAACAGCAGTCAGATGACAGCGGATTTTATACTTGATGAAAGGGCCAGAGAATTGTATTGGGAGTGTTCCCGTCGTACAGATTTGATACGATACGGAAAGTTCACTTCAAACAACTACATATGGGAATGGAAAGGTGGAGTTCAGAATGGTCGTTCAGTAGATGCACATTATAATCTGTATCCTATTCCTTCTTCTGATTTGATGGCAAATCCGAACCTGAAACAAAATGATAAATATTAAAATATACTATGATGAAGAAATTTAATCTGTTAGTATCTCTTTTCGCATTATTGTTCACCTCATGTGAAAAGGATCAGTATATATATACAGTTCTTCCGGCGGATCAGGCAACTATTCCTGTATTAACAGTGCATAAGGAGATTTTGATTACGTTGGATAATCTGAAGAGTACAACTACGTTCAAATGGACAGAGGCAGATTTTGGAGTACCTGCAGCAGTTAAATATGATTTATATGCAAGTTATGGGACCTCTAACCCGATGTTTGTCTCATCTGCTTATGGAGACTCATTGGATGTCAAGTTGGAAGATTTAAACAAGATTTTAATTCAGATTGGAGCTGTGCCGAATGTTGCTACAAATATAGTTTTTACTCTCAAGGCTTCTGTCAGTGAGAAACATGGTGTCATAACATCTCTCCCGCTCAGAGTGAAGACAACTGCTTTCAAACCACTATATCCTGATCATGTATATATGATTGGTTCTGAATTTGGTGGCTGGAACTGGGGCTCTCCTGGAATAGCAGAACTGACTCCTGTTAATGGCAAGGAGGGACAATTCTGGTGTGTAAGATACTTTAGCAATCCGTCGGATGGATTTAAATGGTGTGCTAAAAAAGCATGGGATGGTGATTTTTTCAGCTTGGGCACAAATGTGGGATTTACGACACGTGATGGTAATGCTTTTGTATCTGCACCAGGTATGTATAGTGTCTATATAGATTATACTGTCAATAAGATAACAATCGAGCCTGCAAAGGTTTATGGAATGGGGAATTGTTTTGGCGGTTGGAATACCGGACAATACCCTATGAGTGTAGTAGGTAATAAAATGGCAATAACCACGTCAGCTTCAGGAGAATTGCGCTTGTATGCCAACTCTTCGGGTTCTACAGTGGGAGGAGACTGGTGGAGAATGGAGTTCGTCGTTCTAAACGGTAAAATCGAGTACCGTGGAAATGGAGGCGATCAGGAGAGAGTTACAGTCGGTGCCGGAAAGACCGTGACCCTGGACTTCAATGCAGGAACAGGCACAATCCAATAGTAATTATGAAGCGGTGAATGGTGGGGAAACGCTCCACCATTCACTGTTATTCCCTCAATTATGAAGTATCTGTTTTATTCCCTTACTCTTTTATTTGCACTCCTTTCCTGTCAACCTTCAGATCAACCGGATGCGGGTGATTCATCGGTTTTGAACTATAGGGAGGGTATTACCCGCATCAGTGGGGATTCTCTTGCATTTGTGCTTTTTGCTCCAAAGAAACAATCTGTTTACCTTATCGGCGATTTCAATGACTGGAAAGTTGTGGAAACATTCAGAATGAAGAAAAACGGAGACTATTTCTGGATAAAGATTGGGAATCTAGTACCCTGGAAAGAGTATGTATGTCAATACCTTATAGATAAAAATATCAGGATTGCAGATCCATATGCCGTTAAAATATCCGATCCAGTATACGATAAAGATATCTCTTCATCTGTATATCCCAATCTGATAAGTTATCCTGCAGGTAAAACGACTGAGATAGCTATGACAGTATCGACTCAACAGACAGAATATAACTGGAGCATTCGGAATTTTGAACCGGCAGATTCAAAAAAGTTAAATATTTATGAGATTCTTATTCGTGATTTTACCGAACAGGGAACTATCAAAGGAGTGCAGGATAAGATAGGATATCTGAAAACATTGGGGGTAAATGCAATTGAATTGATGCCTTTCAATGAGTTTGAAGGCAATGACAGCTGGGGTTATAATCCATCTTTCTATTTTGCAACTGATAAAGCATACGGAACATCTAATGACTTCAAGACATTCATTGATGCATGTCATACCAACGGAATTGCAGTAATTATGGACATAGTTCTCAATCATAGCTACGGACAAAGCCCTATGGTCAGGATGTATCAGAATGGAGACAGAGTCTCTTCAGAAAATCCCTGGTACAATACTGTTTCGCCAAATACAAGCTATTCATGGGGTTATGATTTTAACCATGAAAGTTCTTACACAAAACGCTTTGTCGACAGTGTATGTGCATACTGGATGAAAGAGTACAAAATCGACGGGTTCAGGTTTGACTTTACAAAAGGCTTCACAAATACACCAGGAGACGGGCAGCAGTATGATCCGTCCAGAATCAAGGTTTTAAAACGAATTGCTGATGAGATTCGTAAAAGAAAAAGCAATGCAATCATAATTTTTGAGCATTTAGCCGATAATAGTGAAGAGAGAGAACTTTCAGACTATGGTATACTGTTGTGGGGTAATATGAACTACAATACAAATGAAGCGACAATGGGGTGGGGTGAAGAATCCGGAGGCGGTTCTCTTAAAGGAGATCTTTCAAGGGCTTCATACAAAAACAGAGGGTGGAATAAGCCTAATTTGGTATCATATATGGAGAGCCATGATGAGGAGCGGATAATGTATAAAAATGAGTTGTATGGAAAATCGATAACAGGTTATAATGTCAGGGAACTTGCTGTCGGAATCCAGAGAACAAAGGCTGCAGCTGTTATATTGTTATCCCTTCCCGGAGCCAAGATGATATGGCAGTTTGGAGAATTGGGATATGATTACAAATTGGGCTCATCTATGGAAGAGGGAAGGCTTGAAAGAAAGCCGATTCGTTGGGATTATTACAATGTGGCAGAGAGGAGATCTCTATATGATCTCTATTCACAGATGTTGAGATTGAGACAAGAGGCGGATTATTTTTCAACAGAAAACTATTCAGCTGATTTACTCAATAACTTTAAATATGTTACCTTGATCTCTGAGTTTAAGAGAGCTGTTTCAATGGCAAATTTTGACGTTACAGTATTAAGTAGAAGTGTCAATTTCGGAAAATCATCCACATGGAAAGAGTATTTTAGCGGAACAGAGATAACAACAGATTCTGAAAATAAAACAATAACCTTGCTTCCGGGTGAGTTTAGACTATATATTGAAAAATGAGACATCTATTTATTTTAATACTTCTGTTGGCAGGGATTCAGCATGTCAGCTTTTCTGAAACCGTATCTCGTATTGAGCCGCCGTTCTGGTGGGTAGATATGAAATCTGCCGAATTGCAGATTATGGTTTATGGAGATGGAATAGGAGCCACTGAAGTCACGATGAAGAAGTACCCGGGTGTGAAGTTGAAAAAGGTTGTGAAAGTCCAAAGTCGAAACTATCTATTTCTTTATTTAGATATCAAAAAAACGGCCAGGGCAGGAAAATTAGATTTTATATTTAAGTCTAAAAACGGCAAAACGGAAGTTAACTATAATCTTCTACCTCGGGCTGGATCTGCCGGTGCACAAGGGTTTAGTTCTAAAGATCTTCTTTATCTGATTATGCCGGATCGTTTTGCAAATGGAAACACGGATAACGATAATTGGGATAAAGACACTGTAAATAGATCAATTCCGGATGCAAGGCATGGCGGCGACTTTACCGGTATCGAGAATCATCTTGATTATATTGAAGATCTCGGCATAACAGCTATATGGCTGAATCCGGTGCTTGAAAACAAAATGCCGGAGGATAAGTATCGTTCATATCATGGTTATGCAACTACTGATTATTATAAGGTAGATCAACGGTTGGGAAGCAATGATGATTATTGTCGGCTTATAACAGAGTCTCACAAGAGAGGAATAAAAATGGTGATGGATATGATTTTCAACCATTGCGGAAGCTACCATTGGTGGATGAAAGACCTACCGTGTGATGACTGGCTTAATCATCAGGGAGGGTATGTTCAAAGTACACACAACTCTTTTGCTGTAGCAGATATACATGCGCCTAAGTCCGAGAAGATGGCAATGACAGACGGTTGGTTTGTCGAATCTATGCCCGATCTCAATCAACGTAACCCTTTACTTTCAGATTATCTTATTCAGAATAGTATTTGGTGGATCGAGTACGCAAGAATTGACGGAATTCGTCACGACACACACCCCTATGCAGACTTCGGGTTTCTCTCAAAATGGTGTAAAAGAGTAATGGATGAGTATCCGGATTTCAACATTGTGGGAGAGAGCTGGTATACTTTGCCATGGTGGCAGACTGACTCAAAAGTCAATCCGGATGAGACACATCTAAAGACCATAATGGATTTTAATCTTTTTAACTCCCTAAACAAGACCTTTCCCATAAATAATGAAGCTGACTTCCATTTGCGCAACTTGTATGAGGTTATTACTCAGGACTATCTTTATAAAGACTATAATAATATTCTTGTTTTTTTGGACAACCACGATGTGAGCAGGTTCTACAAAAACGAAGAAACTTCTCTTGACCGTTTTAAACAGGCAGTAACATTTCTTTTAACGACACGTGGAATACCTCAGATTTATTATGGAACAGAAATATTGTCAACCGGAGAGAAGAGTGAAGGGGACGGTTATCTAAGAAAGGATTTCCCCGGAGGTTGGCCTTCGGATAAAACAAACGCTTTTCTTTGTGAAAATAGAAGTGACCTTCAGAAAGAGGCTTACGATTTTTTGAGAAAAATTGCAAGGTGGAGGAGAAGTTGCAAGGCTGTGACTGAAGGCGAACTTATTCACTATGCTCCTGATGAAGGGAGGGGAGAGTATTGTTATGTCTATGCAAGAATCAAGGACGATGACAAGGTTTTAGTAATTATGAACGGAAGTACAAAATCTCAAATTGTCCGGTTTGATAAATACTACGATGTTTTAGGAGAATCTATCTCTGGCAAAGATGTTATAACTGACAGCGAAGTCTCATTGAAAGACGATTTGACAGTACCTGGTAAAGGAATATTTATCCTGGAAATTCACAATAAATAATGGAAATAATCAAAAAACAGAATACTATGTGCAACCTGCTTAAATTAAATCTAATAGGAGGTCTTCTGACTTTAATCTCTATTGCCCCGCTTAAAGCACAAAACCGCAATTTGCAGATTCTTAAATCCCCTAACGGAGAGACTGAAATGACATTTACTTTGACTAACGAGGGAGCACCACTCTACTCTCTGGCATTCAAAGGTAAAACTGTTATCAAACCAAGTAAACTGGGGATAGAACTGGCACCGGAAGTTGTTCATCGTGACTTCGATGATTTTGCTCCGGCAATCGCTCCAAACAATGAAGCAGTCAATATTAAATCAAATCTCTATAGCGGGTTTGTTATAAAAGATATTCAAACTGCCTCTATTGACCAGGTATGGCACCCTGTATGGGGAGAGTCGAAAGATATCCGCAATCAGTATAATGAATTGATAGTTAGTTTGTATCAGGCTTCCAACGACAGGTATATAAAACTCTGTTTCCGCCTTTTTAACGACGGATTGGGTTTTCGATACGAATTCCCGCAACAGAAAAATCTTGTCTATTTTGTTATTAAAGAGGAACACAGCCAGTTTGCCATGACAGGAGATCATATAGCATACTGGATTGCAGGTGATTATGACACACAGGAATACGATTATACAACTTCCCGTTTGTCAGAGATACGTTCACTGATGCCATATGCAATAACTCCGAATGCATCACAGACTCCATTTTCTCCCACTGGGGTGCAGACAGCTCTTATGATGAAGACAGATGACGGTTTATATATAAATCTGCACGAGGCTGCCTTGATTGACTACTCGTGTATGAGTCTCAACCTTGATGATAAGAATTATATATTTGAATCCTGGCTTACTCCCGATGCTCAGGGAAATAAAGGACACCTGCAGGCTCCTTGTAAAAGTCCATGGAGAACAATTATTGTAAGTGATGATGCGAGAAAAATACTTAGTTCGAATATCACTCTCAATCTCAATGAGCCTTGTAAGATAGAGGATGTATCATGGATAAAACCTGTCAAGTACGTAGGTGTATGGTGGGAGATGATAACCGGTAAAAGTTCCTGGGCATATACTGATGACCTCCCAAGTGTACAACTTGGGGTTACTGATTATTCAAAGGTGAAGCCTAATGGAAAACATGGGGCAAACACAGCCCATGTTAAAGAGTATTTAGAGTTTGCTGCCGAACATGGTTTTGATGCGGTTCTGGTTGAGGGGTGGAATGTAGGATGGGAAGACTGGTTTGGAAATTCAAAAGATTATGTTTTTGACTTCCTGACACCTTACCCGGATTTTGATGTTGAGGAGTTAAGACAATACGCAGCCTCAAAAGGCGTTAAAATTATTATGCATCATGAGACATCCTCTTCTGCAATAAATTACGAGAGGCATATGGATCAAGCATACAAATTTATGAAAGATAATGATTATGATGCCGTTAAAAGCGGTTATGTAGGGAATATAATACCAAGGGGAGAGCATCATTTCGGCCAATGGATGAATAATCACTATCTCTATGCTATCAAGAAAGCAGCTGATTACAAAATCATGGTTAATGCTCATGAAGCTGTCCGTCCGACAGGATTATGCAGGACATATCCAAACATGATTGGAAATGAATCTGCCAGAGGCACAGAATATCAGGCATTTGGAGGTAGTAAGCCCAATCATGTTACCATTCTCCCTTTTACGCGTCTTATCGGAGGGCCTATGGACTATACTCCTGGTATATTTGAGATGGATATTCAAAAGATTAACCCGGGAAATACTTCACACGCAAATTGTACTATTGCCAATCAACTCGCCCTTTATGTCGTGATGTCGTCTCCACTTCAAATGGCGGCTGATCTGCCGGAGAATTACAACAGGTTCTTGGATGCATTTCAGTTTATCAAAGATGTTGCCTTGGATTGGGATGAGAGTATTTATCTTGAAGCAGAGCCCGGAGAGTATATTACTGTTGCCAGAAGGGCAAAAGGGAGCGAAAAGTGGTTTGTCGGTAATGTATGCGGGGAAAATGGGTTTGAGTCTGCCATCTCACTAAACTTCTTAACTCCGGGGAAAAAATATACAGCAAAAATTTATTCAGATGCCAAAGATGCCGATTACAAGAAAAATCCACAGGCCTATGAAATAAGAGAGATTGTTGTTACAAACAAGACGAAATTGACTCAGAAATCCGCACCGGGTGGGGGCTACGCAATAAGTATAGTACCAAAGGATTAGAGTAGGGTAGTAATTATGAAATTTTTTTCCGAGGAATAGTGAAGTAGAATGTAGAACCAACATTCTCTTCACTTTCTAAACGGATTTTTCCACCGTTCTTTTCTACAAACTCCTTGCAAAGTAATAGTCCCAATCCGGTGCTTGGTTCTCCCTCGGTACCATCCCGGTTAGTCTTTACATCAATGCTGAAGATGTTATTTGCCATCGATTCAGGCATACCTATTCCGGTATCTTTAATAGCAACTTCAACATAATTATCATCGACAACATTGGCTGATATTATTATTTTCCCTCCTCTCGGAGTGAATTTCACTGCATTTGAGGTTAGATTTCTTACAACAGTAAGCAGCATATTTCTGTCTGAATATGTATTTAAATCCTCCGGTATTTCAAGTATAATCTCTATCTCTTTCTTTTTGGCAGCCTCCTGAGACATGAAAATTCCTTCGCTGATCAAAGTGTTTACGTGCGCCTCAAGGGGTTCGTATGGAATCATCCCTCTTTGAATTCTGGACCATTGCAGCAGATTTTCCAATAATCGGAAAAGAATAGTTGCAGACTTATGCATACTTGATGCAAAAGACTGTATATCTTCCATAGATAGCACCGGAAGCATCTCTTCCAGAGTCTGGGTAACTCCGAGAAAATTGCTGAAAGGGCTTTTAAGGTCATGGGCAATAATAGAGAAAAATTTATCCTTTTCAGCATTTGCCTTTTGCAACTCTTTAGTCTGAAGATGTAGTTTTATATGTGTTGCTGCCCTTGCCTTGACCTCTTCTGCCTTGAATGGTTTTGTTATATAGTCAGATCCGCCGGCTTCCAAAGCTTTAACAATGTCATTTGTGTCGTTGAGTGCACTGATGAAAATGACCGGTACATCACTCAGATCCTTATTCTCTTTAAGCCTCCGGCACACTTCAAAACCATCCATCTCAGGCATCATAACGTCAAGAAAAATAAGGTCAGGCTTCTCCTTTTCAGCGACTTTAAGTGCCAATGCTCCACTTGGTACAGGACGGACCTTGTATCCGAAGTTCTTCAAAATATGACCCAATAATGCAAGATTTGCGGGTATGTCATCAACAATCAATATGTCAGGGATGTAGCCATCCTTTAATCCAATACTATTCATCTCTTTACCTCTCTTTTTTTAGCAATTCTTCTATTAGACAATACTCATATTTATTTGCCAGATCCATCAATTTATGGGAAAATGAAGGGAAATCCCTTTCTATACCCGATATAAGTGATATAATCTGATCAAGGTCTGCCACTGATATGGCATCCTCCATCTCTTTGATAAATGAATCAGGCAAATTGTACAAAGTTTCTTCTGAGGAGATAACCTCATTTTCAACATAGCCAGAATCAGTTTCCTGAGGTTCGTCTTCGTATATGTATTTTATATTGAGAATTTTACCAACAGTGCTGAACAGATCCCTTTCTCTGAAAGGTTTTCTTATATAGCCCTGCATTTTCAATGCATCAATTCTTTTTCTCTCCTCTTCAAATGTACTTGCGGTTAATGCTACAATAGGAATATCTTTATATTCGTCCATCGCTTTTATTATCCTTGTTGCCTCATATCCATCCATAACAGGCATTCTCATATCCATGAGAACCAAATCAGGTTTGGATGCAATGACCTTATCAATTGCATCTTTTCCATCGACAGCCTCTTCAGTACGGAATCCAACCAACTCCAGCAAATTTACAGCCACCTGGAGGTTCTCTTTTTTATCATCAACTACAAGTATAGTGTACGATTTGGATTTGTCTTCAATTGATATGACACGCTTGGTATCCGGTTTTTCTATATCATTCTCGTTGCCTTCTGTAAATACAATCTTGAATGTGAATACTGACCCTTCTCCAACTTTGCTGGATACAGTTATATCACCACCCATGAGTAAGGCGAGCTCACGACTTAATGCCAGACCCAGACCTGTGCCTGTGCCCTTTTTAACACCCGAGCTAGTTTGTTCGAAGTGTCTGAACAACTTTCCGAGTTCTTCTTCGGAAATACCTGGTCCGGAATCCTGAACTTCTACTATAAGATAACTCTTATCATCTTCAAATCTAGTTACCTGTGTCCTTACGGCAACACCTCCCTCATCTGTGAATTTTATGGCATTACCGATAATATTGACGAAGAGTTGTCTTAATTTGCCCTCATCTACCATAATGTACTTAGGCAAATCGTCAGAATTCTCGAATATTAGCTGAAGATGTTTGTCGTTAGCCCTATCCCGGAACATCATATATATGTCATTGCACAAAGCGTGTAAGTCAATGCTTGTAGGATTCAGAACGATACGCCCGGCTTCAATTTTTGAAAGCTCCAGGATTTCATTTATAAGTTCCAGGAGATGTTCTCCTGCTCTGATTATTGCAGTATTGTATTCCTTTTGCTGATTTGAAAGATGAATGTCACGCTTCATAAGCTGTGAAAAACCAATTATAGCATTTAAAGGAGTACGGATTTCGTGAGACATATTGGATAGAAAAACACTTTTTGCCTTGTTGGCAGCCTCTGATTCCTGTTTTGCCTTAATGAGTGCCTCCTCAATCCTCTTCTTTTCAGTCGTATCACGCATGATACCAATCGCATTCCAGTTTCCGTCTATATTGAAAGATGAAAGAGAAAGCTGAACAGATATAATAGTTCCATCTTTTCTTACAGCTTCAAGATCAATAGTCTTTCCTACGGCGTCTCCCTTTCCGGACTTTAGAAACTCAGGAAAGGCTGCTTCATATGACTCCCTGTATTTTTCCGGAGCAATGTTATTATGAAGATTCTTTCCGAGGATCTCCTCCTTTTTATACCCGAAAATTTTCTCTGCTGCTGGATTCCAATATGTAACATTGCCATGATGGTCTATCATAAGTATGGCATCATTTGCAGAGTCTGTAATTGATCTTGTTCTTGCCTCACTTATTTGCAGGTCTTTGTCCGCTTTTATTGTTGCCTCGAACATCTTTTTCAAGGATCTGTTCTTAATAACAATGCGATATTGAAAGTACCAGACAAGAAGTGCTAGCAAAACTAAAATTACAGATTTGAACACATCATGCAATATCGATGAACTCCAGCTTTTGGCATCGAAATCCATGCCGAATACTGAAGAAACCTTCCCATTCTTCTCGACAACTGGGATGTATATTGTAATCCATGTGCCCCAACGGTCGGTCAAAGGATCTGTTATCCTTTCCTTACCATCTATGAATGGCTGTCTGTCCTCCTCCTGAGCTTCAGAGAACTCCTGACCGGGCGGAGAGTAATCTTGGGAGCTCTCTAATTCTGAGTCAGCATAAAAGTATATCCGTCCCTCTTTTTGTGCGAAAAGATATGCAAAACTTACTTGTGGATTTGTGCTTGCAAGGCTTATTAGCCTCTCCTTGAGTATTTTATAAGAGGGGTTCAACGTGTCGTTCGCAGTTGCGGTCAGGTCTTCCAAAAGGTACAATGGCAGAGAGGCCTTTGCTGTCCGTGCAATTTGAAGTACTTCATCCCTCTGGCTGCTCTTATTCTTTTTCCATGTATTATATACAAACAGGGAACCACCAATAAGTATTGCTGCAAGAACTATAAATTCTGTCCTCCGGAGTTTCTTTATAGTAGAATTAATTCTTTTCATATCATAAATTATAATCAAATATAAGAGTAATTATTATTCAAAAAATGGCCATTTT
>JAEAMG010001524.1_pt1 | contig 17280 bp, 11 predicted proteins | sample 8958741 | NCBI WGS metagenome assembly JAEAMG01 (sample SAMN16933256, study PRJNA681125) | bioreactor sludge metagenome | isolation source: anaerobic bioreactor treating anionic surfactant - SDBS | place: India: Bengaluru | collected 2019-02-28 | reverse complement strand
CCCAGTATTTTCAAACTCATAATAAATTGTCAGCGAAATCGGCTTAAGCGCCTATCCTAAAAATAAGTCCGACACCGTTCGACGGTGTCTAAACATGTCGGTCAACCCTGTATAAAAACAGGGATTGCATCAGGCAAACCTATCCTGTTCACCAAAATTATACAGCACCGTGTGGATGAATTCACGAAAACGAAATCCACTCCATTTAAACCGTTCCCGTCCTGGCGAAATCGCCCCTGTCTTATAGCCGTCCCGCAGGGCTCTAACAAATCTGCCGTTACTTCAAAGATAAAAAGCAGGAAACCTTTCACCGTCTGACATGGGCAGTTGCTGGATTTTAATCTTCGAGCTCCTCTGTAAATTACTTGTTCTTTTATTGAGTGTGTAATTCCTCCCTGCGCTTTGACTTTCATCGTTCCACGTGTTGAACTAAACGGCTTCGCCCCGGGGATTCATTCCTGTGTACGCAAAACGGGAACCTCCAAATAGCCGAAGCTTACAAGGAGCCTTTATGTAAATGTTAGGGCCAATTTATCAGTCCCTTATAGTACATAATCACTCAGGTACCATCATAAAAAACAAGAAGTTGAATGCACGAGCGGAGAAAAAATGGGACTGCCGGCGGGAACTGTACCACATTTTTTCAGTCCTGTACCCTGCGCCCGCACAGAATCTGAGACAGCCTCCGAAGCCGTCTATTCTTATTATTTATCATCCAGATGCCTCATATTCCAGGATCAATCCCTGTTATCGCTCATATTTGGTATCTTTGGGGGATAAGGAACAGGAATGCATGAAACATATTACATTGAACAAAAAATTTGCTTGACACCTGTTCTCTAAAAGGCTATAATAAATGTGCTGAAAGAAACTGTATGCTTGGGCAAGCAGAGAAGTCGTGTCGCGAGTGTATGCGATGACAGTTTTGTTCAGTAAAAAGAAGATGGGAGCATCTTGATAATCTGCGGCTGAAGATGTGGCTTATGATCCATGTTTTAGGAGCATGTGTAAGGCTGAAACCCTAGATTTTGGAGTAAGTACAGGGTCGCCGGCAAACGCTTCGGAACGACAAAAATTTCCACTTAAAAGTTTTGCCGCAGGATATCATTCAAGATGTGAGTTTGTGACTATAATAAAGCATGTTGCTTTATTGAGTATCAGGAGTAAGTGTGAGTGTGTCAAAAGGGCTGCCGCGCGAATATGGAGTTGGCGTGGGTACCTTTTTGGCGTACTCAGTAAGAGGAACCTTTTAGAAAGGAGCGTCTGTTTATGAAGAAGTCTTTGTTGCTCGTAGCGCTGGTTGTTATGTTGTCGGCTGGTATTGCGAGTGCCTGCCCGCCCGCGTGCTGCGCCCCGTGCTGCAGGCCGGTGAAGGTTATCACCCCGGTATGCGCGCCGGTATGCGCGCCGGTATGCTGCCCGAAGCCGGTATGCTGTGCACCGGTTTGCTGTGCACCAGTAGTATGCAGGCCGAGAGTCGTTTACAGCTGCCCGACGACCCTGTGCTGCCCGCCCGCGGTATGCTGCCCTCCGGCTCCGTGCTGCGGAGCGTGGCTGGTGGATTGGTGCCGGTAATTTGATGTAGCCCCTCTTAAAAATGTGTGTCCAGGCGGGAAAGGCTGTACCTTTTCCGCCGTTTTCTATTTCGGGCAGGATACGCAGGGGGGACTTGCGACTGGAGTTTGGACGGCATGGGAGAGGCGGCAATGTCTTCAGAAAACACCGGCCACAGAGTGGAGAGGGTTGTCAACTACCGCTTTTAAACCTGTGGGAAATGTCATAAAAAATAGGTTGCGGTAGAATCTGGAGATAGGTTTCCGGCACGTTACCAGACCTTTTCGAGCAGCTTCCTTATTTTAGTTTCCCTGGCTTCGATGCTCTCGGCAAGTTTGAATTGCACCCGTGCCCGGTTCAGGTTTTGCTCGTCATAGCGGGTGTTGAAGTAGACGTTGCCGGCGATGTAGTCGGCAAAGAAACGCAAGCCCAATTCAAAAGCGATAAGCCGGATGCTGTCAAAGAGATACTTGCGATCATTGTCGGTAAGAAAGGATCGGGCATAAGCCATATAGCCTTTTATAATGGCCTCGCATAGTTCCGTGTCGAGGTACACCCGTTTCAGTTCAAGCGTTTCTTCTCCGGCGGGATTGCAACAGGAGCGCAGGCAATCACCGAAATCATAATGGATTAGCCCGGGTTTGACGGTATCGAGATCGATTATGCACGTGCCCTTGCCTGTGGCGTCATCAATCATGATGTTGGAAATTTTTGGATCACCATGTATGGGCCGCAACTGGAGTTCGCCCCGTTTTTTGGCGTCTTCCAGTATGGAGCACCAATCACGTCGGGCGTCCACGAACGCATTGCATCGTTCCGCCTCGAGCGAGGCATGCAGACGTGCCTGCCCTTGCGGTGTCTGCAGCGCGTTATCCAGTATTTTCAGGTATCCGGGGGTAATATGGAACCCCACAAGCGTGTCATGCAGTCGGTTGGCATCAAGGTCGCTGATAAGCCGTTGAAATTGTCCCAGCACAAACCCCGCCTCGTAGGCATGCTCCACACTTTGGACCTTGGGATGCGCATGGGCGGAGGCGATTAGTGTGATGGCGCGCCAGAATTCCCCTTCATCATCTATGATATAATCTGTCCCGTCCCGGGCGGGAATGACGCGCGGCAACTGCCAAAAACGGTCGGACTGGTCTATTTCCTCTTCGATGCGGTTGTGCACATGTTCCGTCACCAGTCGCATGTTTTCCATGATATATTCCGGTTGCGCGAATACCCGCTTGTTAACCCGCTGCAGGATAATGCGCTCCTCGGAAAAGGTGGTGCGGAAAATAGCCAGGTAGGTGTCGTTCACATTGCCTTCTTCCTGGCGCACAACAGTAACCACCCGGCCGGGCACATCAAATTTTTGCGCAATTAATGCTGCTTTCACGCACGTTTCCTTTCCGTTATGCGTAGAGTATTCTTGTTGAACACTGTCGGACTCCTGACGGCTTACATCCCCAATTTAAACACATAGGCATGCCGACAGGGCATTTTATCTGCGGGAATACACGGTACTTGGATGCGGATGACGTCAGGACCTGTAAGGGTATCAAGGGGCAGAGGCTGCGAATAGCCAAGCAAATAGGCGCTTACCCCGCGTAGCCCAATGGTATTCGGGATATCCAGTATTTCACCCGGCCATTTCAGGCAGATGACATACACGGTGCCGTCTTTGCGGGTAAAGCGCACATCCTCCATTTCGGGCGCCTTGTCCCAGGGAATCGTGCCGTAAATGGCTTCACCGTTCACCGCCAGCCACTCGCCCATGTCCAATAATCGCTGTTCCATGATGGCGGGGATACGGCCGTCCGCGGTCGGCCCGATGTCCAACAGCACATTGCCGCCGCGGCTCACTGTATCAATCAGCAGCCGCAATAGTTCCGTCGTGCTGCGGTAATTTTCCGCCGTCTCGTTGCGGTTGTAGCCGAAGGACTTGCCCATACCCTGGCATTCCTCGAAGCGGCCGGCATTCATAAGCGGTCCCTCTTGACGGTGCTGATACTCGGGCGTGGCGAAACCGCCGTGGATGCTGCGGCAGTCCTTACCCCAGCGGTCGTTGATGGCCACATCCTTCGGTGCGTCGGATTCATTGAGCAACCATGCGAGGAACTCCGTGCTGCGCCAGGTTGCGCTCGGGTGCTCCCACTCGCCGTCCGGCCAGACCAGGTCAGGCTTGTACCGCTGCACCAGGTCTTTCAGCTGGGGCAGCATGTACTGGTCCACGTACCGGTTCACATCCGCGCGGTACAGCGGATTGAACCACTCATAGAAGGAATAATAGAACCCCATGCGCAACCCCTTGGCGCGCACGGCCGTTACCAGGTCGCCCGCCAGATCGCGATGCGGCCCGATATCCATGGCATTCCAGTTCCAGTTAGTGGGGTCCGGCCACAGGCTGAATCCTTCATGGTGTTTCGAGGTCAATACCACGTACTTGGCGCCGGACCGGGCAAACACATCCGCCCAGTGGTCCGGGTCATACAGTTCCGCCTTGAACAACGGTGCGAAATCCTGGTACTGGAAATCCTCGCCATAGGTCTTCACATGAAATTGCCATGTCTCGCCGTTCTTGTCCTGCATGTCATGCCAATACCATTCCGAATAGCGCTCTTTCGGTCCCCACGACGGCACCGAATACACTCCCCAGTGAATGAAGATGCCGAACTTGGCATCCTCAAACCATTGGGGGCTGGGGCGGCTGTCAATACTTTCCCAAGTCGGTTCGTATGCCGCCTGGCCCAACAACGCCGCCAGGCTCATCACTAAAACAGCATGCATAATTCTTCCTCCTTACAGGTTTTTCCAAAAGTTCTTTCTTCGGTTCGACAAGGCGGATGCTCCCACCCGTAACAGCGCGCCTTCAGGATGGGCCACCCCTGCGACAATCAACCCGCAAGCGGCGCCCGCGATACGATCCGGCGTCTGTCCTGCTTTATTGTATACAAACGGGCGGGGGAAATACACCGGCATAAAAATACCGTGACAGCCCAATCGCCCTCGTCCGATTAACGGTTTTATCGCAGAGATTCAGCTTCTTTTATTTCCCCTGCTGAAACTCCAGCAATGCAAGGATTCCTTCGGCTCCCGCTTTGCGTTGCCCCTACTACATCATTGTAGGTACAGGCTGTATTCAGTGTAGTATATAGGGCAACTGAAAGTAGTGTCCGTTTTAATCGTACAAAGTCAGGAACGCGCCCATGCAAAAATTACTTCTGCTTTCTTTAAGCGTTACAGCCCTTTCCCTTGTGTCTTTTGGTGAAACGCCCTATTACCGCGACCTATACACCGATACCTGGGTCGCCACGGACGCTCTGGGCCGGACCATGCCCGGTCTTGACGAAGCCGGTCCCGTCAAGGAGGGTCAGCGCCGCGTGGTGGGTATTTTCTATATTACGTGGCACGCGGATTCCCATTACGGATTCAAGAGCCCTTATGGCGCCGATGTAAACAAAATATTGGCGCAGGACCCAGCGGCGCGGCTGGACGGCGGTCACCCGCTCTGGACGGAAGGCATGTATCACTGGGGCGAACCGGAAATGGGTTACTTCCTCAGCCGCGACCCCTATGTCGTGCGCAAAGACATGTCCATGCTTGCCGACGCCGGTGTGGATGTGCTGGTCATGGATGTGACCAACGCGGTGCGCTACTGGGACGAATGGGATGTCGTGTTCTCCACCATGCAGCAGATGAAGGCTGAGGGGAACCGGGTGCCCCAATTCTTCTTCTGGGCCTTCAACGGGCCTTGTATCACAGTGGTCCAGGACCTCTATGAGCGCATTTATAAGGAAAAGAAATATGAAGACCTCTGGTTCTACTGGGATAGCAAGCCGTTGCTGCTGTATAACGGTACTCCGTCCGTAGATTCCAACGGCGGCGGTATCCAGCATCCCAACCTGCACTATGACGCAGCCGCCAAAACCGACCCAAATCACCCCCACCACAACGATCCGTATTACACGGAAGAATTTTACGCTGATTATACGCAGGAAGTGAAGGACTTCTTCACGCTGCGCACCATGTGGTGGGGTTATTATGAATGGGCGGGAAAGCCTGCCATCGGCTCTGAGGACTACTGGAGTTTCGGCTATGACCTGGGCAATGAAAAAGTAAAGGCCATGAGGCCGGAAGAACTGCTCTCTCGTCACAACGGCGTCAAGGAACAAGCCGCAGTCACTCCCGCGCAGCACCCCTCCAGCCTGACCGGGAAATGCTGGACCCGGGAACACGGCGAACCGGAACTGAATGAGTATGACCTGCCTGTGCCTACGCATGTGCCCTGGCTCGGCAAGACCGTGGAAAATCCGGAAGGGTACGGCATCTATTTCCAGCAGCGTTGGGATGAAGCACTCCAGGCCGACCCGCAGTTCCTGTACATTAACGACTGGAACGAATGGACCGCCGGCAAGTATGCCCGTCCGCCGGAGAACCCCTTTGACTTCATGCGCCGCAACAGCAATTATTTCTTTGTGGACCAATACAACCCGGAATTCAACCGATGCATCCAGCCCATGAAAGGTGGTTACACCGACAATTATTACCTGCAAATGGCCCAGAACATCCGCCGCTACAAGGGCGTTCGGCCCATTCCGGAATTAAACGGCAACGCCGCTATCATGATAGACGGCAATTTTGATGATTGGGCGGCCGTCACGGTCGAATACCGGGATACTACCGGCGATACTGCCCACCGGGACTACAACGGTTACGGAGGCCTTCATTACACAGACACCTCGGGGCGCAATGACATCATCACCTGCAAGACGGCCATAGACAACGAAAATGTCTATTTTTACGCCGTCACCCGCGAAGCATTATCACCCCATACGGACCCTAACTGGATGCTGCTTCTGCTTGATGCCGACAGGGACAACGGCACGGGCTGGTTCGGCTACGACTTCCTGGTCAACCAACGTGTCATAAGCGAAACCGCCTCCGCCCTGATGCGGTATGCACCCGACAGTACCGACGGCCCCTGGGTGGCACAAGGCACCTTGGAATACCGCCGAGGAGAAAAGGAACTCGAGGTGGCCGTGCCGCGCAATCTGCTTGCCCTGAACGGCGATACTCTGACCTTTGACTTCCATTGGTGTGATAATCCCGCCGAACTGAAAGACCCCATTTCCCTTTGCACCCATGGTGACAGCGCACCCAACCGGCGCTTCAATTACCGGTGCGTATGGAAGAAATAAGCGGCTTTCAGCAACGAATATTACGGAAGGACACAGAAAACAGGGCATAAGACCTGATTTGCCTTACTCTCTATCTCTTATGATATCAATAAGATATATCTCCCAGATTTTCCTATATTGTATTATCTCAAAATATTGAGTAAAATTACTCAATACATTGAGTAATTTGTAAGGATGCTAAATCATGTTTCACCGCCCCATGCTGACGGACCTGAATCGGCGGATGATGGAACCAAGGCGGTTCCTGCAGGTGTTGGCCGGGCCGCGGCAAACAGGCAAAACAACGCTTGCCCTTCAGTTCCTGGCTTCTCAGAAGTATCCTTCACATTTTGCGAGCGCGGATGAACCCGCAATCAAGGATACGGTCTGGCTGGGACAGCAATGGGAACTGGCGCGCCGGATGGCCGCTGCAGGTCCGGCGTTCCTGATCCTGGACGAAATACAGAAACTTCCTGGGTGGTCAGAGACCGTAAAACGTTTGTGGGATGCGGATACACAAGCCGGTCTGGACCTGCGGGTCCTGCTGTTGGGATCGGCGCCCTGGATGATGCAGCAGGGACTGAGCGAGAGCCTTGCCGGCCGTTTTGAAATATTGCCGGTCAGGCATTGGTCCCTGGGTGAAATGCGGGATGCTTTCGGGTGGTCCGTGGAAACGTACCTCTATTATGGGGCGTATCCCGGTGCTGCGCCGCTGATTGCGGACCCTCACCGTTGGCAGCGCTACATTATGGACGCCCTGATTGAAACCACCCTCTCCCGGGACGTCTTCCTGATGCACCGCGTGGACAAGCCCGCCTTGATGCGTCGTCTTTTCGCGTTAGCCTGTGCCTATTCGGGGCGTGTCCTCTCTTACCAGAAGATGGTCGGGCAACTCCAGGAGGCCGGCAACACCACAACCCTGGCTCATTATCTGGATTTGCTGGAAAGCGCCGGATTTGTCAAGGGGCTCCAAAAGTATGCCGGGGATACCGCGCGCCGCCGCGGATCAAGTCCCAAACTCGTCGTCATGAACACGGCTCTTATGACGGCAGCATCGGGCTTTCGTTTTGAAGAGGCCCGGGAAGATCCCGCCTGGTGGGGGCGCCTGGTCGAATCAGCCGTGGGAGCGGCACTTGTGAACGGCTGTATTGGGACAGATGTGGAAGTGTATTACTGGACCGCCAGGAACCAGGAAGTGGACTATGTCCTACGTCGCGGGAAACGTTTGGCTGGAATTGAAGTGAAAAGCGGCGGCCGCAAAAACAACCTGCCGGGCATGAAACAGTTTACAAAGGAATTCCCGGTCACCCGGACCTGGCTGATAGGCGCGGAAGGTATCCCATTGGAAGAGTTTTTTTCGACTCCCATCAGTGAATGGTTGGCGTAGAATGCGTTAAGAAGGAGCACTTATATGACACATCCACAACACAGGATATACTTGTTTTATAGGCTTGCTTTTTGCTTTTTTTTGTGTGGGGCTCCCGCATGGGCGGACACGCCGGGACAACGAAATGTCCTGCAGGAGAAAGGCGTTCACGCTGACGCTAAGACCTTGAATACACAAGCGCTGCAACGGATTGTAGACCGGCTATCCGCATCGGGTGGCGGCACGCTGGTCTTTCCTGCGGGCACCTACTTGACCGGCACCTTGCGCCTCAAGGACAACATTACACTGCACCTGGAACCGGGCGCAGTATTGCTGGGCAGCCCTGAACTCAAGGACTATCCTGAAACTAACATTCCTTTCCCCACCATGAACAACCTGTTTTACCGTCACGCCCTGCTGTATGCCGAGGGGGCAGCCAATATCGGGATTACCGGTTCCGGAATGATTGACGGGCAGGGCAATGCCAGAAGTTTCAAGCGGCGGAGCACCAAAGCGCCGGAACGGTACATGAACCGGCCATCATTGCTCCGCTTTGTGAACTGCACCGGCGTCCGCCTGCGCGATGTGCGCATTAAGGATGCCGGTTTTTGGGTGACTCATTTCCTGGCCTGCAAGGATGTCGTTGTTGACGGCGTAAGCATTGAAAGCCGCACGGCCAACTACAATAACGACGGTCTTGATATTGACTGCTGCGACAATGTGCGAATCAGCGACTGCAACATCAACAGCCAGGACGACGCTATTTGCCTGAAGTCTACCGGGCAACGGGTCTGCCGCAATGTGGTCATCACCAATTGCGTGATTTCCAGTAACTGCAGCGGCATCCGGTTCGGCTGCGAGGCCTTCGGCGGCTTCGAGGACATCACAATTTCAAACATCACCATGCATGATGTGGGCGCCTCGGCCATCCAGTTACAGGTGTTCGATGGCGGCATTCTTGACCGGGTCATACTCTCCGGAATTACCATGCACAATGTAAATCAGGCCATTTTCATCAATGTGGGCCATGAGATGTATCCCATTGGCGTGGCCGAGGCTGACTTGCCAATCAAGCATCCGGAAACCATGGGCAAGGTGCGCAATATTATTCTGCGGGATATTCTGGCGGACGGCGTTGGCAGATGCCGAAGACAAGATGTGAATGGCGGCGAGAGTATGGGCGAAAACAAGATTGCCTGCCTTATTTCCGGCATGCCCGAGTCCCACCTGGAAAGCATCACGCTGGATACCATCCGGATGCGGTTTGTCGGCAAGGGCACCGCTGAGGACGCCGCCAGCGACTTATCCGAAGTGAAGACAGGTTTTAACGCCGGGTCCATGGGCATGACGCCCGCCTACGGGTTCTATTGCAGAAATGTGGATGCCCTGTGCATGCGGGATGTTGAAGTGTCTTTTGAAAACGACGACCTGCGTCCCGCCCTGTTCCTGGAACAATGCGCCAAGGCCGATTTGTGCAATGTCAAGGGAGACGCACATCCTTCATCCATAGCATTCCTACGGCTGCGCAATGTTAGTGGCGCGTTCCTGCACGGTTGTCACCCTGACGGACTGCATGCCTTCCTATGCGTGGAGGGTACCAACACCTCGGATATACGTCTTGTCGGGAATGATTTCAGAAAGACGGCCGTGCCTGTTATCATCGCGCCGGACCTGCCCGCGGGTACGGTGACCATGGAACAGCAGGACTGGATTCCACTGCAAGGTGCACAATAAGCAAAGCCGTTCTCCCACGCACTAAAAAAAGCGGGATTGTTTTATCCGGGTTCCAATCCCCTTAGGTTTGAATGTCCATACGCGCCAATCTTATTTTACCGCCGTGTCCGCCACTTGAAGCGTGCCTAACAGGTTTATGCCGTACATTCCATTCGCCGAAATCCAGAACGGCACATTGCCATTGGCAACGCGTACAGCATAGTCAGGCCGGGTACGCAGACCCTCGGAGGCATCGGGCAGCCAAAGGCCAAGGGAATACCATCCCGGTGCAATGTTGTCCGGAAGATTAATCTCAAGTGTAACCGTATGGCTCAGAGGAGCACAGGTTACATCCCCGGGCTGATGGGGATACCAGTGCCGGACATCCGCGCCGGGCGCCTCGAAGGCATGTACTTCTCCATGCGGGCCAATCAGGGCAAACTCAACGGGACGTTGATTCATCAGAGCGGCAAAACCCCGGTTGATTAGGGCTACCTCCACGTTCAGGACGCCACCCGCCTTTGGGGCAGGTGTAAAGGACGCGCGCTGTAATTCAAGCCGGTACCCCAAGTGATCCCGGATATATTCAAACTGCGTTCGGGGGACAGGATCGCCATCAAGGTCTTGAAAATAATTATCGGAAACGGGCAGCAAAGCTTCCGCCGTCTGTTCCAGCGTTATGGGGGTCTCCATCCAGACATCCATGCCGAACTTGTTACCCTCACGCTCGGAATAACTATGGGCAATACTGAAACTGGTATAGTGGTGGAGCCGCATCCGAACGGCAGCCTGAAACCCATCCACGCGCCCGCTGATGTCCGACCAGAACAACTCGCCGTCCACGGGCACAAACAGAGATTCCGTGGTCATGTAGTCAAATTCCGGGTTGCCGGGACTGGAGAACAGGGGCGCTTCCGTCCATGTGCCGCCGCAGGTGTTACCCGCCAAAAAACCATCATTGTGAAATCCGACGCGTGCCGCGGGAATGCCTGAAAAGGCCGTTTCCGGGCCAATCACCTGGTAGGCGTTGAGCAGGGGCGATTCCAGTATCCAGCGTTTGTATTTGGGGACACGCACCTGGGTCATCCGGTCCGGGGGCAGGATTTCAAGCAGTTTGGCCATGATGGCCGCCAGGTTCTTATGGTCTTGTTCCAGATGTTGCGCGGAACTGTGCCATTCACCCCAGGCGCCTACAAACCCCGCTTGCAGCACATAGATTACATCCTTGTTTTTCTCCAGCACCGGCGCAAGCTGCGCCATGTGTCCAAGGATGGTTTCCATGGTCGGCCCTTCCGCCTGGTTCATTTCTTTTTCATAGGCAAAGCGCAGCAGTGCCTTAAGACCTTTGGCCCGGAGGGCATTCAGGCTGCGCTGCAACAGGGCGAGCTTTTCTTCCAAAACCGGCTGTGCCATGAATTTATCCAGGTAACAATAGGCCTGGACCAGGGTCAAGCCGAAAGACGCATACCGTTCTGCATCCATAACCCACCAGTCATCGCTGTAGGCAGGGGTAAGACGTCCGGCCAGATGATGCGCGGGCCCCCACACATCCAGCGCACCCTCTGGTTCCGCGATAATTGTTTCAATACGCAGTCCCCGTTCCGGATTAAGAAGGCCGCAACGACCATTGGGATCAGAAGGACTGATGCCGCGGTATCCGATCGTTGTGAGGGCGTCCTCCGCCCGGGCATTCAGGACAAAACACGCTGCCGCCGTTAACAGTATTAGGCCAACATACGGTTTTGTTTTTTTGTGTTTGACAAGATGCATTGAAGTCATCCCTTTCTTTTCCCGGTACTCTTGTACGATTGATCCTTCAGACCGTGTCGGACTCGGTCAGACAATAAAACGTTTACTATTTATGGCAACGATGTTGTCTCTTTTTGACGGGAACCGGTAATTTCAGAAAGTAAAGGGGCTTTAAGGCGGATTTCATTGTTCGAAAAGTCAACCGTGAAAAATTTCGCCCGCTCTTTGGGCTTGCCGTTCGGCTGATGGAGCGAAAGGACCTGCGTTCCCTCAAAAGATTGGAACAGCATGGCGTGTCCGCCGTCCTTCTCAAAAATGGCAGATGAGGAGACTGCCCAGGGGCCAATGATTTTCCCGGAAGCGCTTCTCGCAGTGGCGGTCATATACTGGCGGTCCTTTCCAAAGGAGGACCATAGCATCAGCAGACTGCCATCTTGATTTCTGTGCAACCAGGGGCCGTCGGTGATAAGACCTTTCCGGTTTCCAAACTCGGCGCCGTTTACCCAAACCGCCGCGGAGGCGTGGAACAGGGTTGCCGGCGCTCCTTCGGACCGGGCCAGGTCCTCCGACAACCGAATGGCGCAAATCGCCCCGTCCCCGATTTGTTCCCATTCATGGCAGAATACCATCCACGGCTGCGCTTCATCATCAATAAACAGAGTGCCGTCGAGAGCCGCCCAATCCGGCGGAGTCACAGGGCCTTCCGAATGGGGCACAAAAGGCCCTTCCGGCCGGTCAGCGACAAGAATGGCCGTACCACGATATCCATCGCTCTTCGGCGAAAAGGTGGCAAACATGTAGTAGCGCCCCTTGTATAGGTGCACTTCCGGCGCCCAGAAGTCCTTTTGGCCCCAATAGTCCTTATCAGACCGGAACACGGGAAAGGGACCCTCCCAGTGTTTCAGGTCTGTGCTCTTATAGGCGTCAAAACCGGGTTCGTCCAGAGGACGTCCGGTGCCATAAAGATAATAAATGCCTGTTTCCTTGACAGGAAGGACAAAGGGATCGCGGATGCGAATCTCGTCCAGGATTTTCAGCGTGGGCACCGAGGCGGGTTCCGCCGCAAAAATAAGTGCAAGGAATATCCACATGGTCAATCTCCTTTTAGTTTTGAATACAGGCTTGGATTTTCATTTCCAAGTTATGACTCTGACCTTTATCTCCTCAGATTTTAAACTTCACAATTCACATGTGTACGGCATTGAAGGGGTTTCACCCATTATGCTAAATTTCTAGTATGAAACCAAAGGTATATATTGAAACCAGTGTTGTAAGTTATTATGCGGGACATGCCAGTCGTGATTTGGTATTGGCGGGTCGGCAGCAAAGTACACGGGAATTCTGGCGTCTCCTTCCCACAAAATTATCGCCTTTTGTTTCAGCCCTTGTTCTGAGGGAAGCCGCGTACGGAGACCCACTACAATCGCATAACCGCATCCAGTCAATAGAAAAATTTCCTGTACTTGCGATAACACCGACGGCCGAAAACCTTGCTCATGCCATTATAGAAGCCAGCGGCATACCCAAGGAATATCCCGAAGATTCACTTCATATTGCAGTTGCCGCCATTGCTGGCATGAACTATCTCGTTACATGGAATTTTGCACATATAAACAATCCGTTTACCAGGAAACGCATTCAACGCGCAGTTGAAGCAGAAGGATATCCTTGTCCGGAAATTGAAACACCGGACGCTTTTCTGGGAGAGGAACTATGAAAGACCCTTTTGTTGAAGAAGTGCGGCGCTATCGTGCAACACATGCAAGTCAGTTTGATAATGACCTACATCGTATTTGCGAGGATCTAAGAAAATTTGAAGCCTCGCTCGGTAATCGCGTGAAAAAACTGGAGATAAAAAAGAGATTGGAGAAATCCCGGGGAGGATATATTTAACGCCGAGTGCTTCAAATTGCTGATAAAATGTGGCCGATACTCGTTAGTGGGTATCCTCTTTCCAGATTCAATTCTTTGTTCTGTACACCTGCGGGTTTCGAGCAGAGGTTTTTTGAACAACAAAGAACCTTATGGGGGATTCAAGGGTATAGGCGTACCAATAAAATAGGACATCTTTTGGTAGGCGTACCTTCCCAGGTGCGCCATGAAACAATACCACAGATTGTTGTATCGCACAATGGCGCACCTGGGAAGGCGCGCCTACCAAAACTACACGGGAGGCCACCAATGAAACACTTCCTTCTGGCATCATTAATTTTCTGCGCGACGCTGGCACATGGAAATGCCCCCGAAACCGTATGGACCTATGCGCCGCCTTCGGGGTATGTGGACACCTCGCCCGCAGTGGCGGACCTGAATGGTGACGGGCACCCGGACCTGGCCTTCGGCACGACGGCCGGCATGGTCATCGCGCTTGGTTCGGACGCGAAGGAGGTCTGGCGGCAGGAAATGCGCGGGCCGATCTGCGTGCCACCCAGTATCGGAGACCTCAACGCAAACGAAGGACTTGAGGTGCTGGTGATGAACCGGCAGGGTCAGTTGCGCTGTCTTGCCGGGAGCACTGGTGAACTGGTCTGGGAGACCAGCATACCGGGGCGGCTGGAGTGGGGAGAAACGGTTCTTGCCCTGGGCGACATCAATGGTGACAGCACCTTGGAAATTGTGACCGGCGACCGTGACGGTATGGTGGTCTGCCTGAACGGCGCGGGGGAACTGGTGTGGCAGTACCGGGGAGAGCACGGCATCACGCAGGCGCCCGCCCTGGCCGACCTGACCGGTGACGGCATGATGGAGGTGCTAGTCGGAGGCAATCTGATACCGCTGGTTTGTCTGTCCCATGAGGGGAAGGAACTCTGGAAACTGGACTCGGGTATCGGCGGTAATCCATTGGTATACGACATCACCAAGGACGGCACCCCGGAAATTCTCATCGGCGTGGGGGTTAACCTCACAGTACTTGATGTAAAAGGAGCGGTGGACTGGACCTACCAGATGCAGCGCGAGATGGATGGCGCGCTGACGGTCGCGGATGCCAACGAAGACGGCGAGGTTGAAATCTATCTTGTGGACCTTGCTGGGAAAATGGTCTGCCTGTCTCCTGCCGGTCAATTGCGCTGGGAAGCGGACGTAGAGGAACGGGTCCGCCGTTCCCCCTCCGTGGGCGATGTGGACGGCGACGGCCTTCAGGAAATTCTCGTGGCCGGATACAGCAACACCGTGCACGTGTTTGAAGCGGACGGCCGGCTTGACGCGGGCATAGCCGCCCCGGGCGGCATCAACAGCACGGCCACGCTGCTTCCCATGATGGATGGTGCACCTGGCATTGTGCTGACCCCCTCCAATGACGCGATGCGCATGGTTCGTTTTCCCGGCGCGAAGCCCGATGCCGTACGGCTCTGGCCGGAATACCAATACGATTCCCGACGGAACGGGTTTGCTCCGGCGGCATCGGAAAAGCCCGCCGTGCTGGTGGCAGTGGACTTTGGAAACCGTTACGTCGGCGCAAACCTGATGACGGCATCAGTGAACAATCCTGACGGCCGCAACCTGGAAGTCCGCCTTGAGGCGGTCCGCGACAACGGCGCGCCGTCCCTGGTAACGGCAACCTCTGATGACCCGCTGGTGGAATTCCACCTGTCGTATACGGTGCCTGCCAACCAGGCCGGCAATCTCACGTTGAACTGTATAGTTGTTGAAGGGGATCGCGTTCTCGCGCGGCGCAGCCACACCGCCTATGTGGTGCCCTTCATGAAGGAGCTCGGCGATGCGGAGCGTACCCTGGAGGAAACGGACGGCTTGATCGCTAAATTACCGGATAAGGCGGGCCTTGAGGAACGTGCATGTTTTCTGCGCCTGAAGCTGGACGACTTCCGGCCGCGTATCCTGACCGCGGGTGCGGGCACGGAAAGCGACCACATCGAACTGCGCAACACGCTACATACCTATCTGCCCGAGCTGGTCCGGTTACGAAACACGGCCTTGGCCGCAGCGCAAACCGCCGAGGCCAGTGGCACGGTGTTCTCCCGTGCCGCCAATCCCTGGGCGCCTTTCGGGGGGCTTGAAGAATTGACAGAGGGGCGCGGGGATGAAGCCACTCTCGCCGTGGAGGCCTTCAGCGGTGAAACAGAGTCGGCCGCGCTGAATCTCTTCAACCTGGGCAGCCGGAACCGCACGTTCCGGGTAACCCTGGAGGGCCTGAAACAGGGGGATACCGAGGTTCCCGCGAGGGACCTGATCACACTGCACGAAGCCGTGGCGGTACCGACGGAAATGCGGGACTTTTCGGAGGACGCCATTCCCCTGCTTAACAGTGCGAATGTTATACAGGTAGGGGCATGGGATGCGCGTCAGCTGTGGTTGAACATTTCCACCAGCGGCTTGGCTCCCGGTGAGTGGACCGGCAGGGTGCACCTGCGTAGCCTCGATATTGAGCCCGTATCTATTAGCGCGGATATTAAATTGACCGTATGGGCGCCAAAGCTGCCGGAGAAGCAGCCTCTCTCCCTCTGTCACTGGGGGTACGTACACTCTTCCGTACTCAAGGACTACCCCGAAGCCGCGCTGGCGGACCAAGTGCGCAACGGCACCAATGTCTTTGTCGGTACGTTCTATCCCAAAGCACAATTTAACGAGCAGGGCGAACTGGTTGGGGAGATTGACTTCAAAGATCACGACGCCTATGTGAAACAGCATGCCCCTCACGGCACCATCCTGTTCTGCGGCTACCAGGGGGCGCTCAAAGGGCCCGGCGGCCAAGACGCGGAGGCCTACGCCAAGGCACACGTTGTCTGGCTGCGCGCCTGGGTGGCCCATCTGAAAGAACTCGGTGTAGACTATGACGGCTACGCCCTGTATCCCGTGGATGAACCCGGCCTGAGCGACGGGCTGGTAGATACCTATCTGCGCCTGGCGAAACTGGCTCGTGAGGCCGACCCGAATATTCAAATGTACACCGACCCCGTCGGCCGGATCACGGAAGACGAATTGAAGGAAATGTTACCCTATGTGGATATCTGGTGCCCGAACCGGAGAGGGCTGATTCTCGACAAGACCAATGCCGCCAAGCTGGACATTATCAAGAACTCCGGCGCCACGGTATGGACCTACGAATGCGACCACAATGCCAAGCACCAGTCGCCGCTTGGCTACTACCGTGCCCAGGCATGGCTCGCCTGGCATCACGGCATGACGGGCATCGGGTTCTGGTCCTACTGCACCTCCCAGGACGACCCGTGGTTTCTCCCCACGCTGCGGCATGATTACCTGTTGGTCTATCCCGGCAACGGCGTCGTTTCCAGCAAACGCTGGGAGGCGGTACGCGACGGCATCGAGGATTATTCCATGCTGACCGTGTTGCGGCGCATCATTAATCAGCCGCCGGCAACGGCAACGCCTGAAGACCTCGAAGCGTCCCGGGCTCTGCTCGGCGCCGAAGCCGATGCCGTGGCCCTGTTCTGCGGCTTGGATGACGACGACACACTTCCCGGTTCGGATGGCCTGCCCGGCGTGCGTCGGGTTACCGACAGGCGCTGGGAAAAGATTCAGTCGGTGCGCCGCGAACTGGCCGGGGTACTGGCACGTTTGCAGGAGTGATTACGGGGATCAAGCGTAGGACATACAGGAACGTCAGGACGCTGATGAATTGATCGTTTTATTTTCGGGAAACAACCGGAAGAAATACGAAACGATAGAAGTTTTCCAAAGGACTGTCGCTGAAATGCCTTCAACCTAAAAACGGCAGTTGAATTCTGAAGCGGTTTTCAAACCAAAGGACTTAAAGGA
>JAEAMG010001513.1_pt1 | contig 17371 bp, 16 predicted proteins | sample 8958741 | NCBI WGS metagenome assembly JAEAMG01 (sample SAMN16933256, study PRJNA681125) | bioreactor sludge metagenome | isolation source: anaerobic bioreactor treating anionic surfactant - SDBS | place: India: Bengaluru | collected 2019-02-28 | reverse complement strand
AATTATACAATACATCCAAAACAAATTGATCAGGTTATTTTGTAATGCATCCTTACGTCCTGTGCCGACCGCACGCGCCATTATTATGGAGCATCAGAACCGGGTGCTGCTACGGTACCGGCGTGAAGGGTCCGAGGGCGGCGGTCAGTGGTGCCTGCCCGGCGGCAAGGTGGATTATGGCCAGTTGGTAGAGGAGACACTTGCCTGGGAACTTGCCGAGGAAACACACCTCACCTGTATTCGTGCCGCCTTTCTTTTCTACCAGGACAGTCTGTCGCTCAAACCCGGCGGCATGCACTGCATCAATTTCGTCTTTCAATGCGAGGTTGAAGGCGATGTAGTCATCAATCGCGAATCCACGGAACATGCCTGGGTCAGCCGGGAACACCTGCGCGACTATGACATCGCCTTCCGCAATGACGAAATTCTGGAACGCTTCTTCAGTAAAGACTGACATACATCGAGTTATTGTTGCGCCTCCATTTTCGCCAACTGCCCTGAAAATCTTAATTCCTTCATCCTTCATCCTTCATCCTTCATCCTTCTGCCTTCTGCCTTAATACTTCAAGATACTGCTCATCCGTCGGCAACATAATCCCCCGCTGCTTCATGCCGTTGAGCGTGTCATAGGCCCGCCGGTACCACGCCCGTGCATCGCCATGGCCACTCTTTTCGGTAATAGCCGCTATTCTCCAGCAAGACACCATGAGGTCCCGCTGCCAGCCCGCGTTCGACGGATCCGATGACGCAAGACGCTTGGCCACCGCGAGGGACTCCCGGTACGCGCGCAGTGCGCCCGCAAGGTCCCCCTGAGCCAGCAGCACATCGCCGACCTTGTGATGGCTCACGGAGGGGTCCCGCTGCCAACCCGCGTTCGACAGGTCGGACGCCGCAAGCCGCTAGGCCACCGCCAAGGATTCCGGGTACGCACGCAACGCTGTCTCAATGTTCCTATAACCCGCAGAAAGGTCCCTCTGGTATACAGCCGTGAAATATAGGCAATACAGCAAAGAGATACATAAATCTCTCGGCAATTGCTGTTATGGTGGTGCACCGTGAGACGTGCAAGACACCACAGACTCGTTATCCTTTGTTCTTTCTCGAGGGAATAGGCACAGGAAGCTGGTACTTCTGGGTAATCATCTTCAACAATGCCTCGTACTGGGTGTATGTGATTTGCCCCTTATCGAGCTGTCTTTCTACCACCGCTTTTTCCTCCGCTGCTTTCTGGAGTCGGCCGACTAACTCGTCAATGCGTACATCATGAGATTCCATACGTATCCTCCTTATCCATTTTTGCTCCTTATCCGTTTGAAGCAGCCGAATATGTTTGCAGTCTTTTCTTCTAACCAACAATATGCTCTAGTTTTTCCAGCACCTGGGCCGCTTCCTTGTCCGGCAGACGGCCTTCGTCTGCGAGGCGCTTAAGGATTCCGCAAGCATCCATCGTATGTTGCAGTGCCTCTAGAGGGTCGATATGAATCATTGCTTCACCGAGCATGTAGCGGGCGAGAGCCAAATCGCGCGCGACATCCGCATCGTCTGGATGCGTCGTCCTCAGTTTCTCGCGAACCACGATAGCCTTTTGAAAGAACTCCAGGGATTTCGCCTCCTCGCCCAACCTACGGCACAACATGCCCAGATGAATATCACTGTCGCCGATCAACTTGTGAAAATCGGTGACTTCCGGGCAGAGCTTAAGTAATTCACTAGCAATCCTCACGGCATTGTTGAAAAACTCCACGGCCTTAGCGTGGTGTCCCGTCTTGGAGTACAAGTCCCCCAAGCGACAGTGGCACACCGCAAAATCGTAACAAAATTCGGGGAGGGATAGTCTCGTGAACTGAAGAGTTTCCTGAGTTAACAACAACGCGGCCTGATAGCATTCTTGTGCTTCTCTATAGCGCTGGAGATGCATGTAGAGATCTCCCAGATTAAGACGAGCGCACACGGGATCGCGCCTAGATAAGATACCGTTACCCCAGCCCCACGGTCCGGAGTGGCCAAAGCTATCCAAGGGAGGAGGGTTGGCTCTCCCAGTGACGCAGAATTGGGGATTGATGGTCTTAAGATCCTCGTGGAGCTCTAGGTTATTTCGGTAGAATGCCAGCGCCTGTTCATAGTTGCCTTGGCGGACACACAGATTGCCCAGTTTTGTATAGCATAGGGCCAAATCGCGCTTGGCGGATATTGTGTTGCCTCCTCTTGTCACCATTTCTTCAAATCTTTGCGCGACGGCTTCCAGAAGCTGTTGTCTTTCAGATTCCGCCCGCGCCCTTATGTACAGACCGTCATTCAGAAAGAAGAGAATGAGGTCCAACAGAACGTGCACGTCGGACTGGACAAGTCCAGGGATGTCTAGCAGGTTGAGTGTCCACGAAACGGCCGTCAAGCCATTGCCGGCTCTGTTTTTTCCCTCGATAGCGTCGACAAGTACCGCGATGGTCCCTTCACCGCCACGTCGGCTATGGGTGTCCATCATGTAATCAAGTGAATTGCTGCGAGCTGCATCAATGTTAAACTGCCACTGCTCACCATTTCCAAGGGACGCCAAGTATCTGGAGCCACGCCACATATCGCCTTCGCCGAAAATATGAAACATAGTTTCGCTAATCCTCAGCGGATCGTCCTCGGGCAGGGCAAGCAGGTGGTCGGTAAGGATACCGTGCAGGCGCCTTTGTCCGGCTTCGTCCGGCAGGTCGCGCTGCAACACGGTCTGGCGCAGGGAGGCGTGGAAGAAGTCCCACTGGGCGTACGCGCCGCGCTGCACCACGTGCAGGCCGAGGGCGCGTCGGATTCCGGCAAAGACCAGTTCGTCCCAGGACTCCGCGGAGACGCGTGGTATGAGATCGCGCAGGTCGCTTTCGCGCCAGCCGCTCCGGCTGACGGCAACGAGGCCCGTGAACGCGCGGGTGGGGCCCGTGCCGCAGGTGCGTTCCGCCCGCGCCAGCAGTTCGCCATAGACGCCGGGGATATCCGGCGGGAGGCGCCGCGCTTCAGACAGTTGCAGTTCCTCGATGCGCACGGCGGGTTCCAGTTGGACAAACTCGCGGTCGGCCCGCTCGAAGTCGTCCGCCTCGAGCAGGTTCATCTCCTGCAGGGCCAGCACCAGCCACAGAGGGTTGCCGTGGGCCGAGGCGCCGTCCGGCAGGGCTTGGTCCAGCAGCACGTCCAGCACGCGCAGGTTCACGGCGCGGTGGTGCCGTTCCCGGTAGAACCGTTCGGCGATGGCGCGGGCTTCGTCGCGGGATACGGGCGGCACGGTGAGATCACGGCAGCCGGGTTTCTCCGTGATAGGCGTTCCCGCGTATCCGGGCAGGGTGGTGACGATGAAACGCGCGTTGGCCGGCCACACCTTCGGCAGCCAGGTAAGGTACCGGGCGCGGATGGTTGGTTCAAACTGGTTGAGCGCGTCCACCAACACTACCACGCGAACGGTCCTCGCGGCCCGTGCCAGCAAGTTCGAGAAGGCCTTTTCGATGTCCTCCGAGGTGATGCGGGGTTTCTCCCCCATTCGCTCGCTTGGCGCGGCTTGTTCCGCAGCTGCCGCTACGATGGGATCCGGAACGCCCAGCCAGGCTGCCAGTTCCGATATCCAGCGCCGTAGCATGCGGTCCACGGATCCGGACAGGGGAAAGATGCCCGCCGCGTGGGACAGCAGCAGCACTTCGCCGCTGGCGGCGCGTTCCGTCAACGCCTGGTAGGCGCGGCCGAAAAGGCTGCTCTTGCCGCTGCCCGGCGCGCCGGTGACCACCACGGCCCAGTCCGCATCGGGCGCGGCGGGCGACAGGGCATGGGCCAGCATCGCGTCCGTTACCGCGGGCCGTTCCACGTACCCCCGGGTGCGTTCCGCCACAAAATCGGCCACGGCCCGGGCGTCCGCCTCCTGCCAGGTCTTCGGCGCGTCGCGCAGATAGGCCGCCGTTTCCGGCTCCAGGTCCGCCCACAGGTCCTTTTCCACATCCGCGTCGAATGCCTCGAGGCCGGTCAGTGCTTTCCGAGCGGGGTCCCAGCGCAGCGTATAGTCACGCCACCGGTCCGGCAGCTCCCGCTTGATACGCGCCTTGAGCGCTTTCAGCCGCCCGGCGGGGGTGCCGGGATCATCCGGGTCGGAACTTTCGGCGGGGAACTTCGCCGCCACCTCCGGCGGCATGCCCGTGCGGTCCACGGTGCGGAAATAGAACCGGCTGCGCTTTCGCTGGTCCGGGTTCTCGAGCACGCCGTAGAGGATCTCGAGTTCCGTCACGCTTTTGCCTGCCACGTCCACGGTGGGCGGCAGGCCCGCGTCCCGCGCCGCCGCCTCGATGCGCGCCGGCGGCGGCGTCCAGCCGTAGCGATCGCCGAGCAAGGCGACGAGGAAGGGTTTCGAGCGTTCGATTTCGTCCAGGCACACCTTGAGCACCCGCATTTCCCGTTCGGCCTCATCGGCGGCATCGCCCGTCTCCACGCCCTGGCGCAGGTCAATGATGTCCAGGTAATGGCAGCGCTCGCGCAGCCGTACTTCCAAGTCCTTAAATCCATGCTCGCGCAGGTAGTCCCGTTCCGCGTGCATATCGCGAAACGTGGACGACAGAAAAATGGGCCGCGCTTTCCAGACCAGCGCCGCCTGGTGCCGTTCCATCATCTGTTGATTTGCGTCCATGTGCGCGCCTCCTCCTGTTATCCCTCATTTCTTGTAACTGTCTCGTAAACAGGGACGCCAAATAGCAAGCATGAAACACAGGCGTGTACGCTGTACTCAGGGGCTATTTGGCGGTCAGTCCCTTCTTCACTCCGTCTATGTGTTCTCTCAAAAAGTGCCATCATATATTCCGCAGAGTTCAGGAAATCTGAAGATATATCATAGCAATAAGTATCCTGGTTTCGCTATTGTCGGGCAGTTGTTCACAATCTTTGCTGAGCCTTCGATGCCTTCCAATTCACCGAAAGTTCGTTCCACAACCCCTCTTCTGGGTAATACATGAAACCCTGTAAGTTCATCGTTTCGTTTGACGATTTCAAGGGTCCATGAAGCGAACTCTTTAACCCACTCGATACGTTTAGCTGCATAGCCTCCATCAGCCCATATCAGGGAAAGCCGAGGAAAGCATCCTTTCAATCACTGAAGCACAATCTTCGCTCCGTCACGGTCCTGAATGTAGGCTTCATGCACAACTATTGCAGGCACCAACCCGATGGTATCCACCACCGGATGACGCTTTCGTCCGTTGATTTTCCTGCCCGCATCACAGCCACGAAGCCCCCCTTTTTCCGTGGTCTTCGAAACCCTAAACATTAACTGCATTCTTCATTCTGCACACGGAATTCTGAGTACGGTGTCGATCTGTCAAAAATCTTTTGCCAAAGGTAAATGCCTGAAGAGATTGCAATATGAAGTCTATGCGATGACACCCGATTTTTTGACCTCGTGCGTGTGGCAGATAATGACAAGATTCCGGAAAGGGCTTAAAACGTATAGCCCACTCCTAAAACAACCGTATCCACCCCCGAATTGTCCTCATCCAGATTCGCGTTGGAGATGTGTTCCCATTTCACTACCGTATGCCACCCTTCCACAAATTTATACCCGATGCCCAGGCCGGTCAGAAAGTTCAGATTGGAGCCGTTCCCCGCAAAACGATGCTCGTGACCAAGCGCATGAAAGTTGACTTCGCCAAACAAGCCCCGGTACTCGGAAGCGGACGCATAGAGGCGACCGCCAACACCCGCGCCCGCACCCCAGACCGTGTCTTTGTCCCGTCCGCTTTGTTCATAGATAAAGCAGGGAAGTACGCGCAACCCGAGGGTCAGATGCGGTGTGGCCGGCACCTCATATTCCACCGCTCCCTTAATCTGGAAATCTCCGCCTCGATCTCCGCTTCCGATGTGCAGCCCCGGACCGCCGGAAAGTTCCAGTCGCCAAACGCCATCCTGCCAGAGCAACTCCGCAGTTACAGGCAATGTGAGTACCAAGCAGAAAAAAAGAGCCCCTACTATTCTGTAATACCAACGCATCCGCCGAATCTCCACTTTAATAATCCCTATAAGTAAAACCATAAGAACACATTATTCATCACATACACTCATTATGTCAAGAAATATCCCCAAATGCAACTTTCCTGTCAGGAAAGTGAAATTCAGGGCGAAGCTTCCCCATAATAGACGCTGAAAGTTACATTTTAGAGTTTAGGTCAAAGCCTTTTTCCAAAAACAGGGAGTTCGAAATCCATGGATATCGTTCTGATTCTGGCGCATCCAAACAAGAACAGTTTTAATCATGCCATTGCCCGCGCTTGTGCCGGCAGGCTTTTGGAAAATGGCCATCACGTCGTCATTCACGACCTGTATGAGGAAGGCTTTGACCCGGTTTTGCCCTATGAAGAGTTTCCAGCAGATGCGGCACTTTCTCCGGAAGTGCACGGTAGTTGTAAGGAAATCGCTCAGGCCGAAGGAATTATCATTGTGCATCCCAACTGGTGGGGGCAGCCTCCCGCGATTCTCAAGGGGTGGATTGACAGGGTCATCAGACCGGGAGTCGCTTATGAGTTCCTCGGAGATGATCCGGGAGCGGGGGTGCCGCGCGGGCTGCTGCAGGCGGAGTGTGCCGTAATATTCAATACATCAAATACCGAAAGTAACCGCGAAAGGACTGTTTTTGGGGATCCTCTCGACACCATCTGGAAGCAGTGCGTGTTCGGACTATGCGGCGTCCCCGTGGTCTATAGGCGCATGTTCTCCATTGTGATTGCCGCTTCCCGGGAAGAACGCCGTCGTTGGCTTGAAGAGGCTGCATCCGTTATGGACTTGTACTTTCCAGGGTCCGAATGGCACTAACTTAAGGCATTTATCAATCCAGAATCGCAGCATAAGACAAAGCAGAGGAGGGACTGACTCCCCAAAAACAGGTCCAAGCCATTATTGCTATCAATAACATCTCTGTTTTTGGGGTGTATGTCACTCCTCTGCGGGCTTAAGCTAGTGCCATTCGTGTCTGTCCCTCTCCCGATGGGTGAATGGAAGTATCCACAAAAAGTAGCGACTTTTGGTCATATCGGAGACGTGGTGTGTTTCAACTGCTTTTTTAAGGATCATAGATTCCGCAACGTTCAGGAAGTCTGAATTTAGCGCTCCTCTGTAGTGTTCGCAGAAATCCATCAGGCACGAGGCCGATACTCCGGGCAACGGACGGCGTTTGGGCGTTCCGGCCTGCGGCATGCGGACTCGTAGTCGTACTTACAGAAATCGCACAGGAACTCGGTCGGGCATTTCTGCCGTAGCCACCACTGGAGCCACCGTTGTTTCCAGGCGCTCCATCCTCTGTTGGAATTGGATATATTCATATCATGTACTCCCACGGGTGGATAAGGCCACCGGGATTGGATAAATAGCAGACGGATATTACGCTACACTCCGTTTCTTCACTTGTTGTAAGCCGGCAGGCCCTGTTATTTGCTACGGTACCGGGCACGGTAGGCACCCGGGGTACAAGCGCTATAGCGCCGAAACAGTTTACTGAAATTGGCCTGGTCGTGTATACCCACGGTCATGGCGATATCGGTGGAGGACATGGCCGAACTGCGCAGGAGGCGGCGTGCATGAATGATCCGAATACGTCCCAATAGCTCGGAAAAGGTGGCGCCCGTCATTATTTCCAGCCTCCGGGTAATGGTGGACAGAGCGACACCGGTGGTTTCGGCGGTTTCTGTCAACAGTTTTTCCGAGGTGTGTCGCGCGTGGAGGGCTTCCACTACGTCCGGCATATAGGCATACTTCTGCGCAAAGGTGTCGCCGCACAATCGGGCGGTTTTGCGCAATACTTTTTCGGCCGCTTTCAACAGGCTGTCCTGTCCGTCCAGAGAATTCGCCGCTTCCACGAAGGCCGCATAGGTTTTCCAAACGGCTTCGACATGGCCGCCCTGGCGTTTCGCGGCATCGAGAAATTCCATTACCGTCCGAATGATACGGGAACGCATCAATTCAGGTATGCTTTCTTGTTCCTCGATCAGGTCGGTCAGAAAAGCCCTGGGTTCCTTGGTCCGTCCACAAAGAAGGGACAAGGCCATGATGGATATTTCCACGGGGTTATTGGTCCTGCTTCCGGAATACGCATCCGGCCTGGGGTGGGAGGCCTCTCCGGTATTGTCGTCTTGCGCATCCTCCTCCCAATCCATGGTGTCTTCGCGGGAAGGGTCATTAAGCAAGGCGTTCAACCCGTCCAACAGCCATTCTGCGGATGCCTGCATGGCGTCATCCGGAATAGTCCGGATATCCTCAAGGGTGAAGGGCAGGGGAGCCCCGATCTTCTTGAGTTTACCCAGGGCCATCAGTCCCTTTCCAACGGCAAATTCAAGTTCTTTGCCGGCATTTTCATGGATATAAGGTCCCCAGAAAATCATGTAGTTGGTACCCGGCAGCGCCACTGTAATAAGGCAGGAAAATCCCATGTGACACACAAAAGGTATCGGGGTTTCTTGCATCCGCACCATTTCCAGGTATTCTTCCCGGGAGGCACGGCAGGCCTCCTTACCTTCGGGAAAGGCGTTTACCCACTTACACGCAGCACATTTACCCCAGCCCGTTATGAACCAATCGTTGCTCCCGCGCACACACAAGGGGGTTATCGTGGAGTTGACGGCACGCTCCAGCAATCGCCGGGTTGTTTCTTCCTGAAAAAAGGAGGGCGATACTTTCACGGGACCACCTCGAAAACCGGGGAGGCGGTGTCGGCGGGTGCGGCCACCACCCGAACCTCTGAATTCTGCACGGCCTCCTGCGCCAGCATGCAGGCCAGCTCCGGGGTGTTATTATCGCGGCTGATATGGGTCAATACCACCAGGCGCAAGGCTTCATGCCGTAGTTCCCGCAACATTTTCTGTACGTCCTGATTGGACAAGTGTCCCGTACGACCGTGTATACGCTGTTGTACTTGGGGCGGATACGGTCCGTTGCGAAGCATATCGGGGCAGTAATTGGATTCAATCACCAGTGCATTGGAGCCTGCCAGACGCGCGCGTGTCAGTTGCGAGTAATGACCGCAATCCGTGGTCATTCCCAACTTCGCGTCGTGGGCATGAAAGATATAGTTTACAGGGTCGGCCGCATCATGGGAAACGGCGAAACTGGTAGTCTCTATTTCATTGAACGTCAATATTTCGCCGGATTCAAAACACCTCAGATTCGGCAATTCGCCCACATAAGGCGGCAACGCCTTGGCGCATCCATGCGTCATGTACACGGGAATGCCGGTTCGGCGCGCCAGGATTCCAATTCCCTTGACATGATCGCCATGTTCGTGGGTAACCAGTACCGCATCGAGATGTTCCGGAAGCATTCCCAGAGCGCTGAGGGTTTCCGAAAGCCTTTTATAACTGAAGCCGTTATCCACAAGAAGGCGCGTCTTCTCCGAGAACACCAATAGGGCATTGCCGCTGCTGCTGCTGCCTAAAATTACAAATCGTAACACGATTCCGTAAATTTCCTTAGCGGTAATAATTAAGAAACCGAAGCGTGCCGGGCAAGACAGTAATCACGCACTTTTATCAGGCGTTCCACCGCTTGCGGTCCTGCCCCCATGGGCAGTTCATCAGAAATTCCCAACACCAGGCGGTGTCCGAACAGTTCCACAATACGCTCCACAGAGGCGAGCAAAAGTTCCTCTGGATAATCTTCGAGAAAATACAGGGCGGGGATGCCATCCAAGAGAATCTTGTCCCCGATATGGTCCCGTATCTCTTCTAACGTCACATCCCCTTGGGGGATTGGTGTCAACGCTTCCAGACCGTCTACAGGAAGTGCGTGCAAGTAGGGCAGCAGGGAACGCAGACTGCCGTCGAGATGAATGGTGATGTAAATTCCCGCACTATGCAACTGGTCCGCACGTTTTTCATAAAAGGGCAGATGAAAGCGTTCAAATAGGGAGGGCGATAACAGGCGGCCATCAACGTTTTCACCAAAATTTACGATATGAACCGAAGCGCATTGGGTGATGCCTTCATACAAGGTATTGTAAGCGTCGTCAATGGCCTCCCGGACACCTTCAAGCGTTTCGGGCTCTTCATAGAGGAGGGACACAAGGTCCTCGTAGTTTATCCAATCAAGAAGCAGCGCTTGATAGGGACTTCGCGGCACGAAAAACTGGGGTTCGCCCAAATCGCCCATCAATGCCGCGCCGTACTTAAAGCCTTCCTGGTTGAAATAGTACTCCGTATTACGGAAATACCATTCCAAATTGCGCAGGTCATCGGGGGTCTTCACGGGGAATTCAAGGATACGGCACCCTTGTTCCGTCACGCCATAGTGCGTCACGAGTTCCCCATGCGGCGTTTTCAGTACGGAAACATAGCCCCGGCCCGTTTCCTGTGTATAACTTTCAACAGGGGTGATCTGGCGCATTTCCACGGGACTTGGCGCGCCGGTCATATAATGGATATACCGCATGGACACCCCCAGAAGCCGGTAGGCTTCATGGATGTCGGTGTTGTCCAGAATTCGGGGTAGAGAACCCCGTCCCTTATGCAATTCAAACCACGGTTCGAACCTGGGCTGAAAAAACACATGGGGGAGCGGTTTCCCCTGAAAGACGCGCAGGTTCATTTCCCGCAGGGACATTGTGGACGGAAAGTCCATAAACGCGTTTTCGTCTGTCTGTACCATGTTAGTCACCGTTTATATAGGCATTGTCCGGCATGTTGTAAACGGAACGGGCCTGCTCCCCGGTGGGTACCTTCAGTTGACCCTCCAGCGGAAATTGGGACTTCATGTCCTGCTGAAAAGGCACCGCCTTTTCCTGCAGTGACAAACCCTCCGGATATGTCGGGCCGGAAAGGGCCGGACACCGGCAAAACGAGGCTGTACCACTTTGCATCATGGCTCGCTTTCCTCACTGGCATCCCCGTCGGGTGCGGTTCCCGGATTTGGACTGAAAAATTGGCGTTTATCCTCTATGTTATGGAAAAAGTCCGCCGTAGGCAGCGGTATCCGACTGTCGCGGATGACCGGCCATTTCCTTGCATATTCTGCGTTCAAAGCAATATATTCCCGCCATTTTTCAGGGACCTCTTCGTCGGTATAGATGGCGCGCACCGGACATTCCTCTACGCATACGCCGCAGTCTATGCACTCGTCCGGATCAATCACCAGCATAGTTTCCCCCTCATGAAAACAATTGACTGGGCATACTCCTACGCATTCGGTATATTTGCATTTGATACAGGGTTCACAAACGACAAAGGCCATTGACGGAACTCCGCGCTTAAACACGTCCGGTTGCCGCAATACAATAGTCGGAATTGCCGCAACAGGGGTATTTTCGCACAGGAACCGGGCAAGTTCATAACCGATTCTGTACTGCGGGCGCTATTGATAGTAGGCCTTCAGCGCTTCAACAAGCCCTTCCTCACACTGCCGGGAAGATTCAATAGCCGGCGTCATGCGGGCATCTTCTAATGCGCGGGTGGTAACCGGCCCGATGGAAATATATATTATGCGCCTAATGCGGGAGGCCAACCTGTCCGGCAGGTCCGATGCCGCAAAAGATTCCACCGCGGAAGGACTAAAAAAAGTAATGGCATCCGGCAAGAAATCCAACAGGAGGGTAATTTCCTCCGGACTGGGACGCCTATACAGGGTCTTATAACAAACTACCGGCGTCACAAGCATGCCGTGTTGTTCCAAGGTGTGGATGATATCCGACTTTGCCAGGCTGCCTTGGGGTAACAGTACCTTTTTATCCCGTGGCCGGGTTTCGCTGTTGCCTATTGCCTTGGCAAGCGCATCGGATACTCCGGGCTGCGGAACAAGGCACGTTTCCAGTCCTTTTGACCGAAGTGCCCGGGCCGTGGCTTCGCCAATGGCCGCCACACGACAATGGAGTAAGTTGGAATAAGACTTTCCCGCCGAATGAAGGCAGTCCTCGAAATATTGGACCGAGTTCACGCTGGTAACCACAAGCCAGTCAAAACCGGCGAGGTCTTCCGGGCACTTCGCTTCCGTATTCGGGACCGTCTCAATCATCGGCATATTCAGCACACGGGCTCCGGCCTGTTCCAGGGCGGCAACAAAGGTGTGGGATTGTACCGCGGCGCGGGTAACGACAACCCTTTTCTCGTTCAGCGATGAATCTTGCGTCTCGCTGGGCATCACCCCTCCAATTCCCTGCGCAAATCGTTGCCGACTTGCAGGCCAAGGATTACCCCATTATTGAGGAGTCCGTGGCGCCGGATGCGTGCATGACGGCCGCTTTCGCAATCCACCGCAAGAGCCTCCAGGTGTAGTGTATCTCCTTCACCTTGGGCAAAGACGCCAAGGGGAGCCCTGCATCCGCCGCCGAAGGCTTTGAGAACCGCGCGTTCACTGTATACCGCAGCGGCGGCTGCGGGATCGTGCAACGGCTTCAGGCATCCGGCAAGTTTCTCATCTGCCGTTCTGATTTCCAAAGCCAGCGCGCCTTGTCCCGGCGCAGGCAACATTTGCGAGAGCGGAATTTCATAGAGGCCCGGTTCAGTATCACGTCCCAGCCGGGTCAACCCGGCCAGCGCTATCACTACGGCATCCAATCCGCCTTTTTGCACAACCGCCAACCGCGTTGGCAAATTACCGCGCAATTCTTCAACCCGCAAATCCGGACGTGCCAGCAACAATTGAACTTTGCGGCGCAGGCTGGATGTGCCAACACGCGCCCCTTCCGGCAGGGAGTCCAGGGAGGCGCCGTTGGATGATACCAGCGCATCCGCCGGCGTACGCCGTTCCGCAATGACCGCAATACAGAGGCCTGGCGGCTGCTGCAGCGGCAAATCCTTCAGGCTGTGCACGGCAACGTCTATGGTTCCGGACAACAGCGCCTGCTCTATTTCCCTCGTAAATGCGCCCTGACCGCCAATCTGCGAAAGAGACGCCTGCGCAAACTTATCCCCTGTGGTTTTGATAATTACCGTTTTAATCTGCAGACCGGGATTGCCGGCGACAACCCGTGAAATTGTCTGTTCGGTCTGCGCTAATGCGAGGGCGCTGCCGCGCGTTCCAAAAGTCACTTTCATAGGGGCTCCGACTCATCGAGACTGAAAATGTGTTCCACCAGGCTCATTATGGTTTCCTGGTCCGTGGTGGAGGCGTTTTTCAATGCGCAAACAGGTTTTCGCAACAGATTGTTGACGATACGGTTGGTCAGGCTTTCCAGGACCAGGCGTTGCTCTTCGGTCAGTTCGGGAAGTTTCTTCAATGCCCGCTGCAGTTCCCGTTCACGGATATCGTGAAAATTGCGGGTCAGTGCCGCCACCAGCGGGTCCGCCTGCAGGCGCCTGCGCCACTGGACAAAAGCCGCCGCCTCATATTCGACGATTTCCATGCACCCGCTGATTTCTTCCTGGCGTTTTTGAAGGTTGCGTTCCGCCAAGCCCTGCAAGTCGTCCATATCATAGCAGTACACATTATCCACTTGGGCGGCCTCCCTTTCGATGTCCCGGGGAACGGCAATATCAATGACAATCATCGGGGCGCGCCCGCGTTGTTCAATAGCCCGTTCAAAATCCTTTCTTTTCAAAATGATGTCGGGCGCGCCTGTCGAACTGACCACCACATCCGCCCGATGCAGATGGCAGGGCAACGCATCGAGCATAATCGCTTCGCCATGATAACGGCGGGCAAGCAACCGCGCCCGTTCAAGGGTACGGTTCAAAACCATTACGTGGCCAATGCCCCGCTCGATAAGGCTTTTAATTGCCAGTTCGCTCACCTGGCCGGAGCCGACAATCATGGCTGATTTACCCCGCAATTCCTTTAGAACCGACTCGGCAAGGTCTACGGCCACGGAAGCCACGGAAACCTTTCCTTTGCCGATTTGGGTCTCGGTACGCACGCGTTTTCCGCATTTCAGCGCGCGTTGCAGCAAGGTGCTGAGCACACGATTAAGAGTTCCCGCATGTCGCGCCAAATCGTATGTTTGCTGTATCTGGCCCAGAATTTCATTTTCGCCCACCACCATGCTGTCCAGACTCGAAGCGACCCGGAAAAGATGGGTCACCGCCTCCGTATTGGCCTTATGATAAAGAAAACCCGAAAATTCCGATTCGGCCAATTGATAAGTGGCTCCCAGGAATTTGGTCACTCGACTGTGGAGAAGTTCCTCAGGAAGTTTGGAACAGACATACGCCTCAATGCGATTACAGGTAATCAGCAGGGCCACACCACTTCCCGGGGCGAACATTGCGTGAAACCGGGAGAGCGTATCAGGCAATTTTTCCGGCGACAATGCCATGCGTTCACGCAGGGCAAGCGGGCTGGTGCGATGGCTGAGTCCTGTAAGTGCCAGGGTCATGATTCACTCCGAGTTTGGTTTTCTGTTCCTGTGGCGCAGGCATCCCCGTATAGTACCCATAATCCCGAGGTCGTATCCAGTTCCCGGAGGGAACCACCAAATCCGGCCGTAGCGAGCGCTGGAGGGTCGGAATTGACTTGCCCTCGCTGTGCAACGTATCATTAAGCCCTTGAAAGGCTCCTTATTTCCCCTATACGGAAGCGGATATGGCCCAAATTATAGCACTCACGAACCAAAAAGGCGGTGTGGGTAAAACCACAACCGCCGTAAATCTTGCCGCCTGTTTTGCCGAATTGGGAAAACAAGTGTTGCTGATTGACCTCGATCCCCAGGGCAATGCCAGCCAAGGCGTCGGTATCAACAAAAACGAGCAGGAACATACCCTGTACAACGCCTTGGTGGATCGTGTGCCACTACAGCAAATGATACTGCCTACGGAATATGAGCGATTGTCGCTGGTCCCGTCCCACCGTGACCTGGTGGGCGCGGAAATTGAGTTGGTCGGAGAAAACGCGCGGGAATTCCGGTTGCGGGAATCCCTGGTTCCAGTGCGTGATACGTACGACTATATTCTGTTGGACTGTCCTCCCGCCCTGGGTCTTTTGACGCTCAACGGCCTTGTCGCCTGCAACGGCGTCATCATTCCCCTGCAATGTGAATATTATGCCCTCGAGGGTTTAAGCGAGTTATTGAATACGGTGATTCTGGTGCGGGATAACATGAATCCCGAACTCTCCGTAACAGGCGTTCTGCTGACCATGTACCAGCATACGAATCTCTCCCGGCAGGTCATGCAGGATGTGCGCAGTCATCTCGGCGACAAGGTTTTTGATACCTGGATTCCTCGCAATGTCAGCCTGAGTGAGGCGCCCAGTTACGGCATGCCCGTGATTCAATATGATCACAGATGCGCCGGGACCCTTGCATATCGCGCATTGGCACAAGAGGTGAACGCCCGTGGTTGATATCCCCAAAAAACGTGCAGGAAAAGGACTTGGAAAAGGCCTGGAGGCCCTGATGCGCCCGTTGTCCCTTGAGGGTCAGCCGCATGGCGCGCCGCATACACCGGGGGAGCGTATTATCATGCTCAGCCCCGAGGCCATCCGGCCTAATCCAAAACAGCCGAGGCGCATTTTCGATGAGGACGCCCTGGCGGAACTGGCCGAATCCATAGCGAAAAACGGTATCCAGGAGCCCTTAATTGTCCGTAATCTTAACGGCGAATTTCAGATTGTATGCGGCGAGCGCCGTTGCCGTGCCGCTGTTATGGCAGGGTTGACCGAGGTGCCCGTAATCCTTCGGGAAGTAGCCGATGGCGACATGCTTAAATTCGGCCTTATCGAAAATATACAGCGGGAGGACCTGAACGCCATCGAACTCGCCAATGCGTACCGGGAACTGATGGCAGAGTATAACTGGACCCAGGAACGGGTGTCCGAGGAAGTGGGCAAGAAACGGGCTACCGTGGCGAATACCTTGCGCCTGTTGCAGTTGCCCGAGGTGATTCAGGAGCAGGTCGCCATCGGTTCCCTTACCATGGGGCATGCCCGTGCCATCGCCGCCGTATCCGGCCAGGAACGACAAATCGCGCTCGCGCGCAAGATTGCGGGCCGGGGTTTGTCCGTACGCCAGGCGGAACAGATGGCTGCCCAGGAAACCAACAAAACGCCGAGGAAAAAAACGGTTCATGCCAAAAAAGCCCCCCATCTGCAGGAACTGGAAGACAAACTGCGGCGCCGACTGGGCGCCAAAGTCTCGCTCAAACACCAGGAAGGTAACAAGGGCCGTATCGAAATCGAGTACTATTCACTGGAGGAACTCGACCGAATTCTGGATATGCTCACGAAGCACTGAAATGGAATATCATGTTTGACATACGGCTGATACGAAATGAAACACAACGTGTCAAGGACGCCATGGCACGGCGCCGTGCCGGCGTGGATATTGACGCGGTACTGGAAACTGACGCACGCAGACGAACCATCATCTACGACATGGAACAATTGCGGGCAAGACAGAACAAGGCGGGGGATAACATCGCCGCGCGCAAACGCGCCGGTGAAAATGCCGATGACGTCATTGCGGAAATGAAATCCATCAAGGATGCCATCGCCCAATTGGAGGAACAATCCCGTCTGCTGGACGAGGCACTGCAAAATCAACTGTTGGTATTGCCGAATATGCCTGACGAAAGCGTGCCCGACGGATCCAGTGACAGCGACAACCATATCGAGAGGACATGGGGGACGCCGCCTTCCTTCGATTTCACACCCAAAGATCATGTGGATATTGCCGAAGCGCTCGGCATTATTGATTTCGGACGGGCAGCCAAACTTTCCGGCGCACGGTTTACCCTTAATTTGGGATTAGGCGCATTGCTCGAGCGGGCGCTCATCAATTTCATGCTTGACATTCATACGTGCGAACAAGACTACACGGAAACGTGGCCGCCGCTCCTGGTCAATTCCGATTCCATGCGAGGCACCGGCCAACTTCCGAAGTTTGAGGCTGATTTGTTCAAAGTCCAAAACACGGACTTCTGGCTGATTCCCACGGCGGAAGTGCCTGTCACCAATATTCACCGTGATGAAATTCTGGAACTTTCGCAACTGCCCCTGTATTACACCGCCTATACGCCCTGCTTCCGCAGCGAAGCGGGTTCTTACGGTAAGGATACGCGCGGCATGATCCGTGTCCATCAGTTCAACAAGGTGGAAATGGTCAAATTCACCACGCCGGAAACATCCTGGGAGGAACTTGAAAAACTTACCGCGGACGCCGAGTCCATCCTGCAACGACTTGGTTTGGCGTATCGGGTGGTGTCCTTGTGTACGGGCGATCTGGGCTTTTCCGCCGCGAAAACCTATGATCTTGAGGTATGGCTGCCCGCCCAGAATATGTACCGGGAAATCAGTTCCTGCTCTAATTTCACCGATTTTCAGGCGCGGAGAGCCAATATTCGGTTTCGTCGTGACAAGAAACCAGAATTTGTGCATACCCTCAATGGTTCAGGCATTGCGGTAGGTCGCACCGTCGTCGCCATTCTGGAAAACTACCAGCAGGCCGATGGCAGTGTCGTTA
>JAEAMG010001506.1_pt1 | contig 17389 bp, 21 predicted proteins | sample 8958741 | NCBI WGS metagenome assembly JAEAMG01 (sample SAMN16933256, study PRJNA681125) | bioreactor sludge metagenome | isolation source: anaerobic bioreactor treating anionic surfactant - SDBS | place: India: Bengaluru | collected 2019-02-28 | reverse complement strand
ATCACAGCACCTTGTCGGCCGGCTCGCTGAACCGCGCGCCGCTTTCCGAGAAATTCACCCGCCCATAGCTGTCGCCGAACAGTTCCTTGTACAGCGCTTCCGCCGAATCGGTCAGCAGGAGGATTTCCACCCGCCGATTGGCACCGTTGAGTGGGTCCTGCGGGTGCAGCGGCATGACATCGGCCTGAGCCGTCACCTGCAGCACCGCGCGCTCCGGCAAACCAGACGCCACCAGCGCGTTGCGTGCGCGCAGGGCGCGATCGCCGGAAAGGTTCCAGTTGTCGTAACCGCCCTGCTGGCGATACGGCGTGGCGTCGGTGTGGCCGCTGATGATCAGCTTGTTCTCCACCTTGGCCAGCACCCCGGCGAGCACGTCGAGCAGCTTGCGGAAGTGCGGATCGAGGATCGCGCTGCCACGCTGGAACATGAAGCGCTGCTGGTCGTCCTTGATCAGGATGCGCAGCCCCTGCGGCACCACATCGACCTCGATGTTGGCGAGCGCATCGACCTCGCTGGCGACGTTCTTCATCAGCTCGGCGAGCTGCTGCAACTCGGCGGTGGAACCGTAGTGGCGGCTGCCTTCCGCGGCATCCTGCGGCTTGCTCGCAGGTGCGGGCTCGGCCTGCGGCGCGCGGATCGGCACGCCGTCCAGCTCCAGCGGCGAACGGCTGGTGCCGTCGAAGATGCCGGCGCCGCCGTCCACCAGCGGATTGCTCTCCTGCTCGCCGTAGGCCGGGTTGTTCATCTGCATCTGCGGCTGGATGATCCACAGCACCATGAACAGCGCCATCATCGCCAGAGTGAAATCGGCGAATGCCACCTTCCAGGCGCCGCCATGCTCGTCGCCGTGGCCCTTCTTGCTGCGGCGCCGGACGATGATCTCGTGCTCTTCGCCGCCCTTGCCCTTGCCTCGGCTCTTCATGCCGCGTCCCTTTCTTCCTCGTACTGGTTGACCCAGACCTCGAGTTGGCGGAAGGCCGGTTTGACGTCCTGCTCGATCAGCTTGCGTCCGGCGTCAACCGCCAGCAGCGTGGGCTTGCCGGCCAGATGCGCCACCAGCGTGGTGCGCACGCACTCAAGCGCGGACAGCTCGGTCTTGACCCGCTGGCCCATGGCGTTGGACAGCGGCTCCATCAGGCAGTAGCAGAAGAAGATGCCGAGGAAGGTGCCGACCAGCGCCGCAGCGACATGCGAGCCGATCTCCGCGACACTGCCGCCGATGCTGCCCATGGTGATGATGATGCCCATGATCGCCGCAAGGATGCCGAAGCCCGGCATCGCCTCGCCGATCTTGAACAGCGAGCGCGACGGCTGCAAAAGGGCATTCTCCATGGCTTCCAGCTCCTGCTCGAGGAAGCCCTCCAGCTCGTGGGCGCTGATCTTGCCCATGGCCATCAGCCGGAAGTTGTCAGCGATGAACGCCATCAGGTTCCTTTCCTTGAGGATCAGCGGATAGCGGGCGAACAGGTCGCTCTCTTCCGGTTCCTCGATGTGCGAATCGAGCACCTTGAGGCCGCCGACGTCGACCATTTCCAGCAGCTCGTAGAGCAGCATCAGCAGCTGGCGCTGGAATTCCTCGCCGCGACGCTCGTAGATGAACACGCCACGCATCTGCGAGAGCATTTCCACCAGCACTTCCTTGGGATTGCCCACCACCAGGCTGCCGATGGCCGCGCCGAGGATGATCACCACTTCCGCCGGCTGCCAGAGCACTCGCATGTCGCCGTTGGCCATGGCATAACCGCCCAGCACACAGCCGACGATGATCAACGCACCTATTACTTTCTGCATGACGTCTCTAGTTTCTCTCGGTTAGGAAGCGACAGGCCTTGCCGATCGCCTGCTTGCTCAGCTGACAGACCCTGGCATCGCTGACTTCCAGCACCAGGGCGATTTCCTTCAGGCTCAGCTCATGCTGGTAATAGAGCGTGAGCACCAGGCGCTCGCGCTCGTCCAGCTGGCTCAGCGCCTGTTCCAGCAGCCGTTCCTTCAGCAGACGCTCCTCGAACAGCTCGGCAGCGTCGGGAAAATGCTCGTGACCGCTCTGCAGCAGCGCGTCCAGGCTCTCGATGGCCTCGGACGAGTCGGCCCAGAGGAAGTCCTGGTAGTCCTTGTCCTCAAGGCCGGTGAAGGCCTTGATCTCCTCCTCCGTCGGCGGATGTCCCAACTGGCGCCCCAGCTCGCGGATGGCGTCGCGCACCTTGTGCGCCTGCTGGCGCACCTGACGCGGCCGCCAGTCCTGCCGGCGCAACTCGTCGAGAATCGCCCCGCGAATGCGCAGCGCGGCGAAGCGCCCGAACTGCTCGTCCGGCTCGCCGTAGCGGCGCAGTCCCTCGAGCAGACCCATCATGCCGATCTGCTCCATGTCCTCGCGGTCGAGCACCTGATTGGCCTGCAGCGACAGCTGCCGGACGATGCGCTTGACCAGCGGCAGGTACTGCATCAACCAGCGTTGCTCGGCACCCGGGGCGAACAGCACCGGAGCGCTCGGCGCGACGCTGTAGTGATCGACGGGACAGGTGGCGCTCATGGCGGGGCCTTACTGCACGATCAGCTTGTTGACCAGCACGTGCTTGAACGGCGCCGCGGCGTTCTTGCTGGCGAAATCAGCGAACAGCGCCGTCTCCAGCCGTGCCTGCAGCTCGCCGATCTGCAAGCCGCGCAACTCGGCGAACGGCAGGCCGGAGAGGTAGGCGACCACCGAGTTGCGCACCAGCGGCTCCACCTGGGCGAAGTTGACCGGCTCGTCCTCGCTGGCTTCGGCCTGCAGCGCCAGGTCGAGCACGAAGTAATGCTCGCGCCCTTCGTCGCGCACGCTGACGATCACCTTCGGCACCGGGAAGAACTCGTAGGCCACCGGCTCGGCCGGCTCAGCCACCGACGCCTCGGTCGACGCCAGCGCGCCCGCGGCTGGCTTGAACAGCCAGTAGCTGATGCCCACGCCCGCGGCGAGGGTCAGAACATTCAGCAGCAGCATCAGCAACACCAGACGGGACGTCTTCATAAAGCACTCACAATCGGAAAGTTACGGTTGAGCCGGTCATACGGTGACCAGCACATCGGCGGCCCGCTCACGGCCGCGCGCCTGCGTGGCCGGCTGCTGCGCATTGGCCGCCGGCAGCGGCTGGTCCTCGGCCAGTGGTGCACGCGGCTGGCCGCGGCCCTGCTGGCCCTGACCGTCCGCGCCGACCTGCACGTTGACCTGTACGAAGTTCTGCCCCACCAGTTCCTGGCGCAGGCGGTCGCTGGTCTGCTGCAGCAAGCGGGCAACATCGGCGTGCGCGGCGCTCAGCTGAACATTCAGCCGACCAGACTCGTGGCTGAGGTGGATCTCCAGCGCGCCCAGCTCCGGCGGATCGAGGCGGATGGTGGCGCTCTGGATCTTCTGCTGCAGCTGCAGCTCGACGTTGTCACGCAGGGCCTGCAGCATCTGCTCGCCCCAGCGTGCCTGCGGCGTCTGCAGCTTGAGCAGGCGTTCGCCGCCGAGCTGCGGTGACTGTGCCGGCCGCTCGCCGGCAGTGCTGGCCGGCTCGCCACGCGCGGCATCATCGACGCCGAGCAGCGCATCGACCGGGTCAGCTACCCGTTGCGCCACCTCAGCGCCAGCCTCCAACAGCGGCGCCGCGGAAGGCGCAGGCTGCGGCTCGGCGCCGGCTCGCGACGGCGGCAGACGCGTTTCGACGACGGTCGGCGCAGCGTCCACCCCACGCCGCACCGGCGGCTCGGTCGGCGGTAGCGTCGCGGCCGATACCGGCAGCGGGTCGGTCGTGGTCGGGGGCGGTGCCGCCGTGGCGGCCAAGGCGATCGCGACTGTCGCCACCGGCGCCGCCGGCTGGCCGGCGTCGCGCGCCTGCACCTGCGTCTGCTGCTGCCCGAGCATGCCCAGCAGCCATTGCTCGGCAGTCAACTCCGGGGAAGTTTCCTCGGTGGCGGAAGCGGCTTCGCGCGCGGGCAGCCCTGACGTGGCTTCATCCGTCGTTGCCACCGGCAGCGCGCCGAACGGCAACGCCGGCAGGTCCACGGGTGGCAGCTGCTCGGCATCGGCGGCGCGTGCCATCTGCGCGCCAAAGACCCCGGGCTGTTCGCCAGTTGCCACGTGGCCATCCAGCACCGGCGCTGCGGCCGCTACCACCATGGCGCCGATTGGCTGCGCGGCACGCGGCGCCGGCTGGCCGGGCGTCTGCGGGGCGGACATCGACTGAATCATCGAGCCTCTCCGGTGTGGAACAGCTCGACGCGCTGATAGGCCGCCAGTCCTTCGGCGTACTCCAGGTGGTTCACCAGCAGCTGGCGCAGGCGTTCGCACTCCTCGGCGCAGGCGACCCGCGCCTGGTCGTGCAGCTGCTTGAGCGCTGCGCGGGCGGCGACGGTCGCCGGGTCAGGCTGGCCGATCTCAACCAACGCGCGCAGGCACTGGGCAATGGCCGCGTCCACCGTGGCAATCGCCTGCCAGTCGCCGCGCTGCAGGGCCTGTTGCAGTTGCTCGTGCAGCTGCTGCAGGCGCTGGGCATCACTTGCGAGCGGCACTGACGCCCTCCCAGCCTTCGCGCAGGATGCTGAGCAGATTGGTCACTTCATCCAGCCCTTCCAGCGACAGCGTCACGCTGACATCGGAGAGGCGGTAGATGCAGTACTCATAGAGCCGCGCCAGGCCCTGCACCACCTCACCGCCGTTCTCTTCGTCGAGCGCGCCGTTTAGGCCGTTGAGGATGTTCATGCACTTCTCCAGCGACGCGCCCTTCTGCTGGTAGCGCTTGTGCTCGATGTGGCCACGGGCGCGGGCCAGCTCGTCGAGCAGGCCGTCCATCAGCACCAGCACCAGCTCGTAGGGGGACGCGGCAGCCGCACGGGCCTCCAGGTCCACCGCGCGGTAGCTGTCGTAACTGTCGTTGGGGAGATAGGTCATCCGAACATTCCTGAGGTCTGTTCCATCGACTGCATGGTCTGCATCATCGTGGTGAACTGCTTGAGGTAGCGGGAGTAGTAGCTGTCGTAGCGCTGCTGCAGCTTGTCGAACTGGTCGTCGATGCGGCGCAGGTTCAGATCCAGCGTGTCCATGCGGTTCTTCAGCATGCCGTTGGCGCTGCTGGTGTAGCTGGCGACGGTCTTGTCGATGCTGTCGAGCATCTGGTCCTTGCCGGTGAACAGCGCCTCGAAGGCTTCCGGCTTGGCGGCGACGGCGGCCTCGAAGCGGGTGGCGTCGAGGGTCAGCTTGCCGTTGCGGTCGGAACTGATGCCGAAGTCGATCAGGCTGACGCCGCCGAAATCGGTACGCAGCAGGGCGTTCAAGCGACCCTCGATGGAGCGCACACTGGCATCGCCGGCCAGCGGGCCGCGCTCGCTGCTTTCGCTGCCGCTGGCGGTAAGGCCGTCGAGGCTGCTCATCAGGGTGTTGAAGGCGTCGATGAAGCTCTGCGCCTGGGCCTTGGTCGCCGATTTGTCCTGGCCGACGGTCAGCGTCAGCGCGGCATCGCTGGCGCTGTGCACCTTGCTGACGGTGAGGCTGACGCCGTCGATGACGTTGTCGAAGGTATTGCTGGCGCTGGTCAGCTCGATGCCGCCGTGGCGCCACCGGTCAGCCCGAAGGTGAAGGCGTTGGCCGCGCCGCTCTCTTCACCGGTGAGCACCAGGTTGACCTGGCCGTTGCTGCGCACCAGCGTCGCCTGCACGCCGAGGCCGGCGTCGTTGACGGCCTTGGCCGCCTCGTCGAGCGTCGCGTAGCTGCTCAGGTCGAAGGTCTGTGCATTCAGGGTCAGGGTGCCGCTGAGGCTGCCCTCGGTCAGGTCCTGCACGGCGACCTGCTGCTTGCTGGCCAGCTGCTCGACGTAGAACTGGTAGCTGCCGGGCTGCGCGGTAGTGCCGACGGTGGCCGTGGCGTAGCCGTCCTGACTGTAGGACGCGCTGTTGACCAGCATGCTCGAGGTGCTGCTGTTGAGTTTGGTCAGTGCCGACTTGAACGTGGTCAGCGAGGTGCGCAGCTTGCTCAGCGCGTCACGCTGGGTCTTGTAGTTCGCCTCGTTGCGGTTGAGCCGGTCCAGCGAGGACTGCACCTCGTAGGTGGCCAACTGCGTCGACATCTGCTTTACGTAATCCGAATCCATCGCCATTGCCGATCCCCTTCCTCAAATCTATTGAGCAAATTGAGTGCCAAGTCTCAAGACGTTGATTTACAAAGACTTTCGCTTGGCTCATGCAGAAAAAACGCTTCCGCCCGGGCAGTGGATGCGGAAACGGGGAAACGCCGTTTCCGCCCGCATCGACGACGGAACATCTCTTTACAAGGGCGGCGCAGGAAAGGGGTTACTTAAGCGGACGCGATCACGGCCGCGCCGTGCTGGCGCTGGCGACGTGATGGATTCAGGCAGGGCCGGCGGCGCTCAGTACGCCTGAGGGCTGTACAGGTGGGTCGGCTGCTGGCTGGCGAGCAGCTGTTCGAGGATCTCGTGGTGCATCGCCAACAGCTTGCCGTTGCGCTCGTTGAGCTGCTGACATTCGGCCGCCAGCCGGCCGAGCTGCTGCCAGAACTGCTGCAGCACCGCGCGGCGCACCTCGGGGTAGCTTTCCAGCAGGCGCTGCATGCCGGCGCCATCGTCGCTCAGGCGGAAGGCGGCGAGTATCTTGCCGCGGCGCTGGGCACGTCCGCCGAGGTTGTCGACGTGGCGACTGATCTGGCGATTGATCCGCTCGATCTCGACGCTGTCGCGTTCGAGCAGGAAGCTGTAGAGCGCCTGCATCAGATCGCGCAGGGCGAGGTAGTCACCACAGTCCTGCTGCAGGTCGGCGTCGACGATCTGCAGCAGCCTGTCGCGCTGGCTCACGCATCGTTCCCGCGGTGGTAGGCGAGCATGCTGCTGGCCAGCTCGGCCGGGTCGCTGGACAGCTCACCGCGCTGCAGGGCCTGCTTGAGTGCGGCGACGCGCTCCAGATCGACCTCCGGCATGGCGCGCAGGGCTTCGTGCATCTGCTCCAGCGGCAGGCTCTCGGCCTGGCGGGCCGCAGGCGGTGCGACGGGCGCGGGTGCCGCCTGGCGGGCGGTGGCGGTTTCGCCGGGGACGCTGAGGGCGGGCTTGAAGTGCCGGCTGATTTCCATGATTTCTTTCCAACTCGGTGGTTACAGCCAATCAGGCGACCGCCCTGGCGCAAAACTTAAACGCGATTTTCACACAGTCGCCGCCCGCTCAACCGGTCTGGTTGCGCCACCAGGCCTGCGCCGCCAGTCCGTCCTGGATCTTCTGTTCCTGCTGGGCGAGCTGCTGCTGCCATTGCTGCATCTTGGCGTCGATCACCTGCGCCACCACCTTCTCGCTGCGCATGGCCTGCAACAGCTCGCCCTGGATGCGCGCCAGCGCCTGCTCGGCCACCGCCAGTTCGCGGCGCTGCAGCTCGACCATCTTGTACAGCGTGGTCTTGTAGCGCTGCTGGTTGTCGCGCTGCAGCGGCGTGTTCATCGGCACCGAGAAACCGCACAGGCGGCTCAGCCCGGTGATGTTGTTGCGATAGCGCTGGCAGAGGTTCTGCTGGTACTGCACCTGGCCGAGCATCTGCCGCACGCGGTTGCCGCGCAGGCTGGCCAGGCGCGACAGCGTTTCGATCTGCTGTTTCATCGCGGCTTCCCGATGATGTTCTGCAACGTGGCGATGCTCGGCTCCAGTTCGGCGGCCTCGCCCACCTCCTGGCGCAGGAAGCGTTCGATGGTCGGCGCCAGCTGTACCGCGCGATCGGTCTTGGGGTCCATGCCCGGGGTGTAGCCGCCCAACGGGATCAGTTCGCGGATCTTCTCGAAGGTGCTGTACAGCTCCTTGAGCTGCCGCGCCGCGCCCAGATGCGCCGGCTGGCCGACCTGGCTCATGCAGCGGCTGACCGAGGCGCCGACGTCGATCGCCGGGTAGTGACCGGCCTCGGCCAGGCGGCGCGACAGCACGATGTGGCCATCGAGAATCGCCCGCGCGCAGTCGACGATCGGGTCCTGCTGGTCGTCGCCCTCGGCGAGCACGGTGTAGATCGCGCTGAGGCTGCCACTGCCATCGGCGCCATTGCCGGCGCTTTCCACCAGTTCCGGCAGCATGCCGAACACCGACGGCGGATAGCCCTTGGTCGCCGGAGGCTCGCCGAGGGCCAGGGCGATCTCGCGCTGGGCCATGGCGTAGCGGGTCAGCGAGTCGACCAGCAGCAGCACGTCATGGCCCTGGTCGCGGAAATAGGCAGCGATGCTGTGGCACAGCTCGGTGGCCTTGAGGCGCATCAGCGGCGATTCGTTGGCCGGCGCCACCACCACCACGGCCTTTTTCAGGCCCTCCTCGCCCAGCGCATGCAGGATGAATTCCTGCACCTCGCGGCCGCGCTCGCCGATCAGGCCGACCACCACCACATCGGCCTTGGTCTGCCGGGTGATCATGCCCAGCAGCACGCTCTTGCCGACGCCGGAACCGGCGAACAGGCCGACGCGCTGGCCCTTGCCGAGGGTCAGCAGGGCGTTGATCGCGCGCACGCCGACGTCCAGCGGCGCCTCCACCGGCCGGCGTTTGAGCGGATTGACCGAGGGCAGCTCGGTCGGCAGCGGATCGCAGCCGCCGAGCTTGCCCAGTTCATCCAGCGGCTCACCGAGGCCGTTGACCACCCGCCCCAGCCAGGATTCGTCGATGTGCAGCATCGCCTCGTCGGGTGCCGGGAAGACCCGCGAGCCGGCACTCAGGCCCATCGGTTTCTTGAACGGCATCAGGTAGGTGATATCGCGGTTGAAGCCCACCACCTGCGCTTCCAGCATGGCGCCGTCGGCCAGCTCGACATAGCAGCGCTGGCCGGTCATGCGCTGGCAGCCGAGGCTTTCCAGCAGCATGCCGGAGACGCGCACCAGGCGGCCGCTGACCTTGGCCAGCTGCACCTTGTCCAGCGAGCGCAGCGCCTCGTCGAGCCGGAAGCTCTCGCGCAGGGACATCTCAGGCCGAGTCCCGCATGTGTTCGGCGAGGGTGTCCATGCATGAATCCAGGCGCTGCTGGCAGCCGATATCGGCTTCGGCCTGGGCGGTCAGCACGCGGCATTCGCCGAGCGCCAGCTTGTCGTCCGGCACCAGGCGCCAGGCGGCGGCGCGCTCCGGGGCCAGCTCGCGAATGCGCGCGCACTCCTCCGGGTTGAGGTGAATGCGCACGTCGTCCTGGTCGCCGGGCATGGCATTCAGCGCTTCCTCGGCGAGGGTCAGCAACTGCGTGGGGTGCAGGGTCAGCTCGCAGCGGATCACCTGCTTGGCAACCTTTTGCACCAGCTCCAGCAGCTCTTCGCGGCGTGCCTGCTGGTAATCGCGCTGGAAGTGCTCAAACATCTCGATCAACCGGTCCAGCGGCCGCGCAGCAGTCTCGAAGGCCTGACGCCCCTGCTGGCGCCCCTCTTCGCGGCCGATGCTGCGGCCATCCTCGACGCCGCGCTCGAAGCCCTCGCGATGCCCGGCCTCGCGGCCCTGCTCGAGGCCCTCGCGGTAGCCCTTGTCGATGCCTTCCTGAAAACCGTCGGCCACCGCGCGTTGCAGCGCCGCCGGATCGCCGGCCAGACCCTCGGCGAGCTGCGCCGGGGCCTTGACCCGTGGCGGGAACCGGAACGGCCGCCAGCTGCGGCCCGCGCCCTTGACCACCTTGACCGTCATCTCATTCCACCGTCTGTTCGCGGAACAGCTGCACCTGCAGCTCGCCATCGGCGGACATCTCGCGGACCACCGCCATGATGTCCTTGCGCACCTGCTCGACGCGCGACAGCGGCACCGGGCCCTGGCGGCGGTTGATCGATTCCATCTGCTGCGCCTGGCGCTTGGGCATGGCACCCTGGATCGCCCGCACCAACGCCGGCTCCGCACCCTTCAACGCGACCACCCACTCGTCCAGCGGGATGACTTCCAACAGGGTCTGCAGCACGTCCTGGTTCTGTCGCGAGAGGATGAAGAAGTCGTACATCTCATCCTCGATCTTGCCGACCAGCTCCTCGTTGTGCGCGCGCAGCAGCTCGAACATCTGGTCGCGGTTGCCCTTGAAGCGGTTCATGATGTCGGCCGCCTGCTTCACCCCGCGCACCTGCGAGCCCTGGGTGCTGAGCACGCGCAGGCTGCGGTCGATCAGCTGCTCCAGCTCGGCGATCACGTCGCTGTTGACCTCCGAGAGGTTGGCGATGCGGTAGAGCAGTTCGTCCTGGCGCTCGGCCGGCATGCATTCGAGCACCTCGGTGGCCATGCCCGGCGGCAGGAAGGCGAGGAACACCGCCTGCATCTGCGCGTGCTCCTTGGCGATCAGCGCGGCGAATTGCTTGGGATCGAGCCATTCCATCTTGGCCATCTTGGCGCGGATTTCCTCGCCATAGATGGAGTCCAGCAGCGAGCGGGTGATGTCGCCGCCCAGCGCCTTGCCGAGCATGCCGGCCAGGTAGCTGCGCGAGGCGCCCTTGATGCTGCTCTGCTCCTTGTAATCGTCGAAGAAGCGGCTGATCACGTCGGAGACCATCGGCTGCTTGACGTTGGACAGTCGCGCCATCGCCTGGCTGATGCTGATGATCTCCTCGCGCGAGAAGTTGCGCAGGATGCCGGCGGATATCTCGTCACCCATGCTCAGCATGAGGATCGCCGCCTGGTCGAGCGAACTGACCGAACGCAGCTGCAGCGGGCGCGGCTTGATCTCCTTGGCGGACGCGGTGTCCTGATCAGCCGGCTGGGTTGAGGTCTCTTTCATTGCGCCCTATCCAATGCTTGATGACTTCCGAGACGCGCTCGGGATCGTTCTTGGCGAGCATCTGCAAATGCTCGATCTGCAACTCCAGGCCCGAGCCCGGCGCCGGCAGACGGATTTCCGAAAGCGGGTTGAGTTCGCCGAAGATGTGCGGGCCGTCGGTCTGGCGCGGGCTGACCAGCGCCGGCCGCACCTCGCTTTCCAGCGCCGCGGCGACACCGGCCGGGGCCAGCGTGCCTTCCAGCGGCTCCGCCTGCGGCAGCTGCGCACCGTCGCGCTGAGTCAGGTTGCGCACCGCCGGGCGAACCACGATCAGCAACAGCAGCAGGGCGATCAGCCCGGCGACGCCGACCTTGGCCAGCGCATGCACCTGGCTGTTCTCCCACCAGGGCAGCGTTTCGGCAGGATTCTCGACCGCCGCGAAGGGCAGCACGCTGAGGGTCAGCAGGTCGCCACGCGCCTGCTGGAAGCCCACCGCGCTGCGCACCATGGCTTCCAGCTCGGCACGCGCTGCCTCGCTCCAGCCACCTTCCGGCGCCGCGGCGGCATTGAGCACCACCGCCACGCTCTGCTGGCGCAGGGCGAAACCGGCGTGCTTCACATGGATCACGCTCTGGTCATAGTCGAGCTGGCGGGTAGATTCCTCGCGCAGCGAGGTGGCGCCCTTGGTCTGCTTGTCCGCCGCTGCGGGCTCCTCGCCTTCTTGCGGCGGGCCGACCGGGCGGTTGCTCAGCGAGCCGGGCACGCCGAGGGCCAGCTGATCCAGCGCGCTCTCGTTGCTCAGCACCTCGCGACGCAGACGCGGCGCATCGCCGAAAGCCTGGAGGGTTTCCTCCTTCTGGCTGAAGTCGATGTCCGCCGCCACGCTGATGCGGTAGTTGCCGCTGCCCAGCACCGGCGCCAGCACCTGCTCGATGTTGGCCACCGCCTGCTGCTGGTAATCCTCCACGGCGCGCCAGTTCTGCGCCGGACCGCCGCCGACGTTGAGCCCGCGCGACAGCAGCGCACCGTACTGGTCGACCACGCCGACATCTTCCGGCTTGAGGTTGGGCACGCTGTTGGCCACCAGATTGACGATGGCAGCGACCTGATCGCTGCTGAGCTTGTAACCGGCATCCAGCTGCAGCATCACCGAGGCCTTGGTCGGCGCCCGCTTGCTGATCACGAAGGAGCTGTTCTCCTCCTGCGCCAGATGCACCCGCGCATGCTGCACGCCCTTGAGTGCCATCACCGTGCGCGCCAGCTCGCCTTCCAGGCTGCGCTTGAGGCGCACGTCCTGGACGAACTGACTGGTGCCCAGCGGCTCTTCCTGATCGAACAGTTCATAGCCGGCCGGCTGGCTGACCTTCACGCCCTTGGCCGAGAGCAGCATGCGCGCCTGCGCCAGCTGGTCCTCGCGCACCAGGATCTGCCCGCTCTGCGGGTGGATGCGGTACTGCAGGGCCTCGGCATCGAGCACCTGCATCACCTCGGCGGCGGGGAACGACTCGCCGGCGCCGTGCAGCGCGCGGAACGAACCGCTGTCACGCCAGAGGTAGAACACCACCGCCACGGCCAGCGCCGCGGCGACCACCGCCATGCCGGCCAGGGTGACGCGCGGATCGGGTCTCAGCCCGCCGGCGGGCAACTTGCTTTTGATTGTCTGCAGCACGTCTCAGCTCTCTGGGCCGCTTACAGCGGCATCCGCATGACGTCGTCGAACGCCGTGGTCAGTTTGTTGCGCACCTGCAGCAACGCGGAAAACGACACGCTGGCCTTCTGGCTGTCGATCATCGCGCCGACCAGATCGTCGCTCTTGCCGCTGTCGACCGCCGCCATCGCCGCGCTGGCCTGGTGCTGTTCGGCATCCACCGCACGCAGGGCGGCCTCGAACGAGCCGCCGATGCCAGCGGCCGGCCCGCTCGCCGGGCGGATCGGCTGGCCGTCGGCGGCCTCTGCCAGTTGCTGCATCCGGCCCAGCAGCTGCTGCTGGACCTGCATGATGGAACTCATCGCTGCTCTCCCCGATTGTTCAGAAATTCAGCTCGATGCCCTGCTCGCGCATGGCATTGAGGCGATAGCGCAAGGCGCGCGAAGTCATGCCCAGGCTCGCGGCGGCCTTGGCCTTGTGGCCGTCGAAACGGCGGATGGTGTCGATCACATGCTGGTATTCGGCCCACTTGCCGCTGGCGCGCAGCGCCGCCTTGCCGTTCTCCACCGCCACCGCCAGCGGCTTTTCCAGCCGTGCCTCCAGCGGCGCCGGCGCCGCCAGGCCGAGGTCCTGCGGCTGGATGAACAGGCCGTTGCGCAGCACCAGAGCGCGCTGCACGGTGTTTTCCAGTTCCCGCGCATTGCCCGGCCAGTCGTGCTGCAGCAGCGCGCGGCAGGCGTCCTCGGTGAGCAGGTCGGTGTCGGCGTCCTGCGGCGCGTACTTGCCGATGAAGCGCCGCGCCAGTGGCAACACGTCTTCCTTGCGCTCGCGCAGCGGACTGATGTGCAGCGGCAGCACGTCGAGACGGAACATCAGGTCGGCGCGGAAACGGCCCTCGGCGACCTCCTGCTGCAGGTCGCGGTTGGTGGCGGCGATGATGCGCACGTTCAGTTCGATCTCGCGGCGCCCGCCCAGACGTTCGACACGCTGTTCCTGCAGCACGCGCAGCAGCTTGGCCTGCAGCCCCAGCGGCAGCTCGCCGATCTCGTCGAGCAGCAGGGTGCCGCCGTTGGCCAGCTCGAACTTGCCCGGCTGGGCGCTCACCGCGCCGGTAAAGGCGCCTTTTTCGTGACCGAAGAGAATGGATTCGAGCATCTGCTCGGGGATCGCCGCGCAGTTCACCGCGACGAACGGCGCCTCGGCGCTGGCGGAGAAGCGATGGATGTAACGCGCCATCAGCTCCTTGCCGGTGCCGGTCTCGCCGGTGATCAGGATCGGCGCACGGGTCAGCGATACGCGCTGGGCCATGGCCAGCAGGCGGCGACCGACCTGCGAGCAGGAGACAAAGCTTTCCTGCGCGGCATTGGCGTACTCCTGGCGACGCAACAATGCGGTCAGCTGGCTGTCGCTGAACGGCGACAGCAGGTAGTCGACGCAGCCGAGCTCCAGCAGCGCGGCGGCCTTTTCCTGATCGGCATACTGCACCACCGGAATCACGCTGATGTGGCGCACCCGCTGCACCAGCGCGTTGACCTGCGCATACAAGGCGTGCGCCGGCAGCCCACCGATGACGATGAAGACCAGTGCGACATCCTTCAGCAGCGCCTGATCGAGGCGTTCGAAGTTCTCCCGCGCGACAACTTCACAACCCTCTTTGCGCAGCCGTTCGCGCAATAACTGGCAACCTGCCTCGGCACTTTCGCCAATCACCACCACATGCTTGCGCGCCGGCAATTCATCGAATAGCTCGTCGCATGAGTAATTCATCGCCTGACTGACACTTTTCAATGTAACCACCTTGCCGCCGAGGGCGCCTGCGCAAATAAGCCGCAGTCGCGCCGGATATCTTTTGCAGAAAAAAATTTAAAAAAAGTTTAATCCAACTGAAACTTTCGTCGCCCTGAAAGTCCAACTACCAAATCTCACGGAGACAGGCCAGGACAACTGCGCGCACGCTAACAACCCCTCGCCGCCGCTGACCAATCAGTTGCGCTTAAACCGAATCATTAGTTAACAGCTGAGCTCAAAAAAGCTCATTTGATATCTATTGATTTAACCCAACCTCGCGCCCATGCCTAGATTGGCGGCAGGTTGGCGCCGTGCCCGCTGCTTTCGTGCGCGCGCCCTACTCGACCTCTGCAACAGCCGCCGAGCGATTATGCCGGCCCACTTTTCAGCACCAGGAATACAGTTCACAACATGTCTGGCAATTCCAAAGTCCACCATGGCGTGCCCGCCCAAAGCCTGACCACACTGAAACCGCAGAAGTTGGGACGGCATCACCACAAGATCCCGCAGTACATCAAGGAAACCACCAACAAGAACCCGCGCCTGATTGCCGATTACTTCGTGCGCAACTACCGCATCAGCCTTGAACTGAACAAGATCGAAGTTCAGGAACAGATCGAGCAGGCGCCCGATTGCATGTATCGCTCGGCGATGGGCAAAGTGGGTTTTTCCATTGATCGCGAATTACTCACCGAAGCGCTGGAGTGTTATTACGGCGGCACCATCGTGCCGACGCAGAACACGCCGCCGATCAGCACCTCCGAACAGCGCATGCGCAACCGGCTGGGCATGGACATCGCCGACATCTTTGCCCGCTCGATCCTCTCGGGCGAAACCTTCGGCAAGCTCGACAGCTACCGCAACGACTATGAGGAAACCAGCTGGGAGTACGTCGCCGAATACCGCTACCTGAGCCACATCACCGGCAGCCTGTCGTCGATCTACATCTATCTGGACACCGACCTGGTCGACGAGCTGACCAGCCGCCTGACCGGTCCGCCTCCGGCGCGCCTGGCCGGCAACCCCATCGATCACATCAAGCACCTGCCGGTGCGGCTGGACTGCGTGGTGGCGGCGGCACAGATGCCGCTGGCGCAGGTCCTCGACCTGCAGCTCAACGACATCCTCATGCTGCGTCCGCTGGATCGCTACGAAGTGCGCATCAACCAGCAGAAGCTCTATCGCGGCACCATTTTCGAAGAGGATGGCGCCCTGTTCCTCACTTCACTTGAAAGCGTGAACCCCCAATGAACGGCCAACTTTCCGACAATGATTTCGAGCAGCTCATCAACGACGGCGACCTCAACCTCGATGCCGTCGTCGAGCCGGTGGTCGAGCCGGCGGCAGCGCTGCCAGCCCCGCGCCAGGACCTGAGCTTCTTCGGCAAGATTCCGGTGAACGTCACCCTCGAGGTCGCCTCGGCGGAGATTTCGCTGAAGGAGCTGATGGAGTGCGACACCAGCAGCGTGATCGTGCTCGACAAGCTGGCCGGCGAACCGCTGGACGTGAAGGTCAACGGCACGCTGTTCGCCAAGGCCGAGGTGGTGGTGATGAACGGCAACTACGGCCTGCGCATCGTCGAGCTGTCCGGCACCAGCCTGGACGCCCTCGCCCGATGAATCCGCGTCGCGGCCTGCTGCTGCTCGGCCTGCTGCTGCTCAGCCTGCTACCGCTGGCCGCGCAGGCCGCCGGTGGCGAGATCACCCTGTTCAACCTGAACGACACCGAGAACGGCCAGGCCTTCTCGGTGAAGCTGCAGATCCTCATCATCATGACGCTGCTCGGCTTCCTGCCGGCGATGCTGATGATGATGACCTGCTTCACCCGCTTCATCATCGTGCTGGCGATCCTGCGCCAGGCCATCGGCCTGCAGCAGAGCCCGCCGAACCAGGTGCTGATCGGCATCGCGCTGATCATCACGCTGCTGGTGATGCGCCCGGTCTGGCAGGAGATTCACAGCCAGGCCTATCAGCCGTTCCAGAACGACGAGATCAGCCTGGAACAGGGCCTCGACGCGGCCAAGGGCAGCCTGTCGCGCTTCATGCTGGCGCAGACCAACCAGAACTCGCTGCAGACCATGGTCGCGCTGGCTGGCGAGGAACTGCCGGAGGACCTCGCCGAGCTGGATTTCTCGCTGCTGCTGCCGGCGTTCGTGCTAAGCGAGCTGAAGACGGCGTTCCAGCTGGGTTTCATGATCTTCGTGCCGTTTCTGGTGATCGACCTGGTGGTGGCCAGCGTGCTGATGGCGATGGGCATGATGATGCTGTCGCCGATGATGATCTCGCTGCCGTTCAAGTTGATGGTGTTCGTGCTGGTGGATGGTTGGGTGCTGTTGATGGGCACGCTGACCACCAGTGTTCAGCCGTTTTAGGTGATGGCGATGTTGGCTGCCGCCTGGTCCGCGCCCGCTTGCGTAGGGTGGAAAACCGCGAAGCGTTTTCCACCAATGGAGGCGTGTAGGTTTGTGTCCGGCGCGGCGCTTTCCTCGGCGGGGACTTTCTGTTGCGCCTTGCACGGCGCCTCACTTTTCTTTGCACGCGCAAAGAAAAGTAAGCAAAAGAAAGCGCGCCCCTTCATCCGGGTCCGGGAGCTTCGCTCCCGGACTTCCCTCCTTCCGCCAACACTCCGGGGGCCGGCGTACAAGGGCCATCCCTGGCCCTTTACGCCTCTCGCGGCATCCATGCCGCTCGTCCCCCTGCGCGCTGGCTCCACTCGGCCGTCTGCAAGGGGAAGAGTGGTGTCGCCTATTGGGCCGTGCATGGAAAAGCAAAGCGAAGCCAGCAACTGCTCCTTCAGGCAACTCGGACCGGGATCCCCTTCAGGAGGCCGAACGCAGGCGTTGCGCAGGGGGACGCGAGGCATGGACGCCGAGCGAGGAACGAAGGGGCAGGGATGCCCCTTCGTGACGTGCCCCCGGAGCAATGCCGGAGTGAGGGAAGTCTGGTCGCGTAGCGGCCAGACCCGGATGCAGGGGGCGCCTTCTCTTTGGTTACTTTCTCTTGGCGAGACAAGAGAAAGTGACGCGCCGTGCAAGGCGCAACCGGTAGCCCGGGCCGAGGAAAGCGCTGCGCCGTTCTCAGGCATAGGCGCCCAACAAGGTGGAAAACGCTGCGCGGTTTTCCACCCTGCGGCTCTTGGCCAGAAGAACACACAGAAGGCACCTCCCGCCCCAAACGCCACACCCGCATGCCGACCGCCGCGCCACCCCGGCCCGTACCAAACGCCCACCGCCAAGGTGCCCCAATGCTGACCCCCGACACCGCCGTCAAC
>JAEAMG010001510.1_pt1 | contig 17408 bp, 11 predicted proteins | sample 8958741 | NCBI WGS metagenome assembly JAEAMG01 (sample SAMN16933256, study PRJNA681125) | bioreactor sludge metagenome | isolation source: anaerobic bioreactor treating anionic surfactant - SDBS | place: India: Bengaluru | collected 2019-02-28 | reverse complement strand
CGGGGCTATTCATCTGTCTGCATCTGTAAAGATAATTCATTGACGGCTCCTAACACGCGTTTCAACAGGCGGAACCGGAATGACACCATGGGAATGAGTCAAGGATACTCCTCAAGAAAAAATTACGCTGCATGCGGGGACTTGCCGTACGTATCAGATTATTCCCAGTCAATAAAAGCCTCGTAAATGGCGCGCACGGCATTTTCCAGATCGCGGTCCTCTACGCCGATAATGATATTCATTTCTGAGGAACCCTGGTCAATAACCCGGAGATTGATGCCGGCTTTGGCTATGGCGCCGGTCAAGCGTGCGGCAATGCCAATGTGATGGTTCATTCCCTGACCCACGGTGGCAATAATGGCCAGTCCGGAAGTCAGACTTAGTACGTCCGGAGAAAGCTCCCTTTCGATGGATTCCAGAATGGCCTTGCCCTTGCCGTGGAGCTCGTTGTCACGGACAATAATGGAAACGGTGTCTATTCCTGAGGGCATGTGTTCCCAGCTGACATCCATCTCTTCGAAGATCGAAAGGAGCTTGCGGCCGAAACCCTTCTGCCTGTTCATCAGTGTTTTTTCGATATTAAACATGGAAAAACCGGCGCGCCCGGCAATGCCGCATACAGGCGCGGAGGCCTTACGCTCCCGAACAATCATGGTGCCGGGGTTATCAGGTTCCCGGGTGTTGAGAATTTGGATGGGAATACCCGGTTCCCGTACAGGGAAAATGGCCTCATCGTGCAGAACGGTCGCTCCCATATAGGACAACTCACGCAATTCCCGGTAGGTGATCTCTTCAATCCTTTTCGCTCCTGCTATGATGCGGGGATCCGCCATGCAGAATCCGGAAACGTCCGTCCAGTTCTCATACAAATCAGATTTGGAGGCGCGCGCCGCGATGGCGCCTGTAATGTCGCTGCCGCCGCGCGAAAAGGTTTTTATAGTACCATCCGGCAAGGCGCCGTAAAATCCGGGGATGACAAAGTATCCCGTATCTTTGAGGCAGGCTCCCAATCGTTCATAAGAAGCGGGATCAAGTTCTCCAGTGTCTTTAAATAAAATGCATTCCTCGGGGTCTATAAATGTTGCTTCCAGCACCTCCGCCAGAAGTTTTCCATTGAGATATTCCCCTCGTGAAGCCATATAATCCGGTTCCTCATGGGCGCCGGCTTGTTGGGCGATTTCATCCAGACAGGCGCCTATATCAAAGGAAACCCCGAGTTCCCGTGCCATTCCGCCGAAACGCGCCTCGATAATTTTCCTCGGTTCGGACGCATCCAGTCCCTGACGTGCCATGCTGTGCCAGGCGAAAAGCAAATCGGTTATTTTTTTGTCTTCTGGTGTTCGTTTTCCCGGAGCGGAGGGCACCACAAACCGGCGAGCCGGATTCGCCCGTACAATGGACACTGCATTGCGGATGCACGCGGTATCCGCAAGAGAGGAACCGCCAAATTTACAGGTTATACGCTGCATACTTCTTATTACTTTCTGTGGAGATAGGCAGCCCGAGCGGGACTTGTACTCTCACGATATTTTCTGCCGGCATATTCTTAAAACAGCCAGCCTACTATTTTGCGTTCGATGTCATTATAGGTTACATACAACATTAATGCGATGAGAAGGACAATACCTACTTGCTGCAACCGTTCAAGGAATTTGGTGTTTAACGGCTTACCGCGTGCCGCTTCAATGGCGTTCATCACCACTTGTCCGCCGTCAAGCACGGGCAACGGCAGCAGGTTAAGTATGAACAGGTTGATGCTGATGAAAGCGGTGATCTTCATCAACCAGTCCAGACCCGCCTCTGCCGCCTTTGTCGTTACTTCATAAATCATCAGGGGGCCGCCCAAGTCTTTCGGGCTGACGGTTCTCGTGACCAGTCCCACAATAGTCATGATAGTACGTTCCACGGCAAGATAACTCTGATAGGAGGCATGTTGCACTATCCGCGATACGGGAATACGTTGTAATACGGATCGGGGATGCAGGGCCACCCCAATTGCACACACAGCCTCCACATGCACAATAGCCGCAAAGTGTTTTTCCTCTCCGACCAGGCCGAAAAACTTTGCCGGTCGCAGTACGTGGAGATCCAATGAGACGTCCGGGCTGGATTTCTCCAATTCCTCCAACTCTCCGGCGGTCATGGGGGCGCCGTTGACCTTTACAATAATATCTCCCAGATGTAGTCCTGTTTCCTCAGCGACTTCCTCGGTTATGGACAGGACGGAAATCGGACCCTTTCCGTCAGCTTCGGTGCTGCCTAAAAGAAGACCGCGGATTCTGCCAATTGTCTTTGGGATCACATTTATGACCAGGGGGTTTCCATCCCGCATTACATTCACGGTGATTTCCTGATTTTCACCCCTTTCTTCAACATACTTGATGAAGGCGGGCATAGTGACCGGCTTGCCGTCAACATCATGAATGATATCCCCTTCAAGGAATCCCGCCGCCGCCGCAGGCGAATCAGGCAACACCTCCCGTACCAGGGCGGTCTCGTAGGGACCTACGCCAAAGCGTGCATGTCCGGTTTTATCGAGTACTTTTGGCGTAATACGCGAAAGATACAGGGCCTTATTCCCGGAGGCATCCGTACGCTCCAGAACGATTTCACGCGACTTGGAATCGCCCCCCAGTACCGCCGCAATGGCCAAATCGGTCATATTACTGATTTCCCGGCCATCCACGGTCAGGATTCGGTCTCCTATTTGCCAGCCCACCGTATCCGGCGCCCTGTCATTCGCCACGGCAGCATCTTCCGCCAGCAAATACAGGGGCGCCTCCAGAACAGGGGCCTTTTCTTCAATATCGCCGACCCGTGCTTCGACCTCCCACTCCGGCACAAAACTGCCGACGAGGCCCACAACAGCATAGAGCAGGATGGCCAGCACAAAATTCATGGAGGGGCCGGCCAGTAATACGCAAATACGCTGCCAGACCGGTTTTTTATTGAACCAGCGATTTTCGGGCACCAGGCCGTATTCCTTTTCACGCTCCTCATCGCTCAACGGCACATCTTCCTGCCCGGCCATCATCACAAAACCGCCAATGGGCAGGGCCCCTACACAGTAATCGGTTTCGCCCCATTGGAGCCCGAAAAGTCTCGGTGGCATGCCTATACTGAAACGTTTCACATAAATACCAAATAACTTGGCCGCCAGAAAATGCCCCAATTCATGAAAGAAGATGAGGAGGCTGAGTACAACCAGGAATACAAGCAAATTCATAATCATTGAGGTTTATTCCATAGTTTGCGCCAGGGACGTGGCGCATTGCCGGGCCAGTCGGTCCGCTTCAAGAGCCGCATCCAGACCGTAGTCGGAGGTTCCGGGACATCGTTCCAGTGTGCCCGCGACAATATCGGCTATATTTGTAAAAGAAATACGATCCGCACAAAACAGTTCCACAGCCACTTCATTCGCCGCGTTTATGATAGCCGGTGCGGTTCCGCCGGCTTCCGCGGCCTGGCGGGCCAATGACAAGCAGGGAAATGCACGGATATCCGGATTACTGAACGTCAACCCTGACACAGCGGTGATGTCCAGGCGCATGTCCTCAGCCGGAAGCCGTTCCGGAAAACATAGAGCAAATGCTATGGGAAGCCGCATGTCGGTTACCCCAAGTTGGGCAAGCAGGCTTCCATCATTGAATTCCACCATGCTGTGTATGATGCTTTGGGGATGTATAACCACTTGAATTTGATCTGATCGTAGTCCAAACAACCACATCGCTTCAATTATTTCCAATCCTTTGTTCATCAGGGTGGCGGAGTCCACACTGATTTTGGTTCCCATGTCCCAGGTGGGATGGCGCATGGCCTGCCGCGGAGTAATGGAGCGCAGTTCCTCCATCGTCTTGCCGTAAAAAGGCCCCCCAGAGGCCGTAAGATGCACGCATCGCACGTCTGAGACGGAATATCCACGCAAACATTGAAAGATGGCGCTGTGCTCACTGTCCACAGGCAAGACATCCGTTCCGTGGCGGGCGGCCTCTTCCATAATATATTTCCCAGCCATGACCAGCGGCTCTTTATTCGCTACGGCCACGCGGTTCCCAGCGCGGATGGCCGCCAGGAGCGGCAGCAATCCCACAGCGCCGACCAGGGCGCACACTACGATATCCGCCGGCAAGGCTGCGGCAGTCGCGAGGCCCTCGGGCCCGGAAAGAATCCTGCAACCGGGGTTGGCCAGGCGCAACTGTGCCGCTGCGTCGGGATCATTCATTACCGCCAATCTGGGGCGGAACTCGATGATTTGTTCGAGAAGCAATTTCGTATTGCCCCCGGCGGCCAGCACGGCGACTTCGAAATACTGTGGATTTCGGCGAATAACATCCAGTGTATTTTTGCCGATGCTCCCCGTGGAACCCAGTATGGATATACATTTGGACATATAAAACAACTTAGTCCGATGTTTTTTCATCGGGAAGCGGCTTGAGAACCAAGTCAAGCCCGCTTTCCGCGGCTTCCTTGTGTGGCTCGTACCGGGACTTAATAAGCGCCTTGATTTCAGAGGAAGTCCGTATCTGCAATACTTGTTCGGCAAGATTACGCGCCTCCCGGAGGGAGATGTGGCGGAGTTCGGCGCGTACAAGCGGAATGGCTACCGGCGCCATACTCAACGAGGATATGCCCAACCCGACCAGCAACTCCGTATACAGAGGGTCACCAGCCATTTCCCCGCAAATGCTGCAGGGGATGTTTGCTTTTCGAGCCGCCTCCGCGGTGGTATGAATCATGCGCAATACCGCAGGATGGACCGGCTGATACAAATGGGCGATTTTTTCATTTACCCGGTCCACCGCGAGCAAATATTGAATGAGGTCATTGGTTCCAATGCTGAAGAAGTCGCACTCGATGGCGATCAGGTCGGCGAGAGCCACGGCTGACGGCACCTCAATCATGGAACCTATCTGGATATTCGGGCTGTACCGGATGTTATCCCGGTCAAGATCCTGGCGCACCTCATCCAGAACCTGTTTCACCTGCCGGAGCTCTTCTATGCCGCTGATCATCGGAAACATGATACGTACGGCGCCGTGCGCGCTGGCGCGCAACATGGCCCGCAGTTGTGTCTTGAAAATGTCAGGGCGGGCCAGACAGAAGCGAACCGCACGCCATCCCAACTGGGGATTCTCCTCTTTCAACACCTGCAGATGGGCAATAAACTTGTCGCCGCCGATATCAATGGTGCGCAGCGTAACCGGCATGGGATACAGGGAACGCACCGCATGGGAATAGGCCTCATACTGTTCTTCTTCATTCGGCAGGGTGTCCCGATTGATAAACAGATATTCGGTGCGGTAAAGCCCTATTCCCTGTGCGTTTACACGCAGACTGTGTTCAATCTCAAAAGGCAGTTCAATATTGGCGCACAAATCCACCTCATGTCCATCGTTGGTCTTGGCCGGTCCATGGGCGCCTATCCGTAATAATTGTGCCCGCTGCAAGGCCTGGGCTTCCCGCGCCTTGGAATAGCGGGCAACGGTTTCCGGTTCCGGAGATACAATAACGTAGCCTGCGTTGCCGTCAATAATAATGGTGTCGCCGGTGTTAATTCTGTCGAAAACGTCCAAAACGCCTACAACGGCGGGGATTTCCAAAGCGCGCGCCAGAATCGCCGAATGACTGGTAACACTGCCGTTCTCCACCGCGAGACCGATCGCCTTTGAAATGTCCATGGATGCGGTGTCGGATGGAGTGAGGTCCCGCGCGACAATGATGCTGGTATGCTCGATATGGCGCAGGTTGGGGCGCTCGGCGGCCAGCAGATGTCGAAGAAGACGGTCTACGACGTCCAGCAGGTCGGCGGTGCGTTCCCGAAAGCGGGAGTCTTCGATACTGTTCATGGCCTGGACGTAACGTTTGGCCAGTGTGTTAAGAATATACTCGACGTTGTTGCGGTCGGTTTTCAACTGTTGGACCAGGTCGTCACGGAGTGCCACATCATCCAGTATCATCAGATGCGCGCGGAAAATTTCTGCATGACGTTGGCCGAGCCCCTTCACGGTCTGGTGATAGATGACGGTCAGGTCATTGCGGGTCGCCTCAATGGCCTTGTCAAGACGCTCCAGTTCGGCGTCCAGGTCCGTGATGGCATACCGCGGCACGTCATAGCGGTCGTGGGAGAACTTTAGCGCCGCCGCTATGGCAATCCCCGGGGAAACCCCAATACCCTGTAGATAATGTTCCAATTGAATGCTCCATCCATGGCAGACGCATTCACACGCGTTTGCTGCCGCTAATACGCAGACACCACCGCGGGTCACCATCGGAATCGCATTGCATGTGCCCGGTGGAAACAACAGGCAGATGTCAGAGGGTGAGTTTCTGTAATGCCTTCAACGCGACTGACGCGTCAGTACCGTCACAGGTCACCTTAAGACGGCTGCCAAAAGGGGCATTTAAAGTCAACAAACCGATAGTGCTTTTGGCGTTGATACTTTGCCCCGTATACCGAATATAAATTTCACAATCGAAACGCGATGCGCATTCCGCCAGCAGCGCTGCAGGCCGAACATGCAGGCCCAAAGGATCCGTGATTCTCAATTCGCCAGAGACTTTACAGCCGTAGCGCAACAAGGTTTCCGGAGTCGGATCAATGATGACAAGATTGGAGGAACAGTCAAGGATGACGGTGTCTCCGTCATTTATCATGTCATAAACATCCGGAACGCCTACCACAGCCGGAATTTCCAAAGCGCGCGCCAGAATCGCCGGTGGACTTGTCATGCCGCCGGTTTCCGTAATCCAGCCCAGGGCGCTTTCTATACCGGGGAAAGCGGTGTCCGACGGGGAAAGGGTTCGGGCAACGACAACGCCTGTCTCCTCACTTTCCGATTGGGAGTCGTCTTTTCCATGCATCAAACGTCGCAAAACATGCCCTATAACCGAAAGCAAGTCTTCTGTACGTTCCCGAAATCGCGGGTCGTCCACAGGTTCCAAGGTCTGTACATAGTGTCTTGCGAGCATATTCAGGCTGTACTCGGCATTGTATTGATACTTCGTAACCTGAATCTGTAATTCATTCAGAAAAGTCTCATCGCTCAATATCATCAAATGCGCATTGACAATGTCCGCATGCGGCTTGCCCTCTCCCGCCAGCATCTGGTTGTATATGGACGTCAGATCCTCATGAACATCCTGTAATGCCTTGTCGAGACGGTCCAATTCCTTTTCCACCTCTGAAATGCGATACTTGGGCACCTCATAATGATTATGGGAAAATTTATATGCCTGCGCTGTCACGGCTTCACTCGTGATGCCCGTACCATTCAATTGTTTTTCCAAGAAATGCTCCTGTTCTTTCGGTTAGGATTCGCCAAAACCGGATTCAAATACTTCTTTGATGGCGGCCAGTGCTTCTTTTGCGTCCGGGCCCTGGCAGTGGGCCACCAACCGGCTGCCATGGGCGGCGCCCAGGGTCAGCAATCCCATAATGCTCTTGGCATTTACGGGATTCCCCTTGTATTTTATGTATACATCGCTTTCAAATTCCGACGCCTTTTTAGCCAGGGTCGCCGCGGGGCGCGCATGGATACCCAAGGCATTCTTTACGACTACATGATCACTGACGTCATACATAATACATGTTACCTCGGTTAATATGGAACAGGGCATCGTGTATGATTTTACCATACCCACGAACGCCAATAAAGAATGAACAGGCTTTTTAATGCCTCCGGGCTCACTTGTCAACCTGCTTTATCATCACATGTATACTCACGCTAAAATGCGTGTCATCCGTGGAAAGGTTCCAGCAGGGGAGGAATACGCAGCCTTGATGCACACGTTCCTGTCCGTCTTCGGACTGGCTGACCGTATCCAGTGGGAACCGGTAGAGGCGTGCCGTCTTTGAGAAGCTAAAACTCAATTCAAGACCCTGCCAGTCATCCCGTGCCGCCACGTGTGAAACGGCCGTTACCAGGTCTCTTGCGCCCAGTTTTTTTTCTTTTATATCGGTGTCTTTGGACCAGACATACCGATCATGCGCATCCCCGGTGAGTAGATTGAATACCAGCTCCGTCCCGAAAAGTATATCAGATGGGGGGGAGGAGTCAAAAAGGACCTCATAAGCAACCGTAAAGCTGGATTCCTCTGGGGCCAGTCGTATTGTTTTCTCGATGTGTACGGGAGCATTCAAAACGCCATTTACGTGGCCGGTCGCCTTGAGCGTTACGAGGCCGGGCGCGCCAGTCATGGCATAGGAGCCCCTGGCGAAAGAGCCCTGTTCGGGTTCAAGGCCGCTCCAGAGTGTGTCGGCGTCGGCGCCGGCGCCAATAAAACGCTCTCTCAGGGAAACACGGCGCCAGGGGTCATACACCAGGAATTTTTCCAGGTCCGCCTCCTTGGCTTTTACGAGTTCATGAATGCTCAGGTCGCCTGCGGCATCCTGGCCCACAATCACGCCGCCATGCCGGAGCTGGTCATGGTATACCTCTTCCCTGCGGGTGAGCGCATTGCCAAAGTTGAAAGGCCGGGGTTTGTAATCGAGTTCAAAAAGCGTTCCTCCGTCGGCGGGACTGAAAAAGAGAGCGAGCCGACTGTTTTCGAGGATGCCCTCAAGATTCCCGTCACCATCAAAATCCGTAGATTCAAAAGTGCAGCGGGCGCCCGGCTTGCCTTCTATGGTGTCCATGATCTGTTCCGCGGCGATAATATTTTCGTACAGGGCGGTACGCAGATGATTCAGATAGAGCCCGCCGAAAACGCCGTGCCAGTAGGCGCAGTTGCACTGCCCTTGATGTAGTCGCGTCTCCGCCTCATCCAGGCGTTTTTCCCCGAACATTCGCTGCCTCATCGCGTTCAGACGCGAACTGGCGCGCAGCATGCGTTTCTGGATGTTGTTCGCCTCCTCATATTTGGCCAGGAAACTCCGCCAGAAACCACCGCGCATAAAGCTGGCGCATGCCTGCTGCAGGTCGGGAACCTTCTTGAGGCGCTGCCGCGCATTGACCAGTTCGCGCTGCATGCCGGTGGGCAGTGCCCATGTCATCATTTCATCATAGGAGGCGCACGTGATATAGGTGCGGCCGAGCGCGCTATGGGTGTCCAGGTATCGGCCGTACGTCAGGCAGTGCAGCCAGGACTTGTTATCCGTCAATGCCTGGAAAAAACGTTCCAGCCAGCCTTCCGCATACACGCTACGGTTCGTTCCGGGCCACACGCCGAATTTTTCGTAATCATCATGCAGCACGGCGCAGCGGGTTCCCGATTCCGTCGCGTGATCATTGAGCCAGCTGATGGTCTCTTCCACCTGATGAAAGGGCACAAGATAACGGAGTCGCTCGAGGATGGGAAAAACCCTGACCGACAAACCCTCGTCTTCCGTCAAATAGTAGCCGAACAACTGGTCAGGTTCCAGTCCGGAACAAAGAAAATGGGAATCGTCCAGGGTTGTATATTCTATTCCCGCAGCGGCCAGGGTACTTGCCATGTGGGGTTCCCAGACGCGTTCCGCCAGCCACATGCCCCTGGGTTTCATGCCAAAGCGTCTCTCGCAGTAGTGGTTCATGCGTTCAATCTGACGCAGGGCGTCCCGTTCCGGGATGGCGCACAGCAGGGGTTCATAATAACCACCGCCCATGATTTCTATCTGTCCGGAGTGGACCATTGCCGCCAATCGGTCGAGAAAGTCGGGAGTATGCCGATCGAACCAATCAAAAAGAGGACCGGTAAAATGCATGGTAACGCATACGTCGGGGTAGCGTTCCAGCACATCGAGAAAAGGACGGTAACAATCCCGAAAGGCGCGCTCAAAAACGAAATCGAAATTGCCCACAGGCTGGTGCGCGTGACATCCGAAGATCAGGTTGATGCTTTTCATTAATACTGATGTTCCTTATGCGATACATTGGGCATCACGGAAGATTCATATTGGCTGTTGCCGTTCCGGCAAGGAAAGACTTCCGCATGCGTCATCTCGGGTTTGTCTGGTGTTCTCGATGGTTAAAATTATGGTGCCGATATTCTTACGGACACGGTGCAGCAACATTATCGCGGTTCCTCATGAGACAGACAGTGCAGAGTGCCAAAGCCCCAGGCCAAATCCACCGCGTGAATGCCCACGACCTGCCGATCCGGAAACAGTTCGCCTAGGATGCCCAGTGCGCGGCAATCCTGGCCGTCGTTGAAGGTAGGTACCAGCACGATGTTATTGGCAATATAGAAATTGGCGTAACTGGCCGGAAGACGGGTGTTGCGAAAGAGCAGGGGGGCGGGCATGGGAAGGTACACGACCGCAAGTCTTTTCCCGCCAACAAGCCGCACATGCTCCAGGCGTTCTCGATTCTCTTCCAGAATTCGATAGTTTATATCTTCTCGGCGGGCTTCCCTGCACAGCACCACGGTGGTAGGGTTTACAAACCGGCAAATATCATCAACATGCCCGTGCGTGTCATCGCCGGCAATGCCCGCGCCCAGCCAGAGTATCGAGCGGATGCCCAGGTGTTCCCGGAAAACAGTTTCATAATCGCTTTTGGAAAATCCAGGGTTACGGGGCTGACAGGTCTGGTCCAGAAGACATTCCTCCGTGGCGAGCACATCCCCCCGGCCGTTGGTGTCTACAGCGCCGCCTTCCAGAACAACGGGTCGGCCATTGTGAATCGCGTCAATCACAGGGAGCTTCAAGGCCCGGCTGATTTGGGGCGCCCACTGATCATCCAGGGCATAATTATCATACTTGGCCCAGCCATTGAAACGAAACCTGACCGCGGATACTTTCCCATTGGCGTTATGCGTAAAGAAGGGAGAAATATCCCGCATCCAGCCGCGATTCAGAGAGGCCGTCTGGTATTCAATGGCTTGGGGATCAATGCCGGCGTCTCTGAACATACGCGCCGCCTGTGCCTGTTCTGAAGTGCCGCTGACGGCCAGGCGGATTTTTTCATGGGGCGCAAGATGCCTGACAAGTTCCACGAAGGCCCAACGTATCGCGGCGAATTTACCCGGCCAGTCGTTCCGGTTTGCTGGAAAGGCAAGATGAGTGGCCCGGTGCGGCTCCCACTCTGCGGGGAGGCGAAGCGCTGCGGTCTTTTGTTTCACAAGGGGTGTCCGCATCATCCTTCGTCGTCCTGGTTCTGTTTGTCCAGATACTGCATTTGGAGGTCTTTATAGGCGTCAATCCGGCGGTCCCTCAGGAACGGCCAGTTGCGCCGTATGGTTTCCAGGTGGTTTTTGTCAATCTCCGCCAGCAGGACCTCTTCCGTCTCATGGCCGGCATGGGCAAGCACCACCCCTTGGGGGTCGCAGATGAAGGAGCCTCCCCAGAATTGTATGCCGGCCTGGTGCTCTTCCGGCTCATACCCGACACGATTCGCCGCACCCAGATATACGCCGTTTGCAATGGCATGCCCGCGCTGGACCGTACACCACGCATCGAATTGGGCTTGTCCGTAAATATCTTTTTCATGGGGATGCCAGCCGATGGCCGTGGGATATAGCAGTACTTCGGCTCCTTGCAGTGCCGCAAGGCGAGCCGCTTCCGGAAACCACTGGTCCCAGCATATCAGGGGCGCTATCCTACCATAGGGCGTAGTAAAAGCCCGGACGCCCAAATCGCCGGGAGCGAAATAGTACTTCTCGTAATAGGCAGGATCGTCAGGCAGGTGCATTTTCCGATACAGGCCGAGACAGGCGCCCTCGGCGCCGATTACCAGCGCGCTGTTGTGGTAGAGGCCGGCAGCACGGCGCTCAAAAAACGGAACCACCATCACCACTTGGTGTTCCCGGCAAAATTTGCCGAATCGGTCGGCCAACGGTCCCTTTGCCGGTTCCGCAAGATTAAAACGTTCAACGTCCTCCCGCTGGCAAAAATAGCGGGAGGCGAACAGTTCCGGAAGGCAAATGACCCGGGCGCCCTGAGCCGCGGCCTTTTCCGACCATTCAAGCGCGTGGGCGATATTGCGCTGCACATCCGTTTTCATGGCCATTTGAAGCACGGCAAGTTTGAATTTTCCATGGGAATCAGAGGATGTCATCTTAAAGATCCTTGCCGATATGTTGCGGCTTGTTTTGGGTTGCCGAAAACGGGAAACGAGCCGGAAATATGTTTATACCGTACCATGACTGCTGCTTCCCGTTGCCCGCAAACCGGTGTAGTGACGAGTTAAGCGCGGTGGGCATCTCCTTTTCTTATTGCCTTATGCCCGATAACGAGAAGTACCGCCGCTGCGGTCAGTCCCAGGCCTGCCAGTGCCTTTTTTGCCACACTGCGCACCTGCCCGCTCATTTTCCTCCGCGTTTTGCAGTAAGTGGCAAAATGCTCGCAGTTGTTGAATAAAACATTATATCCCTCATTATCCAGTTGTTGCTGCGCTAAGGCGACCGTTTCCAACGGGTCCAAAACTCCCGACTCGCGACCATATTCGACGAAGCGCGCTTCTTCTCCGTTGAGAAATTCTTCCAAGGGTACTTGGCATACCTTGGCCAGCTTCCCGTTGAGAGGTTCCCCGGAAAAATGAATCACCGTACCATCGCCCATATCAATACCATGGTGATAATACAAGCCGTGCAGCCGTTTTACATAGATATGGTCACCCTTGGCCATCACACTTACCTCATTGATCTGCCGAATATCAGCGATTTCTGGGAACTGTTTATGCTTCAAACTATTACACCACTGGGAACGCTGGCATCCTTGCCAGCAGGGATAGTATCGCAGTCTATCTCGCCCGCTCCAGCCGCCAAGGATGGCGGCGATCCCAGTATTTTCAACCTCATAAAAAATTGTCAACGGAATCGGGTTAAGGGCCTAATCCAAAATAAAGCAAATTAGGAGCGAAACAGAGACTGATTCCAGCGCACAAGGATAACTGGACGCTAAACACCAAAATTAGACCGGCCTGGTGTCTGCTTTCGTGGCCCCGGTGTAAATGCAGTTAGGGGTAGACCCTGCTAAACAGTTACAATTTCTGACGGTATTATAGCACGAGAAGACCTTGCGTACCATCATTGACGTCGGTCTCGTTGACGTCGGTATCCCGTGACGAATCACCTCACCCGCTTCCCACACGCAGGGATAGTGTGCCGCCACGGCGATAAATCTTGCTTTTTATAAAGCGTCCGAAACCCAGCATAGAGGACATTCCTGGTCCGGATCATGTCTATAGTATTCGCCGTTTTGCCAGAGGTAGGCTGCTCGAATGGCATAGGCAATGGGATTGCTTCCCTGTTGCCAGCCCGCAAGGTAAGCAATCGCCTCGCTCATGATGATTCGGTTGTTTTTATCGGTATCGGCGGGATGGAAACATTCAAAGAATGCGGCATATTCCGTGACGACATCTGTAAACATATATCCTTCGGGGTCCGGGCTAGTGAGACTCCAGAAAGAGACACCGGCATAGCCCAGGTTTTTGAGGGAGGTGAGTTTGTCGGTCGCATTGGTGGATTTCATCTCCCCGAAAAGAAGGGGCGCGTCGAGATCGTAAAAAGCCGCCGGGGTAGTCAACGGGCATGCCGCCGACATCCCTTCATCATCGTCATAATAATGAATCTGGTAGAAATCGAGTCCGACATCCTTCCAGGCCTCCAGGCTTTGGCAACTCCACAATCCCACCGTCACGGGTTGTCCCCCTGCGGACCGGATGAGGCCTGCCAGTATCCGCGCAAAGGAACGCACCGCTTCAGCATCCACCAATTCTTCTTGGATAAACTCCGGTTCATTGAAGATATCCCAGCCAAAGATGACCGGTTCCTGGGCGTAATGCGCCACAAAGGATTCCAGAAGACAGATCAACGACTCCCGGTGTTCGGTCAGCGCTTCCGGCGCTTCACCGACTTCAGATTCGCCTTCCATGACAACACCGTCCGCAATGGTGTAATCAAGGAGCACGGGAAGGAGTTTCAGGTTGTGCTTGGCGGCAGCGGCGATGAGGGCATCCATATCCGAATACACATATTCGTCAAACGCATAGGGGCCGTCCTCGACTTTATAAATGCCTGTACGCAGGTCGCAGAAGAGAAATACGCGCGCAAGGGAAACGCAGGACTGGGCCAGAAACTGGAAATAGGTCTCAAGATCTTCTGTAGTCGTGTGGAAACCGCCGGGTTCTTCACCGTATGGATTGCGGCCAAGATCCCATCCATAGTTGATCCAGGGAAGATTGGCGCCGGACCCCTCCTTAAAATTAAACCAGGCCTCGACTGCCCCTTCTCCCTCCAGCGGTGCTTCACCTTCACCTTCCCCTTCTTCTAGCGCTGCCGCACAGGGATCGCCCGCCGTACGACGCGGGGACGGAAGACTGGGGGAGGAGAGTCCGGGTGCTGTCACTTCAGTACAGGGGTCTCCAAACAGGCTGTCTATCGCCGGACCTGTCGCCGGATCCGTTGCCATAGCGTCCAGAATCGCGTTCGTCTCCCCTGTTTCCAGACATCGGGTCGCATAATAGCCGAGGGTGTTGAACCACGCGTTGATAGCCGATTGCAGGTAATGTATTCGGATAGGGATAGGACTCCAAGTATCATCGAACAGGATGCTTTCCACGGGACCGCTCAACGGGGGCATATATCCTGCTTCCCGGCTCGCGTGAATCAGGGCATTGGCGGTCTCCAAATGCAGGGAAGTGGTCAGCGCAGCATAGTGCGGGGCGAGCCAGTTCGTGGCATAGTCATAAGCGCCTTCCACCAAATAATGGGTGGTGCCGTCTTCGCAAACGATTTCGCAACTGGAACGGCCGCCATAAAAGTATTCCGCCCCCACGGTGGCTTGTTGCGCATCAAACAGTTGATTTCTCAGTGCATACCAATCCACGCACCAGGCGTCGGGTCCGGCTACGGGATTCGCACCGAATTTGGAAGAGAACAGGGCCGCCATCTCCAGTATAAACCCCACGCCTTTATACACGATTGTATCCGGCATGGGAGTGCGCTTGCACGTATATTCTTTCGATATGTCGTTTATTTTCCCCAGGAGGAGTAACAACAGGGTTTCTCCTCCAAAGTCGGTCCAGACGCTCGGAAGCAGCGTGTCATGCTGATCGAATCCGTGATGAATTTCGCCCACGGCGTTCGTGACCGCTCCAAAATCAAGGGCTTTGATTTTGGAAAGGATCGCCTCTTTCTCGTCCTCCATTTCCAGCACAGCTGCGGCTGCATACGCCGATAAATAGGCCAGTGCGGTATCCACCGTGCTGTACCTGTCCGTGGAATTCGGATGGGGAATGGGGTCGCCGTTACAATCGAAGGTGGTGTAGTGAGGCAGCCATCCGCTCTCGTGGGCGGGAAGGTCTAACAACCTTGCGATAACTTTTTCCGAAACCTCCAGGGCGTCCGCCGTTTCCACAAAGCCGCATTTTGCGGCACAGGCGACGGCCATCGCCACCCACCCCAGCCCGGGCGTAACGTTGTACGCGGTTATCCCTTTCGCGGGCCAATTCGAGCGATCGCGTACCATACCGGTCTCCGGGTCATAACAACGAAGCAATTGGGCCAGCGATACCAGAAAGGCATAATCCAGTTCACCCAGCCCTTCCGGCAGGGTTACCGCCAGTTCCAGGGAGTTTATGAAGAGGTTCCCGCCATTCTCCACTACGATGTTCAGTAGTTTGACAGGTTCCGTTATGCCGCTGAAATCCAGGTCTATTATTTCATACCCCAAGTGATCCAGGCGGTCATAGCCATAAAACTCATAGCGCTTGACTTCGGTTTCGCTGGCTTCTGTTTTGCTTTTCAGTTCGACCCGCCACGTGCCGGAACCTTTTACACTCAGGCGCGCCCCGGTTACTTGCGGTTGATACCTGGCCTTGATCGGGTAGGGGAGAGGCCGCGCAAGGTCCAGTGCATATCCCGTCTCTTTCGCCAACCCGCTGAGACTGTGCCAGAACCCCACATAACTGGTGGCGCTGCCAACGTTCCACGCGCGAAGCCTGAGCGCCTCGGATTCCACGGATACCTCATACCCGGGTCCGCCACCGAACTGGCCGCAGTCTGTCCCCATACGCGTATAGTAACGCATGTCGCCGTATGTAATGGGTAAATTATAATCATGGAGAAGAGAATAGACTGTATCCCCACTGACTTCCCCTTCATTTTCCAGGGATAACGGCCGGAGATTACCATCGGCAAAGGCAGCTTTACCAGCACCTGTGGCCTGGATTCCAGTCCAAGCCATACAGACCCACAATAGGATACAGAATCGTGAAAATGTTAGCATGTTCATCATGTCGTTCCTCCTTATGTTGTATGTGTGATGTCAGGTTCCACAAATTCAACACAACGTCGTCTTTTCATAAACGCGATACGGATGTTGCTGTGCACGGATCATTTCCCGTCGGAAAGTCACCAATCCGGCATCAGTGTTTATCTTGGCAGGCGCTTTCAGTGGCAAGCGTCTTAGTATCCCACGAAAATCAGAAAAAGTCAATATACGGAGTCTACCCTAAATCCGCACGTAAGGAACGGCGAGGAACGTAGAAGTGGCATCCTGCCGCTTCCATCGCAACTTCGGCCAGTATGGGCTTCTTGATGTAAACCGGCAGGATGCCACTTCTACGTTCCCTATCCTTATTGGCTCCACTCCAACAATTCAGTTTCTTATGTGCGGATTTGGGTCTACGTCAGAAAGCCGTTTTATTGTTTCTGAATCCGCAATGGGGTGCGGCGCTGCATTAAGAAAACTTAAACGCAGAGACGCAGAATACCGCACAGGATTGTAGAGAATAGAAATTAAAGGATGTATAAGAATGATGTATTTGAGTCACGTGGTGCGTCTTCGCGGCGTCGTAAGGATGCGGGTTCTTGTCCCATAAAGCAATACAACATGAAGATAACCTACAAAAAGACAAGGTTTTTTTTCTGCGTACCTCCGTGTGTCTCCGTGCCCTTTGTCCCATTCCAGGCAGAATACAGAATAGTCATTCTTGATAGGTAAAGCGATTCTCTATACGGAAATGATATTGTCCGCAGTCCATCAGGCTGCTGCCTGGGAGCCGTATTGAGAACGTCCCCCTTAGAGCATAAGGGGTGTTACTCTTGCTGTTTTTCCTGTAGACCACGTGTATATTGCGCGAGAGTATAGAGAGCCCAGTCGGAAAACGCGCCCGCATTGTACCAGTTGTCGTTATTGGCGGGTGAGGCTCCGGTTTCAAAATCCCGACCCCAGTTGGAGAACTGACCGTCTTCATATTGCCCGGCGCAAATGGCGTTTGCCGCCGCCCCGGCCTTGTCCAGATAGGCCTGTTCGCCCGTGGCTTTGTGCAGTTCGATTAGCGACAGGATCCAATTCGCGGTATGGCCGTCCATGGGCCACCAGCACAGGAACTGTTCGAAAACCAGGGGGCCTTTCGCGCGTACCGGCGAAGCCGCGTTGTCCGGTCCGAACGTGACAAACTGGTCCTCCACCCAGCGGTTCAGGCGGATGGCCTCGGGCAGATACGCCGGGTTCTCCTCCTTATGCCGGCAGAGATACCGGATTA
>JAEAMG010001495.1_pt1 | contig 17417 bp, 13 predicted proteins | sample 8958741 | NCBI WGS metagenome assembly JAEAMG01 (sample SAMN16933256, study PRJNA681125) | bioreactor sludge metagenome | isolation source: anaerobic bioreactor treating anionic surfactant - SDBS | place: India: Bengaluru | collected 2019-02-28 | reverse complement strand
TACGCAGTTCGTTGTAACCGCCACCGCCGGGGGAACTGAGGGTCTTGAACACCGTGCGGGTCTTGTTCGCCGGCAGGTCGTAGGGAACCTGGTGTTCCTTGTGGTACAGGCAGCCGGTGACCAGCGGTTGGTCGGGATCGCCTTCGAGGAAGGTGACCAACACTTCCATGCCGACCCGCGGAATGGCGATACCGCCGTAGCGGTCGCCGGCCCAGCTGGAGCTGACACGCAGCCAGCAGCTGGTCTTGTCGTCGGCCTGGCCTGCACGGTCCCAGTGGAACTGAACGCGCACGCGGCCGTATTCGTCGCAGTGGATTTCCTCGCCGGCGGGGCCGGTGACCACGGCGGTCTGGCTGCCGAGGATCTTGGATTTCGGATGGCTCAGCGGCGGGCGGAAGGGAATATCCCAGGGTGTGGCGGCGAACTGGTTGCGGTAGCCCTGTACGAAGCCGTCATGGCTATCGACATGACTGGTGATCGACTCTTCCAGAACCTGCGGCTGTTTGCCCTCATGCAGCACTTCGGTGAGCAGCCAGAGTTGGTTCCAGTCGGCGCGGGGGTGCTTGCCCAGATCAAGGAAATGCCCGCTCGCCAGTCGCGGCTGGTCGCTGGCGCCTTCGGCCAGCTGATAGTCGTGGCGATGGCGCTCCAGCGCACGCTGCGACAGGTGCTTGCCGCGGGCACGCTCGGTGAAACGGCCGGGGTAGTCGTAGTCCTCGAGATCCGGCTGGAAGTCGCTGTGGAACGCGGCCTCCATGGTCAGGCGCGGCTTTTCGAAGTCGTAGTCGCGGCGCGTGACGCGACTGGTGCGGGTTTCCAGGCGCAGGCCGAAGCGCTTGATCACCGGCTGGTCGGCGACCAGACCGCTGTCCTGCTGATAGGCAGTCGCGGCGAGCTTGGGGAAGACCGTCTGGTCGTCGCCGAAGACCAGCACATGGCCGGCCGTGCTGTGCTGGAAGTGATAGTGGATGCCCTCTTCCTCGCACAGGCGCTGGAGGAAGTGCAGGTCGGATTCGTCGTACTGCACGCAGTACTCGCGCGGCGGGTAGATCACCGGGCCGAGCTGGAAGCGGTAGGCGTCGGCCTGGATACCGTGCTCCTCGAGCACCTGGGCAGCGATCTGCGGCACGCTCAGGTGCTGAAAGATGCGCTGGTTGGTGCGATGGGCGAGGTAGGCCAGCTGCGGCACAAGCGTGAGCCGATAGCGGGTCAGGCGTTTGCCGGATTCACCCTGACCAGCCTGATGCACCAGCCCGTGGATGCCGCCGCCGTCCGGCGCGAAGGTGAGGAAGGCCGGACGGTGCAGCAGGCTTTCCAGCTCCAGATCGGGTCGCTCGCTGACCAGTTCCAGGTCGAAGCGATAGGGCTGGCTGATGGCCTCGCGGCCCTGGAATTCGAGCACCTTGAAGTCGTGCTCGAAGCCGTCAAAAGTGAGGCTGAAATGGGCCTGGTTGGCTGGGGCGAACATCCATGTTCCTCCTGTTCAGTCCATGTATCGGCGCAGGGGCGCTGCGGAGCGTCGATGTAGCACAGACCGGCCGCTCTGCAACGCGCGCTTTACGCATTCCGGAACGGCAACGTCGGATTCTGTTCGGTGCTTCGCAAAAAGACGTTCGGCCAGGCGAGCCTGGCCGAAGCGGGACCGCGGCGAATCAGCCGGCGATCGGGGTGCGCCAGTCGTCGGAGCCGGAGGTGCCGGACACTTCGTGGGTCCAGACGATCTTGCGGTAGGTGAAGTACACGTCTTCCAGATGGGTGAAGTGCGACATGTTCGGGTCCTGGCAGTTGGGCATGCGCGACTGCACGTCGACGATCACCGCGTCTTCCAGTTCGATGGTGAAGTAGTGTTCCTGGGTGCCGGTAGACGAGGTGCGGTACCACTCCAGGCGGCACTTGTTCAGGCGCTCGCCGGACGTCAGGGCGTTGAAGATCAGCGGCGACGACTTGTCGAACACCTTGGTGATCATCAGCGGTTTGTGCACGCGCTGGCCGGTCGGCTGGCCGGACTGCGGGTCGCGCGGGATGATGACCTGATGCTGGAAAGCCTGGACCAGGATCTGGTCTTCGTGGCCTTCCTGGAAAATGTTACCCACCGAGTCCTCGGTGAAGGTGCCGGCAGTGATCAGGCCTTGTTTGGTGCCTTCCAGGGACAGGTACGCGGGTGTTGGCATGGGTGCTCTCCTTGCTGAGTGAAATGCCGTAGTTGGCAACTTCTGTTGTTACAAGCACCATGCCAAAACTATAAATTTGTTTAAATTCAAATAGTTACAGATAATCCAGTGGAAAACCGCGCGTCCGAGCGGAAGCACATCACAGAAAGCTGCGCAGGATCTGGCGCAGCCGTAAGAAAAGCTTGCGCAACGGCGCGCGCGCTCCGTACCGCAAGCGCTACACAGACCTTTCCACAGAGTTATCCACAGATGAGTGCGCCATTTCTTGCGCAGATTGGAGTGACGACGCGAAGCTTTTTTCAAGGCAAAAAAAACCTCGAACTTCATTGGGGGAGGGGGAAGTTCGAGGTCCAAATCCGGACCGCTAGGGCGGGGTCCAGAGATCTGCCAACACTTAACACAACAAGGAGCATTGAAGGGCTTTTACACCCTTCGCATGCATTGACCGCCGGGTTCCGCGATTAGTTCCACGGGTCGCGAAAAAAACTCAGTGCGCCTCGTCCCAATTGGCGCCGACGCCCGCCTCGACCAGCAGCGGCACATCCAGATCGGCCGCCGCGCTCATCAGCGGGCCGATGCGCTCGCGCAGCGTCTCGACCTGATCCTCGCGCACCTCCAGCACCAGTTCGTCGTGAACCTGCAGGATGATGCGCGCGTCCAGCCCCGATTCCTGCAGCCAGACGTCGACGGCGACCATCGCGCGCTTGATGATGTCCGCCGCGGTGCCCTGCATCGGTGCGTTGATCGCGGTGCGTTCGGCCGCCTTGCGCATGGCGCCGTTCTTCGAGTGGATCTCCGGCAGGTACAGGCGCCGGCCGAACAGCGTCTCGACGAAGCCCTGCTCCGCAGCCTGGGTGCGGGTGCGTTCCATGTAGGCGAGCACGCCCGGGTAGCGCGCGAAGTAGCGGTCGATGTACTCCTGCGCTTCCTTGCGGCCGACGCCGATCTGCTTGGCCAGGCCGAAGGCGCTCATGCCGTAGATCAGGCCGAAGTTGATCGCCTTGGCGCTGCGCCGCTGGTCGCTGCTGACCTGCTCCAGCGGCACGCCGAAGACCTCGGCGGCGGTGGCACGGTGCACGTCGAGGCCGTTGCGGAAAGCCTCCAGCAGGCCGGCGTCCTGCGCCAGGTGCGCCATGATGCGCAGTTCGATCTGCGAGTAGTCCGCCGCCAGCAGCTGGTAACCGGGCGCCGCGATGAAGGCCTGGCGGATGCGCCGGCCCTCGGCGGTGCGGATCGGGATGTTCTGCAGGTTCGGGTCTGACGAGGACAGCCGGCCGGTCGCGGTGACGGCCTGGTGATAGCTGGTATGGATGCGCCCGGTGCGCGGGTTGATCTGCTGCGGCAGCTTGTCGGTGTAGGTGCCCTTGAGCTTGCTCAAGCTGCGGTGCTGCATGATCACCTTGGGCAGCGGGTAGTCCTGCTCGGCCAGCTCGGCCAGCACGCTTTCGGCGGTGGACGGCTGGCCGCCGGCGGTCTTGGAGAGCACCGGGCAGCCAAGTTTTTCATAGAGAATCACGCCGAGTTGCTTGGGCGAGCCGAGGTTGAACTCCTCGCCGGCTATATCGAAGGCCTCGCGCTCCAGCTCGACCAGCTTCTCGCCGAGTTCGACGCTCTGCTGGCCGAGCAGTTGCGCATCGACCAGCGCGCCGTTGCGCTCGATGCGCGCCAGCACCGGCACCAGCGGCATCTCGATCTCGGTCAGCACCTTGAGCAGCGATGGCGTCTGCTCCAGCTTGCCAAGCAAGGTCTGGTGCAGGCGCAGGGTGACGTCAGCGTCCTCGGCGGCATAAGGGCCGGCCTGCTCGATGGCGATCTGGTCGAAGGTCAGCTGCTTGGCGCCCTTGCCGGCGATGTCCTCGAAGCGGATGGTGCCGCGGCGTCAGCTGCTTGGCGCCCTTGCCGGCGATGTCCTCGAAGCGGATGGTGCCGCGGCCGAGGTACTTCAGCGCCAGGCTGTCCATGTCGTGGCGGGTGGCGGTGGCGTCCAGCACGTAGGATTCGAGCATAGTGTCGAACGCCATGCCGCGCATCTCGACGCCGTAGTGCATCAGCACGTTCATGTCGTACTTGCCGTGCTGGCAGATTTTGCCCTTCGCCGGATCCTCCAGCAGCGGCTTGAGCGCGGCGAGCACGGCATCGCGATCCAGCTGCTGCGGCACGCCCATGTAGCTGTGGCACAACGGCACGTAGGCTGCCTTGCCGGCCTCGATGGCGAACGACAGCCCGACCAGCTCGGCACGCTGGGCGTCGATGCTGGTGGTTTCGGTATCGAAGGCGAAGCAGCTGGCCGTTTGCAGGCGCGCCAGCCAGCGGTCGAAGTCGGCCTGTTCGAGCAGCGTCTCGTACTCGGCTTCAGCCTGGATCGAGCAGTTCTCCGGCGCCACCGCGCAGTTCTCGCCCGCGGCCTTGGCCTCGCGCAGCAGGTCGTCGAGCCAGTTCTTGAACTCCAGTTCGCGATACAGCGCGATCAGCGCCTCGCGATGCGGTTCGCCGGGCATCAGGTCGCCGACCTCGACGTCCAGCGCGACGTCGAGCTTGATCGTCGCCAGTTCGTAGGACATGAACGCCGCATCGCGGTGCTCGGCGAGCTTGGCGCCGAGCGTCTTGGCACCGCGGATCGGCAGCGCCGCGACCTGATCGAGGTTGTCGTAGAGGCCCTTCAACCCGCCCTCGATACCGTTGAGCAGTCCGCAGGCGGTCTTCTCGCCCACACCCGGCACGCCGGGGATGTTGTCGACCTTGTCGCCCATCAGCGCGAGGAAATCGATGATCAGCTCCGGGCCGACGCCGAACTTGGTCTTCACGCCCTCGATGTCGTAGACGCTGCCGGTCATGGTGTTGACCAGGATGACGTGCGGGCAGACCAGCTGTGCCATGTCCTTGTCGCCGGTGGAGATCACCACGTCGCGCCCCAGCGCCGCGCATTGCCGGGCCAGGGTGCCGATCACGTCGTCGGCTTCCACGCCGTCGACGTTCAGCAACGGCAGACCCAGGGCGCGCACCGCCGCATGCAGCGGTTCGATCTGCACCCGCAAGTCATCCGGCATCGGCGGACGGTGGGATTTGTAGTGCTCGAACAGTTCGTCGCGGAAGGTCGGCCCCTTGGCGTCGAAGACCACGGCGAACGGGCTGTCCGGGTACTGCTTGCGCAGCGCCAGCAGCATGTTCAGCACACCTTTCACCGCGCCGGTCGGTTTGCCGGTGGAGGTGGTCAGCGGCGGCAGCGCATGGAAGGCGCGGTAGAGGTAGGACGAACCGTCCACCAGGACGAGAGGCGCTTGGCTCATGAGCGGAATAACCTTTTCGGCGGGCCCGGCGCTAGAATGCACAGGACCACTTATCGACAAAGGGACAAGGTTATCATGCGCGCTCTCAAACCCCTGATGCTGGCCGCCCTGCTGGCGTGCGTGCCCCTGGCCGGTTTTGCCCAGGAGTCGGTCGACGGCGAGCCGGACGTGACCATCCGCCAGGAAGGTGACCGCACCGTCGAGGAGTACCGCGTCAACGGCTTCCTCTATGCGGTCAAGGTGACGCCCAAGCATGGCAAGCCGTACTTCCTGGTGCGCGCCGACGGCAACGACGGCAATTTCGTGCGCGCCGACCAGCCGGACATGCTGATCCCCGCCTGGAAGATCTTCAGCTGGTAAGCCGTCGGGAGACCTGTCATGTCGGTATTCACCCCCCTGCAGCGCGACGAGCTGGAAGCCTTCCTGGCGCCGTACCGGCTCGGCCGGCTGCGTGACTTTCAGGGGATCGCCGCCGGCAGCGAGAACAGCAACTTCTTCGTCAGCCTCGAGCAGGGCGAATACGTGCTGACGCTGATCGAGCGCGGCCCGACGCAGGACCTGCCGTTTTTCATCGAGCTGCTCGAGCGCCTGCACCGCGCCGGCCTGCCGGTGCCCTACGCTCTGCACAGCGAAGACGGCAAAGCGCTGCGCGAGCTGGCCGGCAAGCCCGCGCTGCTGCAGCCGCGCCTGGCCGGCAGGCATGTGATCGAGCCCAATCCGCATCACTGCGCCGAGGTCGGTCGCCTGCTGGCACGCCTGCATCTGGCGACCCGCGAGCAGATTCTCGAGCGCGCCAGCGACCGCGGGCTGGACTGGATGCAGGAGCAAGGCCCGAGCCTGGCGCTGAACCTGCCAGAGGACCAGCTACCGCTGCTGCGCGACGGCCTGGCGGAAATTGCCGAACTGCGCCCGAAGCTCCTCGCCCTGCCGCGCGCCAACCTGCATGCCGACCTGTTCCGCGACAACGTGCTGTTCGAAGGCACCCACCTGACCGGCGTAATCGACTTCTACAACGCCTGCTCCGGACCGATGCTCTACGACCTCGCCATCGCCGTGAACGACTGGTGTTCGCACCCCAATGGCGAGATCGATCCCGAGCGCAGCGAGCCGCTGCTGGCCGCCTATTCCGCGCTGCGCCGCTTCACCCCGGCCGAGGCCGAGCTGTGGCAGCCGATGCTGCGCGTGGCCTGCGTGCGCTTCTGGCTGTCGCGCCTGATCGCCGCGCAACACTTCGAGGGCACGCCCGACGTGCAGGTGAAGGACCCGGGCGAATTTCATCGCCTGCTGGTCGCACGCCAGCAGCCGGCGAGTGTCCTACCTTTTGCCTTCTGACGACGCGACCGCACGGTCGAGTATCGGGCCACGCCCGGGTAAGATGGCGCACTTTTTCCAGCGACAACGCTGATACCTGCGGTCCGGGCCGACGCTGAGCGTCACCGGCCGCCCGCTCTTTTGCGCCTAACGGCGCCCCACTCTTGCGCTGCGGCCGAGCATCGCCGTCCGGTGCAGCGCCTTCAGGGAACGACGAATGACCCAACGCCATGTAATCAATGCCTCGGTCAGCCCCAAGGGCAGCCTGGAAACCCTCTCGCAGCGCGAAGTCCAGCATCTGAGCGAAGTCGGCGCCGGGCGTGCGCACAAGCTGTTTCGCCAGTGCGCACTGGCCATCCTCAACACCGGCGCGCGCATCGACAACGCCAAGACCATCCTCGAGGCCTACGCCGACTTCGAGGTGGAAATCCGCCAGCAGGATCGCGGTGTGCGTCTGGAGCTGTTCAACGCCCCGGCCGATGCCTTCGTCGATGGCGAGATGATCGCCAGCACGCGTGAAATGCTGTTCAGCGCGCTGCGCGACATCGTCTACACCGAAAGCGAGCTGGGCAGCGCCCGCATCGATCTGAGCAGCTCGCAAGGCATCACCGACTACGTGTTCCACCTGCTGCGCAACGCCCGCACGCTGCGCCCGGGCGTGGAGCCGAACATGGTGGTGTGCTGGGGCGGCCACTCGATCAGCCTGGAGGAATACAAGTACAGCAAGCGCGTCGGCCACGAGCTGGGCCTGCGCAGCCTGCACGTCTGCACCGGTTGCGGGCCGGGGGTGATGAAGGGCCCGATGAAGGGCGCGGCGATCGGCCATGCCAAGCAGCGCCTGACCGGCAGCCGCTTCGTCGGCCTCACCGAACCGGGCATCATCGCCGCCGAGGCGCCGAACCCGATCGTCAACGAGCTGGTGATCCTGCCGGACATCGAGAAGCGCCTGGAAGCCTTCGTGCGCGTCGGCCACGGCATCATCATCTTCCCCGGCGGCGTCGGCACCGCCGAGGAATTTCTCTACCTGCTCGGCATCCTGCTGCATCCGGCCAACCACGAGCTGCCCTTCCCCGTCGTGCTCACCGGCCCGCGCGAGGCGGCGCCGTACCTGCAGCAGCTGCACGCATTCGTCGGCGCCACCCTCGGCGAGCAGGCGCAGCGCCGCTACCAGGTGGTGATCGACGATCCGAGCGAAGTGGCACGGTTGATGGTCGCCGGCATGCATGAGGTGCGCCGCTTCCGCCGTGAGCGCAACGATGCCTTCCATTTCAACTGGCTGCTGAAGATCGACGAGAGCTTCCAGCATCCGTTCGACCCCACCCACGAAGCGATGGCCAGCCTGCAGCTGCGCCGCGCGCTGCCGCCCCACGAGCTGGCCGCCAACCTGCGCCGCGCGTTCTCCGGCATCGTCGCCGGCAACGTCAAGGACAAGGGTATTCGCCGCATCGAACAGCACGGCCGTTACCAGATTCACGGCGACGCCTGCATCATGCAGCCGCTGGACGAGCTGCTGCAGGCCTTTGTCGAGCAGCACCGCATGAAGCTACCGGGCAGCGCGGCCTACGAGCCGTGCTACAACGTGGTGAGCTGAGCACCGCACCAACAAAAAAGCCCGGGGCATCGACCCCGGGCTTTTTTTTGTCAGGCGCAGCGTTCGGCCGGCGAACTCAGCCGCACTTGGAGTGGCCGCAGTTGAGGCAGGTGGCGCAACCGTCCATCTGCACCACAGCCTGGGTGTTGCACTTGTTGCACAACTGCGCGCCCGCCGGGAAACCCTCGCCCGGCTCGACCGCCACCGCGCCCTGGCTGGCCTCGTAGGCGGCGCGCTTCTCGGCCAGGTACTTGAGCTGGGTTTCGTCCAGCGCCTGGCCTTCCATCATGCCGATGGCGATCAGATGGCGCTCCAGCACCGCGCCGATCTCGGCGACGATGGACGGCATGTAGACGCCGCCCTTCTTCAGGTAGCCGCCGCGCGGATCGAATACCGCCTTGAGCTCCTCGACGAGGAAGGTGCAGTCGCCGCCCTTGCGGAACACCGCTGACATGATCCGGGTGAGCGCGACGATCCACTGGAAGTGGTCCATGTTCTTCGAATTGATGAAGATCTCGAACGGCCGGCGCTGCTCGTGCGGCGTACCGGCGTTGAGCACGATGTCGTTCACGGTGACGTACAGCGCGTGCTCGAACAACGGTGACTTGATCTTGTAGGTCATGCCGATGAGGGTTTCCGGACGCTGCAGGCTCTCGTCCATCTCCACTACCTTGACGGGCTTGGCCGCCTTGCTATCGGTGGCAGGCGCGGGCGCGGCGGGACGTTCGAGGGTCTCGTCGACGACCTTGAAGCCCTTGATGCGCTGGGTGATCTTTACGGTCATTGGTGCGGTCTCTCCTGCCGGGCGGCGCTGGCGGCCCGGCGACTATTCAGTTGGCGGCTCGGCTCAGTACTTGCCGTAATAGCCTTCCTTGAGGGCATCGAACAGGTTGGCGGCGGTATTCACCTCGCCGTCGTATTCCACTTCCTGGTTACCTTTGAGTTCGACCACGCTGCCGTCCTCGAGGGTGAAGCGATACAGGGTTTTCTCCAGATCGGCTTCCTTGACCAGCACGCCCTGGAACGCCGCCGGGTTGAAGCGGAAGGTGGTGCAACCCTTCAGGCCCTGACGCCAGGCGTAGCGGTAGATGTCCTTGAACGACTCGAACGGATAGTCGGTCGGCACGTTGGCGGTCTTGGAGATCGACGAGTCGACCCACTTCTGCGCCGCAGCCTGGATGTCGACGTGCTGGGTCGGAGTAACGTCGTCGGCGGTGATGAAGTAGTCCGGCAGCTTCTCGCCCGGCTCGTCGGAGCCCGGCTTGGCGCGCTCGTTGATCAGCGTGCGATAGGCCAGCAGCTCGTAGCTGTAAACCTCGATCTTTTCCTTGGCCTTGCGCCCGGTGCGGATCAGGTTGCGCGAGTAGTGATGCGCGAAGCTCGGCTCGATGCCGTTGGAGGCATTGTTGGCCAGGCTCAGGCTGATGGTGCCGGTCGGCGCGATGGAGCTGTGGTGAGTGAAGCGCGCGCCTTCGGTGGCCAGCGCCTCGATCAGCTCGGGGGCGTACTCGGCTGAAGCGCGCGCCTTCGGTGGCCAGCGCCTCGATCAGCTCGGGGGCGTACTCGGCAATCTTCTGCATGTAGCGCGAATACTTGGCGTGCAGCACGCGGCCGGCCACTTGATCGCCGACCTTGTAGCCATCACGGGCCATTTCCGGACGCTTGCGCAGCATATCCGCGGTGACCGTGAAGGTTTCGCTCAGCAGCGGTGCCGGACCCTTCTCGCGGGACAGTTCAAGCGCCTGCTCCCAGCCGACCAGCGCCATCTCGCGCGCAACTTCTTCGGTGAACACGCAGGCTTCCGGGCTGCCATAGCGCAACTTGAGCAGCGTCAGCGTCGAACCGAGGCCGAGGAAGCCCATGCCGTGGCGGCGCTTGGTCTCGATCTCGTGGCGCTGCTGATCCAGCGGCAGGCCGTTGATTTCGACGACGTTGTCCAGCATACGCGTGAAGATGCGCACCACTTCGCGGTACTTGTCCCAGTCGAAGCGTGCTTCGGCGCCGAACGGGTCGATCACGAAGCTGGTCAGGTTGACCGAACCCAGCAGGCAGGAGCCGTACGGCGGCAGCGGCTGCTCGCCACAGGGGTTGGTGGCGCGGATCGCCTCGCACCACCAGTTGTTGTTCAGCTGGTTGACGCGGTCGATGAGGATGAAGCCCGGCTCGGCGTAGTCATAGGTGGAGACCATGATCATGTCCCACAGATGCCGCGCCTTGACCCGCCCGTAGATCTTGCAGGCGACCAGGCCGTCGTCGCGCACGATGTAGTTGTCGTGCACCGGCCATTCGCGCCAGAGCACGTGCTCGGCGTCGCTCAGGTCCAGCTCGGCGGCTTCCTTGGCGTGCACCGGGAACACCAGCGGCCACTCGCCGTCGGCTTCCACCGCCTGCATGAATTCGTCGGTGATCAGCAGGCTGAGGTTGAACTGGCGCAGCCGACCGTCTTCGCGCTTGGCGCGGATGAACTCGCGCACGTCCGGATGACCGACCTCGAAGGTGCCCATCTGCGCGCCGCGGCGCCCGCCGGCGGAGCTGACGGTGAAGCACATCTTGTCGAAGATATCCATGAACGACAGCGGGCCGCTGGTGTGCGCGCCCGCACCGGAGACGAACGAGCCGCGCGGGCGCAGCGTGCTGAATTCGTAGCCGATGCCGCAGCCGGCCTTGAGCGTCAGCCCGGCCTCGTGGACCTTGCCGAGGATGTCGTCCATCGAGTCGGTGATGGTGCCCGAGACGGTGCAGTTGATGGTCGAAGTCGCCGGCTTGTAGTCCTGCGCGCCGGCGTTGGAAATGATCCGCCCGGCCGGTATGGCGCCGTTGCGCAGCGCCCAGAGGAAGCGCTCGTGCCAGTGCTCGCGCTGCTCGGCCGGCTCGACATCGGCCAGGGCACGGGCGACGCGCTGCCAGGTGGCGTCGACGTTGTCGTCGACCGGCGTGCCGTCCTTGTTGGTCAGGCGATATTTCTGCGCCCAGATATCTTCGGAGGCCACCTGCAGGGGGATGCTGGAGGTGATTTTGCTCTCTGCCGCGACCGGCCCACCCGTCTTCGCCATGCGCTGCACGTCCTCGTCGATTGGATAAAAAAGATCGCGAAGCTTATGCCATGCGCGCGGCGGACGCACATGATGGATATCAATCGAGGGTGGGAGCCAACATGAAAACAGCGCAATTCCCGACGGCTGGCGCTCGCTGAACCGGCCGGGCACGCCGCCTGTCGCCGCGTGGATAGTCACGCGCAGACAGGTTTTCGGCGTGCCTGTACTGGGCCGTCAAAGCGCTTGCAGGCAGTCGGCCAGGGTATCGCCGAGGCCCTCGACGAGCTGTTCGTAGCCGCGTGCGCCGACCGTCAGATTGACGCCGAGCACATCCAGCTCGGCCATCCGCACCGGCAGGCCGCGAGTCAGGGTTTCGGCCAGGCGCGGGCGTGCCGGCGGCTCGCTGAACACGCAGCTCGGCCCGGCCTGCTGCAACCGCTCGCGCATCGCCGCGACATGCCGGGCACCCGGCTGCGCCTCGCCGCCGGCGCTGAACACGCCGGCATGACGCAGGCCGTAGGCGGCCTCGAAGTAGTCGTAGGCTTCGTGGAAGACGAAGAATGGCTTGTCCCGCAGGCCCGCGAATCGCTCGCCGAGGCGACCGTCGAGCGCCTCGATACGCTGCGCGAAGGCCGCGCTGTTGGCCTGATAGCGCGCCGCGTTGGCCGGGTCGGCGGCGGCGAAATCGCTGGCCATGCGCTCGGCGATTACCCGCGCATTGGCCGGCAGCAACCACAGGTGAGCGTCGAGGCTGCCGGGACGGTGATCGTGGTCGTGCTCGTCTTCGTCGTGCGCAGCGGCGGTCTCATACTCATGCGCGTCGTGCCCGTGTTCGTCGTGCTCGTCATGCTCCCCGGCCTCTGCGCTGGCCGGCGCGTCGCCGAAGTGCCGCAGCGTCAGCCCCGGCAGCTGCTGCACGGCGAGGGTCGCGCCGCTACGCCCTTTCAGCACCGGCGGCAGGAAGGTTTCCAGATCCGGGCCGATCCAATAGAACAGCTCGGCCTCGCGGATGCGCCGGACGTCGGACGGACGCAGCGCGTAGTGATGCGCCGAGGCGCTGGCCGGCAGCAGCACGTCGGGCGTGCCAACGCCGTCCTGTACCGCCGCGGCGATCAGCTGCAGCGGCTTGATGCTGGTCAGCACGCGAATGTCGGCTTGGGCGCCGGCGCTGCCTGCAAGCAACGCGGCAAGCAGCGGGAGAGAGAAAAGACGCTTCACGGGTTATCACTCAGGAGGCTGGAAATGGTACATAATAACGTCTCTCCATCAGAACGTCGCCGCCCATGTCCAAGACTCCGCTGGCCTGCACGCCCCACGACCACGACCACTGCGTCAGCCATGCGCTGGCCGAAGCCGATGCGCTCTGCGCGCGCCTGGGCGTGCGCCTGACCGCCCTGCGCCGGCGCGTGCTGGAGCTGGTCTGGCAGAGCCACCGGCCGCTCGGCGCCTACGACATTCTCGCCGTGTTGAGCGAGCAGGATGGCCGCCGCGCCGCCCCGCCGACCGTGTACCGCGCGCTGGATTTCCTCCTGGAGAACGGCCTGGTGCACCGCATCGCCTCGCTCAACGCCTTCATCGGCTGCATCCATCCGGAGCATCCGCACCAGGGCCAGTTCCTCATCTGCCGCAGCTGCCACACCGCCATCGAGCTGGAGCAACCGTCCATCGCCGAGGCCATCGAGGCCGCCGCGCGCAACGTCGGTTTCGCCGTCGAAGGCCAGACCGTCGAAGTGGTCGGGCTGTGCACGCCGTGCCGGAGTGCGGCATGAGCGATACGCTGCTGCGGCTGGACGACATCCATGTGCGCTTCGCCGGCCAGGACGTGCTGCAAGGCGCGCATCTGCAGGTGCACCGCGGCGAGATCGTCACGCTGATCGGCCCCAACGGCGCCGGCAAGACCACCCTGGTGCGCGTGGTGCTCGGCCTGCTCAAGCCGGAGCGCGGCGAGGTCTGGCGCAAGCCGAAGCTGCGGGTCGGCTACATGCCGCAGAAGCTGCATGTCGATGCCACGCTGCCGCTGTCGGTGCTGCGCTTCCTGCGTCTGGTGCCGGGCGTAGATCGTGCCCGCGCGCTGACGGCGCTGAGCGAGGTGGGCGCCGAACAGGTAATCGACAGCCCGCTGCAAAAGATTTCCGGCGGCGAGCTGCAGCGCGTGCTGCTGGCCCGCGCCCTGCTGCGCGAACCGGAGCTGCTGGTTCTCGACGAGCCGGTGCAAGGCGTCGACGTCGCCGGCCAGGCCGAGCTGTACCGGCTGATCGGTCGTCTGCGCGAGCGCTACGGCTGTGGCGTGCTGATGGTGTCGCACGATCTGCATCTGGTGATGAGCGCGACCGATCAGGTGGTCTGCCTGAATCGCCACGTCTGCTGTTCCGGCCATCCGGAGCAGGTCAGCACCGACCCGGCGTTCGTCGAGCTGTTCGGCCAGGACGCCCGCAGCCTGGCGGTCTATCACCACCAGCACGATCACCGCCACGACCTGCACGGCAGCGTGGTGATCGGCAAACCCCACGTCCACGGCCCGAACTGCAAGCACTAGACAGAGCCCCAGATGCCCGATTTCCTGCTCAACGCCCTGCTCGCCGGCCTCGCCCTGGCGCTGGTCGCCGGCCCGCTCGGCTCCTTCGTCGTCTGGCGGCGCATGGCCTATTTCGGCGACACCCTGTCCCACGCCGCGCTGTTCGGCGTCGCCCTCGGGCTGATGCTCGACGTCAACCTGACCCTGGCGGTGACCGTCGGCTGCGTGCTGCTCGCCCTGCTGCTGGTGACCCTGCAGCAGCGCCAGCCGCTGGCCTCGGACACGCTGCTCGGCATCCTCGCGCACAGCACGCTGTCGCTGGGCCTGGTGTCACTGAGCTTCATGGATGACGTGCGCATCGACCTGATGGGCTACCTGTTCGGCGATCTGCTCGCCGTCGGGCCGAGCGATCTGGCCTGGATCATCGGCGGTAGCGCGCTGGTGCTGCTGATGCTGATTCCGCTGTGGCGGCCGCTGCTGGCGATCACCGTGCACGAGGAGCTGGCCAAGGTCGAGGGCCTGCCGGTGGCCGGCATCCGTCTGGCGCTGATGCTGCTGATCGCGGTGGTAATCGCCGTGGCGATGAAGATCGTCGGCGTACTGCTGATCACCTCGCTGCTGATCATCCCCGCCGCCGCCGCGCAGCGCCATGCGCGCACGCCGGAGCAGATGGCCCTTGGTGCCAGCCTGCTGGGTATCATCGCGGTGTGCCTGGGGCTGACGCTGTCCTGGTACGAGGACACTCCGGCCGGCCCGTCCATCGTGGTCAGCGCCGCCGCGCTGTTCCTGCTCAGCTTCGCCTGGCCGAAGCGCGCATGACGGATCTCAAGTATCTGCGCGGCTACCCCGAGCCGCTGCTGGCTCAGGTACGCCAGCTGATCGCCGAGCAGCGCCTGGGCGACTACCTTGCGCGGCGCTACCCCGACCGCCATCAGGTGCAGAGCGACAAGGCGCTGTACGGCTACGTGCAGCAGCTCAAGCAGGACCATCTGAAAAGCGCACCGCCGATCGACAAGGTGCTCTACGACAATCGCCTGGACCTGACCCACCGCGCGCTGGGCCTGCATACCGCGGTGTCGCGGGTGCAGGGCGGCAAGCTCAAGGCGAAGAAGGAAATCCGCGTCGCCGCGCTGTTCCGCGAGGCGGCGCCGGAGTTTCTAAAGATGATCGTGGTGCACGAGCTTGCCCATCTGCGCGAGAGCGAGCACAACCGTGCCTTCTACAAGCTGTGCGAACACATGCTGCCGGGCTACGGGCAGATCGAGTTCGACCTGCGGCTGTTCCTGCATTGGCGGGAGCTGCGGAGCAGCTGACGAGTCGCCCGGCGTGGATGGCTTCGGCCATCCACCCTACGGTCCTGTTCGCGTCGGAGCTTGCGTAGGGTGGAAAACTCGCAAAGCGATTTTCCACGCGTCAGCGCCTGGTTTGGCATCGTGCCGAACCACGCGCCGTATCCGCGTGGATGGCTACGGCCATCCACCCTACGCTGACCCGTTACGCGGGAATCGCCGCAGCAGCAGCCTCGCGCGCCCACACCCGGTGCTGGCCGAGCGCCTGGGCGAAGTTGCCGAATACCGCATCGACGTCATCGCCCTCCAGCAACCCAGCGTCGGGAGTGAGGTTCAGCGACGCCAGCAGCGGCCGCGCCGCACCGAGCACCACGATGGGTTTCAGGTGCTTGTAGGCCTCCAGCAGGTAGTGCTTGGCCTCGCCGGACTTGGCCATGGCCGCCGCCGCATCGGCACCGCCGGGGACGAACACCGCGTCGAACATCACCGAGGGCATGCCATCCATCGCGGCGTCGACCGGCAGCATCTTGCCGTCCGCCGTTTTCACCGGCGCCGGTGACGGGCCGATGATCTTGGCCAGCGCGCCCTGCTCGGCCAGCTTGGCCTTGAACGCATCGATCGCCGCGCCATCGACGCCGGCAGCCACCAGAATCGCCACCTTGCGCGACTTGATATTGCCCGGCACGTGGTTCATCAGACTCAGGGCCGGCGAGCTCTGCGGCGTCGGCACCTTCGGCGCTACGGTCGGTGCGCTCGGCGCCGGCAGGCCGAGGTTCTCGGCCACGCGGCGGGCCAGCTCCAGGTCGATGTTGGCGAGGATCTCGTTGACCTGACGCTCACGGATGAACACCCGCTCGACCTTGCCCAGCTCGAAGGTATAGGCGCCGATGATGTGCTCCTTCTCCGGCGCGCTCATGCTGTTCCAGAACAGCGTGGCCTGGGAGAAGTGGTCGCCGAAGGATTCGCTGCGGTTGCGGATCTTGTGCCCCTCGACCCGCTCCGGATAGCTCTCGAAACCGCCGCCCTGAGCCGCCGGCGGGGTTTCCTTGGGCCAGCCGCTGTCGATCGAGTTGGGCTCGTAGTTGGCGCGGCCCTTGTGGATGGTCTGGCGATGGAAGGCGTCGCGCTGGTTGTTGTGGAACGGGCACACCGGCCGGTTGATCGGGATCTCGTGGAAGTTCGGCCCACCGAGACGCAGCAGCTGGGTGTCGGTGTAGGAAAACAGCCGGCCCTGCAGCAGCGGGTCGTTGGTGAAGTCGATGCCCGGCACGATGTGGCCGATGTGGAAGGCAGCCTGCTCGGTCTCGGCGAAGAAGTTGTCCGGGTTGCGGTTGAGGGTCATCTTGCCGAGCTTCTGCACCGGCACCAGCTCCTCGGGGATGATCTTGGTCGGGTCGAGCAGGTCGAAGTCGAACTTGTGCTCGTCGGCCTCCTCGACCACCTGCACGCCCAGCTCCCACTCGAAGTAGTCGCCCATCTCGATGGACTCCCACATGTCGCGGCGGTTGTAGTCCGGGTCCTTGCCGGCGATCTTCAGCGTCTCGTCCCAGACCATCGAGAACGCGCCGGCCACCGGTTTCCAGTGGAACTTGACGAAGCGGCTGACGCCCTCGGCGTTGATCATGCGGAAAGTGTGCACGCCGAAACCCTCCATCGCCCGGAAGCTGCGCGGAATGCCGCGGTCCGACATGGTCCAGAGCACCATGTGCGCGGACTCCGGGGTCAGCGAGACGAAGTCCCAGAAGCTGTCGTGCGCCGATTGCGCCTGCGGGATCTCGTTGTGCGGCTCGGGTTTCACCGCGTGGACGAAGTCCGGGAACTTGATCGCGTCCTGAATGAAGAACACCGGCATATTGTTGCCGACCAGGTCGAAGTTGCCCTCGTCGGTGTAGAACTTGGTAGCGAAGCCGCGTGCATCGCGTACCGTATCGGCCGAGCCGCGCGAGCCCTGCACGGTGGAGAAACGCACGAATACCGGCGTTTCCTTGCCTTCGCCGGCGAGGAACGAAGCCTTGGTCAGCCAGCTGTGGTCGGCGTAACTCTTGAACACGCCGTGCGCGGCCGCGCCGCGCGCGTGCACGATGCGCTCGGGGATGCGCTCGTGATCGAAGTGGGTGAGCTTCTCGCGCATGATGAAATCTTCGAGCAGCGAGGGTCCACGATCGCCGGCCTTGAGGGTGTTCTGGTTGTCGGCGATCTTCACGCCCTGATTGGTGCG
>JAEAMG010001484.1_pt1 | contig 17475 bp, 10 predicted proteins | sample 8958741 | NCBI WGS metagenome assembly JAEAMG01 (sample SAMN16933256, study PRJNA681125) | bioreactor sludge metagenome | isolation source: anaerobic bioreactor treating anionic surfactant - SDBS | place: India: Bengaluru | collected 2019-02-28 | reverse complement strand
AGGGAACGTCCGTGTTCACGCAGCCCGTGGACGGGTCGCACACGTCCGTCGTGCACAGGTTGCCGTCATCGCAAAGCGTATCGTCCGGCGTATTCACGCAAAGGCCCGTCGCCGGGTCGCACGCGTCCAGCGTGCACGCTATCTGATCGTCGCATAGTAAAGGTGGATTACTGCATTGTCCAGTTGCGAGGTCGCAGATATCCTCTGTGCAGAGATCACCATCATCACAATCTGCCGGGCTGGTGCAACACCATATCGGAATACAGGCTTCCTCTATTGGAAAACCGTAAGGGGACCCCGGAGAACCGGAATATTGCCAGTTGAATTGTTGGACAAGTTCATCAGCAGCAGTAGAAGAGGATGGCGGGACCACTACGGTCATAACAACGCCCTGATCTCCCGGGAGAAATCCTCCATTTGCCGGATTCGCCTCCAAATCCCAGACAATACTCGGACAAAAGGAATCGGCATTGATGGAATCAAGATCAACAATCGTAAAGCAGATCCTGAATAGTTTTGTCCATTCGGCTGTGTCAATATAAACGGGCGGCGCAAAGGGATTTAACAGTTGTATCGCACCATTAACCCAAACTGCAGGAGCGTTAAAACCAAAGGCAACGGCAGTAGAAGCGCTTAGTAATGTCACTGCCGGCGGATTGGGATCTATAGGCCCATATCCCCCCTGATAGTCTCCGAATGCAACGAAGTTTAGCACGGCGCTATCATAAAAGAACCTGACATTCATGTCATATAATTGCTGAAGCGGCGTGTCACTCTGGAATTCCACATCCACGCAATACGTCCCAGCGCCACAATTATATTGTGGGTTCGCGAAACGTACTGTCAGAACGGGATTTTGCGCATTGGCCACTGCACCTGGGAAAATAAAAAGTAATGCAACCCATGTAAAAACAAACATGGCTTGACAGCGCCTGATTCCGGAACGGTCTGCTACTCGCTTAGATATTGCTTCCATGATGATGTCCCTCTTGTGCTTGATTAGACTTTTCATCGCCTACCATTTGTCGTCCTGTCATCATAAACCACTTAAATTACTGTCACATTAGCGAAGGATGGCACACACCGGTCCTCCGAATAAGCGCTAGTTTCTTGGAACGCTGGTAATCTTTCCGTTGTTTCTCAGCCACACTAATCGGTCATTCACGTTTACGTCACCACTCAAATTGTAATCACCAAAACGATACATGCCCGTGGTGCCGTTCTGGGTAAGCCAGAAGCCCCGGTCGTTAACATTTATATCGGTGTCGTCATCAGCGGAAAGAACCTGCTGTCCGTTACCGGCATACATGGCAAATACTCCCGACAGTATCTCTTTCTGCTGTGCAGCCCCAAATCCAAAGGGATCATTAATATAACTCTGTTGGATGCGGAAATCATACGTAATCTTATCGTCAACGATGGGAACCGGTTCATGGGACATGACCAGCAGATGGTTGTAATGTTCTATGACCACATAGAACTCGCCATCCAAATTCAGGCCGCAACAGGTGAAGCCGCCGTTTACGAACTCAAGGCTGCCGTCATTATGCAGCAATGCGGCCGCCTGGCATACCGGTCCACCCGCGCCGTCTTCCGTGTCGCGCAACGATACCAACACCCAATCCACCACGGTGGGCGGATAGCCGGCATCCCCGTTCAACGGATCGCCGTATGAATCATACAGGTTCCCTTCGGTACCCATATAGAACCACGGCGCGACGCTGTAAGGTTGTCCCGGCGGGGAATACATGACCCCAAGGAACGGGTCGTCATAGGTCTGGCCGGGAAGAATACGCAGTTCATTCAGGTCAGTACGCATGGGAAGCGCATAGGTGGTCGAACCGCCCGAATCAACCGCCGCGCCTTCGAGGTATACATAGGCCTCGATACCCACACACGGCGGACAGGGAATAAAGCAACATTCGGAGAAGGGCAGCACCGTGGTCCCCAGGTCAAATTGATTCAACGAACCGGAATCGCCCAGGACAGGATCCTGGCCCCACGCCACTACAATGGGGGTCCCATCCGGCGTAGATAACCGCATGCCCGTCTGGTCATTGTCGGCGTCAAAAATGGCCAGAGACTGCAACGCGGTCACGGCAAAGGTATCATCCACCGTACCGTTACCGTTGTAATCCACCTGGATGGTGGTATCCGCCAAGGCCGACACCCACACCGGATTGACATTCTCGGTCAAATCAATACTGCCCGGCGCCCAACTCACAATGGCCTGATCCGTAAGAAGTGTCTTGGGCGTCAGGGTAAAGCCCCATTCATACAGCTGGTTGTTGGCCGGGTTCGCAGCGGTACCGGACCCGATGGTGGCAATGGCATAGAAGGGCTCGCCGCCGGCGCTGGCCAGGAGCGCGCCGGAATTCTGGGGTACCTGCCAGCGCACTACGGAATCCGCGCCTACCGTGAAACTGCCCGTACCCGTATTCGTGGTGTAATTTATACTGATGGGGGCAATATCGGGATTATAGACAAAGACAAAGGCCCTTTGCCCGTTCGACGCGGTACCCACCGGCGTGACGTAGCTGTTGTACCAGTCATCAAAGGGGAACAGATTATACCAGCGCATCTCATAATTGGTGTTGATGTCGCCGGTGATCAGGTCCACTTGCACCGGCTGGGTTGCCGTAACCGTGGCGCCCGTAAGAATCCCGCCGTTGACCACATAGGATTCGCCCCGATTCAAGCTAATGTTCAATACCCCGCCCGGAATGGAACCGTTTGTATCCATTGTCACAGAGGTGCCATCTTCGGCCGCCTGCACAAACAATCCCACATATTGGAACATGTCATTGGCGCTCACATCCTGGCCAATGGGGCTGATATAGCTGGTCCCATAAAAGTCAATGGGCAGAACAACAGACGAACCGGCCAACATGGGACCCGGGTTCTGCGTCGGCCATGTAGCGCGTGTCACCCGAAGTGAGTTCTCACTGGACACATAGTCTCGGCCGTCATACAACAGTACCGACGGATTCCGTGGCAGCGTTACCGTGTTACCCAGACTAAACACAACACCCTGCGGCAGACCGTCCGGATCGCTGGAGAAACCCGGAGCAACCCCGTTTGCATCATCACCATCACCCCATACCTGGGTGGACGTCTTTACCGGATTATTGATATCCGCTTCGTACCCGTCTTCCCAATGGTCGTAATACACCACGGTATCGCAACTGCCTACCACAATGGATATTTCCGTTTCTATGGAACCCGAAATTTCGCCGGGTTCGAGTGTCTGCATTACGGTCAGCAACTGACTTTCCGGCATCGGAATAAGGAACTCGCTCGAACAGATAACCTCTTCATACTGACAACCCAATAACGGGTCGCAACGATCTATCGTGCAGGGATCGCCGTCATCACAAAGTGAGTCATCTGGGATGTTCGAACATCCGTTTATCGGGTCGCAAGAGTCTATTGTGCATTCGCTACCGTCGTTACAGTTCAATGGTGTGCCAGCGTGACACCCACTGGCCGGGTCGCAGGTTTCCACACCGTTGCACACGTCACCGTCGTCGCAGTCCAGCGGCGTACCCGCCTGGCAGCCCAATGTCGCGTCGCACGTCTCCAAACCGTGTGCCCGCCACGCAGCCCGTGGCCGGGTCGCACGTCTCTACGCCGTTGCACACGTCATTATCATCGCAAACAACATCGGCATGCTGGCAGCCCAGCAGCGCGTCACAACTGTCCGTCGTGCACGCGTCGTTGTCGTCGCAATCCAGCGGCGTACCCGCCTGGCAGCCCAATGTCGCGTCGCACGTCTCCAAACCGTTGCACACGTCGTTGTCGTCGCACACCAGAGGCGTGCCCGCCACGCAGCCCGTGGCCGGGTCGCACGTCTCTACGCCGTTGCACACGTTGCCGTCATCGCAAGTGATGTCAGAATGCTGGCAACCCAAGGCCGGATCGCAACTGTCCGTAGTGCAGGCGTTATTGTCATCGCACACAAGCGGCGTACCCGACTGGCAGCCCAGGGTCGGGTCGCACGTCTCAAGGCCGTTGCACACATCGTTGTCATCACACACCAGAGGCGTGCCGTCAATGCAGCCCGTCGCCGGGTCGCAGGTCTCAAGGCCGTTGCACACGTTGCCGTCGTCACAATTCACATCCGCGTGCTGGCAACCCAATAGCGGATCACAGCTATCCGTCGTGCATGCGTTGGTATCGTCGCAGTCCAACGCCGTGCCCGACTGGCAGCCCGTAACGGGATCGCAGGTCTCCAAGCCGTTGCACACATCTCCGTCATCACAGTCCAACGGTGTGCCTGCCACGCAGCCAGTGATCGGGTCGCAGATTTCTTTGCCATTACATATATTACCGTCATTACAGTCCAGCGGCGTGCCGTCCATGCAACCACTAATCGGGTCACACGTCTCGAGGCCGTTGCATACATTACCATCGTCACAAACAAGCGGTATGCCGTCCATACAGCCCAAATCCGNGGTCGCACGTCTCCAGGCCGTTGCACACATTACCATCGTCACAAACGAGCGGCGTACCCGCAACACAGCCCGAAGCCGGGTCGCACGTCTCCAGGCCGTTGCACACATTACCATCGTCACAAACGAGCGGCGTGCCCGCCACGCAGCCTGTCGCCGGGTCGCATGTCTCCAGGCCGTTGCATACATTACCGTCGTCACAGTTTATTGGCGTAAACGTACACCCCGCCACCGGGTCACAACTGTCCGTCGTGCACAGGTTACAGTCATCACAGTCATCATCACTATCGCAGGGTTTTTCTGTCAGACAGAAGGCCAGATTATCCGATACCCCTTCCATTTCCTGTGGCATTTCGCCTACAAGCACCTCATAAAGCATTCCGTCACCCAACGGCGTGTTGATCCATCCGAAGTAACAGGTCGGTGTTGTATACATATTATGGGTGCTGCGTATGTTAATGAAACTGGTTCCGCCTCCGGGACACAGATTCACGCATGCTCCCAAATCTTCCACATCATATTTATATATCGTCAAGGGCACCGTCTGTTGCAAGGCTTCGTTCCAGACAGGCACCCCTTCCGCAACAGTCTGTTTTTCCGGAACCACCTGATACTCCATAACTCCCGTGGAAATATTACCAGCGACAAGGATAGCGAAGCTGTTATCTTCCAGTTCACAGTTTTGACCGTCACCATCCACTTCCACGCCCCACCAATGGACATCGCAAATACGCCCTTCAGCGTCAAAATTCTCCACGGGAATGGTAGCGTCCCCGGTCCAAAGGGCATCATCGCTCAGGTAATAGGCCAGCGAGGGATTGTCCCCGGGATCGCCTATCGCCTGGCCATAGATCAGGCCCTCTTCCGGACAATCATAAGGCCCTACACAGCCCGGAATATCCGTATGGATGCATGCTCCCGTCTCCGCGTCGCAGGCATCCGTGGTACACGGATCTCCATCATCACAATCAACCGGGACAAAAGCACAGCCGGTTAACGGGTTACAGGTGTCTGTCGTGCACAAGTTATTATCATTACACACCAGCGGCGTACCGCCCATGCAGCCCTGCAGCAAGTCGCACGTCTCAAGGCCGTTGCAAACATCATCGTCGTCGCAACTTGCGTCGTCAGGCGTGTGTGTGCACCCCCAATCCGGATTGCATGCGTCTGTCGTGCAGTCAATGCCGTCATTGCAGTTAGGCGGCGTACCGTCCACGCACCCCGTAGCGGGATTGCAGGTCTCTATACCGTTGCACACATCTCCGTCATCACATACCAACGGCGTGCCGTCCATGCAGCCGCTGATCGGGTCGCAGCTTTCTTTACCGTTGCATATATTGCCGTCATTACAGTCCAACGGCGTGCCCGCCACGCATCCCGTCGCTGGGTCGCACGTCTCCAAGCCATTGCACACATTATCGTCATCACAGTTTATTGGCGTAAATACACAACCCGTCACCGGGTCGCAACTATCCGTCGTGCACAGATTACAGTCATCACAGTCGTCATCCGCGGCACACGGCTTCTGCGTCAGGCAGAAGGCCAGGTTATCCGACACCCCTTCCATTTCCACTGGCATATCATCCACAGACACCTCATACAGCAACCCATCTCCCAGCGGCGTATTGATCCATCCGAAGTAACAGGTCGGTGTTGTATACATATTATGGGTGCTGCGTATGTTAATGAAACTGGTTCCGCCTCCGGGACACAGATTCACGCATGCTCCCAAATCTTCCACATCATATTTATATATCGTCAAGGGCACCGTCTGTTGCAAGGCTTCGTTCCAGACAGGCACCCCTTCCGCAACAGTCTGTTTTTCCGGAACCACCTGATACTCCATAACTCCCGTGGAAATATTACCAGCGACAAGGATAGCGAAGCTGTTATCTTCCAGTTCACAGTTTTGACCGTCACCATCCACTTCCACGCCCCACCAATGGACATCGCAAATACGCCCTTCAGCGTTAAAATTCTCCACGGGGATGGTAGCGTCCCCGGTCCAAAGGACATCATCACTCAGGTAATAGGCCAGCGAGGGGTTGGCCCCGGGACTGCCTATCGCCTGGCCATAGATCAATCCTTCATCCGGACACTCCAGCGCGGAAGAAGCCTTCACGCTAATGGTGAAGGAACACACATTCGTGCAGCCATTTTCATCCGTATACGTATACGTAATTTCATGAACACCCAGACCTGCCTCAGACGGATCAAAAATACCACCGGTAACCCCCGCACCGGTGTAGGCGCCGCCGGAAGGCGCGGCGCCGGACAGGGTTAGCGGCGCTTCATTATCGAAGACCGCCATGTTCTCAGGACAGGTGACTTGCGGAAGCGGGTATATTATAATCGTGCATTCGCTGCTGTTCGTGCACCCGTTCGCATCCGTCACCGTGCAGGTCACCGTGTAGGTGCCCGGCGTGTTCGGATCATAGGCCGGTACGCTCGTGCAACCCGAAGGAAGCGCGGCCGGGATCGCCGCATCCCCGACGCAGTACACGCCGCTCGGGCAGGACGGAGGCTCTGGAAGCGCATTGATCGTGATCGTGCATTCGCTGCTGTTCGTGCACCCGTTCGCATCCGTCACCGTGCAGGTCACCGCGTAGGTGCCCGGCGTGTTCGGATCATAGGCCGGTATGCTCGTGCAACCCGAAGGCAGCGCGGACGGGATCGCCGCATCCCCGACGCAGTACACGCCGCTCGGGCAGGACGGCGCGGACGGCAGAGCGTTCACCACGACCGTCGTATTGCCGGATGCCGTGCAACTGTTAGGCGCAGTAATGGTTACATAATAAATCCCGGCATTGGCTGAGGAAGCGTTCGATATTGTCGGATTCTGGTCGGTACTGGTAAAATCGGCCGGACCCAGCCAAAGATAGGTCACGCCCGGGACAGCCGAATTGGCATAAAGCTGTATCGCATCGCCTACGCATACCGGACTATTGCTTGACACCAACGGAGGCGAGGGCGCATCCGGCGAGCCCACCGTTATGAAGTCTTCCAAAACATGACAGCTCAGAGCGGCGGTAATGCGCACCCGGTAGGTACCACTGCCCAGGTTGTTGAACACGGCAGCCACATCCCCTCCCGTCAGGGAAGATAGCAATACAGAACCGTCATAAAGTTCATAAGTAAACACATAGTCAAAACTGGACACCCCCGCATCCGCCAGCACCGTAATGGAACCATCGTCTACCGTACAGGAGCTGACATCCTGCGCGGTCAGACTTGACAGGATAAAGGGGTCATGAATGCGGATGGTCTTTTCGAGCGTAACCGGCGGATTATCGCAGGGACAACCGATAACGGTACTGACCACAATGGTCTTTGTGCCGTCAATGGCTACAAGAGGGAGCGTATACGGCACCGCCACATATTCCTGATAGGCCGGAATAGTCACACTGCCAGAGGTCGCCAGATAATGATGGGTACCCGAAACCGCCGTGCCGCCTATCGTATAACTGAGCGTCCATTCCTGGGTGATGTCACCTCCCGCGCCCCGGCCAAAACGGATTTCATTGGGACCACACCCCTGGTACACATCATAGGTTTCATTGCCGTTGTAGTAATTCTGGACGTCCGCCGTAATGGACGCGAAACTTTCGGCTTCCAGAAACACCGCTGAATCCAATCTATCATCACTCGTATCCGCAATGGCTATTTTGAGATGGTATTCTGCGCACTGCTGCAAACCTACGAATCTAGCAGTCAATATCGTTGTTCTGCCGTCGAATTGGACCGTGGTGGAGCCCGCAGGAATCGCCACATAATAGGCCGCGTGTATATCTGGACAAGTTGCAGGATTATGTCCTGTCTCATTTGCCGGTGGCCACCTGTTCCATCCCTGTACGTGAATGTTATTGATCTCCACAGGTGAATCATCAGGCAGCTTCGCGACATTGACCGCATTGTTGGAAAAAGGGCCACTGATACCCGGACCCGAAATAAAAAATCCAAAGACGTCATTGAATTCGCTGCACGCATATTCGGGATATTCCTCGGAAGCAAAAATATACCGGAATTCAATCGTATCCCCGGTGGCAATGAAATTAAACGTCAGGACCGCCCGGTCATTGGTGTTACCGAGTGCTATATCTTCCAAGTCATCATCGCCGATGGAGGTATACGTCCCACTTGTTGTGTTTAGAGTATCGTTAGGACCTTCGGCCGCTTGCACATCTCCAGTCGAGATGATGATGCCCGATTGTAGCGGGAAATCGGGATTGTCCAACTCACGATCAAATCGGCCTATCTGAGCGCTGTTACCGGCGAATGTAATATCTGAAGCCTGGACACAACCGGAAATCAATACATTTTGTACCAAGTCCGCGGCGGTACCAGATGTCACGTTGATAGAAGACCCGGCCGATTTAGGCAACACAAGGTTCGGATAGGGTGTATTAATTGGCCTGCCGCCTGAATCTGCCTCCCCACCTTCTGACAATGCCGATGCAGGGGTGGCAACATGGCTTTCTTCCGCCCGCTCCAGGGCATTCTCCGAGGGAGAACATCCCACGGCAAGAAGTATACACACCAGCCCCATGAAAACGGTCCTGCTTACAGAATCAAAGAGGCCGTTTATTAAACTATGCTTGCCCTTCATGATACATGCCCTCCGACTATTCTTTTGTTGGTGTACCGCTTAACGCTTCCATGCCTGTAGCATATTCAATATATCACCAAAAAATTTCTGGTTGATTCTCACATATCCACAGCCCTGATACTCTCCTTAAACACACGTTGGTTTTTGTAAAACAAAACGCACCTTAAAGCTTCAAAACAACATACCTGTCCCTTTCGACAAACATGGTGAGTAAAAGTATAACACAGTCCATGTCTCTTGTCAACGATAAAAATAAAATCTTAAAAATAATAGCGATTATAAATAAAATACAACATATAGTGGCAAAACATGCGAGATACACCATATATATAAACAGGCTATATAAACAGCGAATATTTTAAATATTACACCGAAAATATCCTTCAGAAGGCTTTAACCATATAACTACAAATAGAGTGGCCAAAGTATGTGGGAACAAGCGGCATATTTAATCCAAAACAGCCAACATAAGGAACCGTTTCATTCCCCAAGCTTGGCACTATTTCTGCTCTCCACGCATCTGAACCCATACGTTTATGACTCCGGCAATGTCAGAGTTTTCCGTATTTAATGCATTTTGAAGGAGCACAAATGAGTCATGATACGGTTGAAAAATCAGAAGGAGTAGATAGGATGGTATTGTTCCCCGTGGAACAGACAACCTGTAGATATGGTAGAGGAATGCTGTAACATTTGCAATACCCGCCCCGGCAATGATACACAAAAATCATATTGGCAAAGACTTGAACCCGATCAACGCCCGGTTACAGATAGGGAACATGTGTGTAGCTATTCGTCCAAGTGCCATCATAAAAACAAAGGATTGGAATGCATGGGTGAAGGAAAAATGGGACTGTTCCCGCCGTAAATCAGGCATGGCCTTTGAGCGCCATGAAGGCCTTGATACATATTTGAGACTTTGGATCTGCCCACAACCAAGTGGCGAGAACTGTCCCGCTTTTTTCGTTCTTGTCCAATATGCCCGCAAAAAATTGGGACAGCCACCGGCGCGAATCAGGGTTAAGTATTTCGCCCATGGTTTTCGCATGCGCCGGAGGCAATCCCATTTTTTGCTCAGGTAGTGTTATTTATCTTGGGTTACGGGTAACGCCCGCGTTAGTTGCTTTTCAATAGGGTCCCTGCAATGTGGCGTATTCCGTCCTTCTGATTGAAATAGTACACAACCAGGTAGCGCCCATCAGCCAGGGGCGTCACCCAAGGATAGCCCAAATCCCCGCTGCCGCCATCCTCTCGCAGGACAATTTCCTTGCTGTCCGCAAGGTTGGCCGCCTCGGCGTCGAGGATACGGGCGCGGATGCCGAAGGGCTCATGACGATACCCATAGACCAGCAGAATCCGCCCATCGGGCAGCCGGGTGGCGCAATGGGGGTGCCCCTGAAAGCCGGCATCCTCCCAGGGACCGAAGGAGTTGCCGCCATCGGTGGAACGGGCCACGGCGGTATGGTCGTCGAAATCAGCCGTGCGCATAAAGGCGATGAGGGCGCCGCCGTGGGTTTCAATAAGGGCGGTTTCGTTAAAGGTAACTTTGGGGTCCCGCGCGACGGGACACCGGTATTCCCACGTGAGCCCGGCATCTTTGGACGCCATGAGATGCACTTCGGTGAGGCGCGGCTCGAGACGGGACTGGGAGGCGACGGCCCAATAGAGCGATCCATCACGGCTTTCCCACATAGGCCCGCGGTTGTATGCGGGACAAGGTTCCCGGAACACATTGTTCGCTTCGTTTCCCGGCACTGCCGGAGGAATGACAGGGCCGGTCCATACCTGGCCGCCATCACCAGAACGCATGAGATATCCACCCATGAACACAAAATCACCGTGCCGCAGCGTAGGCGGCACCTTTTCCGCGGCGTCCCCGCGCAGCAAGGCCCACCCATAGCTGCTGCAGACGATGGTCCCGTCGCGCAGTTGCGTCATGCAGGGGTCCTGTGACCCGCCAAAGGGATGGGCGAAAATCAGTTCCGGTTCCCCGGTCCAAGTCTCCCCATTGTCTTTTGACCGCACCAGTACCAGATAACTGTTCGGATCGGTATGATTGGAACGCGGTTCGCCCAAATAGCGCCGTTCCGGCGCGCGCCGAAACGCCACGATCAATTCCCCATCCGGACGCAGGACGACTGAGGGAAACGCGCTATAGAAGCGATCATCCTGATAGATGACGATGTCCTTCTCTTTCACCAGATCTTGCGCGAAAAGCCTCAGGGAAGAAAGACATATAACCAAAGACAAAACAACAACCCACTGTTTCCGGTTCATTTCAGGCCTCCATTGAAGGTATCGTTGTGGGAGAGGACAATCCTGTTCCCGTTGTGTCCCAGTATACATTTCCCGACAACACTCTTCAAGAGCAAAATGCGTGTTTACCCTGGAAACGGCAGTCAGCGTTACTAAAGCCTGAAAAAGAAAGGACTTAAGGGACTATAAGGACCAAAAGGGCAAGATCCGCGTTAGGTTTCAAGGTCATTTTTAGGCATACACAAGGGCATCCGCACCCCATGGGCCACGGGATCATGCCTGTCAGGGTATTCACGGTTCCTGCGGGGGAACATCTCCCTGGCTCGATACGGTGCCAGGAAGCGGGGCAGCCTTTTCTTGCTCCACCACTTCTATCGGGTTGGTGATGACCCAGGGCGCCATGTTTTGCAGAACCTCTTCCCCGGTAATCGTCAACTCCCCCGGGATGGGCAGTGCCGCTTCGATACGGTATTTACCCGGTTCCGACACATCAAATTCAAAAGCGGTCCCCTCTTGGGAAGTCACCGCTTTCCCCCGCTTAACCAAAGTAAAGTGACAAGGCAAAGGAGATTCGGCGCGCAGTTTCAGACCCGGGGAAAGGCGGATGCTTTCCCCCATGGTAACCTGTTTCCCGCCGCCTTCCGCCACAAAAGCGAAACCCTCGGCATCCCCAATCATGTTAAAAGCCACAAAGGCTCGGCCCGCGCGAAGCGCATCCATCAAGGCGGGCTCAGTCAATTCCGAGGCAAGCAGATGGGTGTTGACAAAACGGGAAGAGCGTTCATAAGGGTCTAAATCTATACGAAACAGCTGCCGCTCCGGCGCCAGTTCGCCGAAACACCAGCGCAGCAACGGCCTTGTAAGGGCGTTCAACCGGAACTCCGCGATTTTCTTTTCCGGTTCCTGGTGTCCCGTATCAATCAACATCAAGGAGTCATTCCCGGTGTAGATGCCGCGCAGGCCCACGTTCTGGTGGCAGTCATTGGCGGCTACCGCGGTGATCTTTCGATATTTCAGCTGCTCGTCCCACTTCTGCGCGACCATCCCCAGCACCCAAGGATCGAAAATCCCGCGAAAGGTCTGATCGCTATAAACAGGCAAATTGATGAGGAAGTCCTTTATGGTTTCGATGCGACTGTATTTGTCGATCATTTCATCCAGAAAGTCGGTATGAATATTATAGATCTCCATGGCGTCAATCTCGGGGATTTCCCAGGGGCGCATGGCCTCATTATGACCGAGGCATAGAATCCCGCCCATTTCCCGAATGCGCTTCGCAAGTGCCGGCGGATCATCCTCTCGTGAAAAAACCGTGCCGTCCGGGATACCCCAAGGAAAGAAACCTTCCTGCATTTCATACCCCCGGACGAAAAGCACGCCGTCATGAACGCCTTTCCAGCCAAGGGAATAGTCCGCCTTGCCGTCTATAAAATGGTCCGACAGCAAGATAAACTGACATCGGGCTTTGTGCATCGCCTCCACAATTTCCGGAAAAGTCACCAGCGAATCATGGGACAATTCCGAGTGGCTGTGCACCACCCCGCGAAACTCAGTCCAGCCCGTTTTCAACTGAACCGGTTGCCTGCGCAACGCCAATTCCTTCCATGCAGCCGCCTGACGGGGATACAACGAGAACCGGTGATACAATTGCGGGGCAAAAGCGCCGCAAAACACACAGAAAAACATCAACGCAAGGAATAGGGTCCATTTGAAAATGCGGTAAATTCCATGCAACAGCCTGGGCAGACAACCTTTTTTCTCCTCCATGAATGGCACTCCTTTTATAGGCCGCTTTTAGAAATAGACTATCACATTTTGCCGCCATGAAACCCTATTGCTTATGACTCTGTACAATCACCCGGGGTTTCCGGAAGAACGTTGTTCCTTTTTTTTGCCTTTTCCATCGGCAGTTACGCTATGATCTGTTCAGGAGCCTATCTGTTGTCGTTGTGAAAAATGATGCGCCTTGAATTCGCGGAAAGACTGTATTCCGGCGTCGTGGTTTTAAAGTTAGAGCCTGGACAACCCTCCGATTCTTGCCACATCGGGGTATGGTGTTCCGGGTATCGTGAGGGCGTCATCGTTGTACTGAAGGAACCCGGATTGACTTTACGCGCTTTTTTAAGGAGTTCCCCCGTGCCACCGTTCCTGATGCTGATATTCGGACTGGCGCTATTATTCGCGGGCGCCGGACTGCTGGTACAAGGTGCGTCCCGGCTGGCGCAGGCACTCCGGATTCCAGGACTTGTCGTTGGCATGACCATCATTTCCTATGGGACCGGCAGCCCGGAACTTGCCGTGGGCATTGAAGCGGGCCTCGAAAGAAGACCCGATCTGGTCACGGGAATGCTGGTGGGCGGTACTATATTCAATCTATTGGTTGTTTTAGGACTCGCGGCCCTGATTGCCCCCCTGAAGATCACCTCTCGGCTGGTCCGCATGGATATTCCGCTATTGCTTCTGATCACCGGGCTTGTCTGGCTCTTCGCACTGGACGGCCGGATCGGTCTTGCCGAATGCATACTGCTGTTGCTCCTACTTCCGGCGCATACAGTATTTTCGGGATATTATGCGCGCAAGTTATCGGACGGGGAAAGATATGTTCCCCCGTCACGGTTATACGGGATTCCCTTACCCCCTTTAAACTTCGTGCTTGTACTTTTCCTGCTCGGCGGCATAGCGTTCCTCTTTCTGGGCGCGCGCCAGGTTGTTGCCTGTACGCTAACTATGACCAACCAAGTCGGCCTCGATGAACTCACCATGGGACTCCTGGTGGTCGCTGCCGGCACGGCATTGCCCGAGTTGGCCACCTCGCTGATCGCCTGTATTCACGGTGAGCGTAACATCGCGGTGGGTAATGTGGTGGGCGCCTGCTTGTTTAACCTCGTGTGCGTGCTGCCGGCGGCCGGGCTGGCGCACGGGAACGGCCTGGCCATCAACGGGATTCTGCGCGAACTGGATTTTCCCGCAACCGTTGCAGCGACCCTCCTATGCCTGCCCGTATTTCTGACGGGGACCGTCATATCCAGGTTTGAAGGATTCTTTTTTCTGCTGTTTTACGCCTTCTACGCGGCAATGGCCCTGTTGCGGAATGCGGCATCTCCGCTATATGCCGTTCTGGCCGAGATATTTTTCTATATCCTGCTGCCCTGCGCATTATTTTTTGTTGTGTTGATTCTCTGGTTCGCGTATTATGAAGTCAAACTATTGGCGACTAATCTTTCAGATGATTTTTACGCGATGGCCATGCCGGCCTTGAAAAACACGCGCAAGATCGTGATTGCCGTTGTTGGTACAACCCTTATACTGGGCGGTCTTGCCATGATGGTGCTGCCCGGTCCCGCCACTGTGGTCATTCCCTTGGGGCTCGCCATCTTGAGCACGGAATTTATCTGGGCGAGAAGACTGTTGCATTACATTCGCAAGGAGATGGAGTCTGCCGCAAGGCGATTGACCGGAGCAGAAGAAGCACAGGAAACTAAATCCATCGAACCCGACAATTCCGGTCCCTAATCCGGAAGAACACAGCCACAGTACACCATCTGTTTTTTTTACACGCACAAGGAATCGAACCATGAAAACCAAAAACGTTTTTCCAACCCGTGACGACAAAAACACCCTTTCCCGGCGTACGTTCGTCGGCGCGACCGCAGCGGCGGCCTGCGCCGTTCTCTCACCGCATACAGCATTCGGCGCCATTGCCAACAGCCGAATCAAGGCGGGCATTGTGGGCCTGGGCGGGAGAGGACGCATGATAGCCGCCATGGTGCGGGACCATGGCGGATTCCAAATCACGGCGGTTGCCGACTATTTCCGGGAACTTGCCGAAGGGGTCGGCGCCCAATTCGACGTGCCGACGGAAAATCGTTTCAGCGGCCTGTCCGGCTATCAGGGCCTGATGGCTTCCGGCATCGAGGCGGTCTTTCTGGAAACCCCGCCCTATTGTTTTCCAGACCATGCGCAAGCCGCCGTCAACGGGGGGCTCCACGTGTTCATGGCCAAGCCGGTCGCCTGTGATGTGCCCGGCTGTAACAGTATTGCCGCGGCCGGGACCACTGCCGCAGCCGGGAACCGGGTCTTTTTCGTGGACTTTCAGACCCGTACAGACCCATTCAATATAGAGGTGGTCCGGCAGATGCATGAGGGTGTCATCGGTCCCTCCGGGCTGCTCTGTTCCATGTATAGCGATAACGGTTTTGCCGACCCGCCCAAAACGGAGAATGCGGAAAGCCGGTTGCGAAATCTGATCTGGGTAAATGATAACGACCTCGGCGGCGGGTATCTCGTCAATGCAGGCATTCACGCCGTAGATGTGGCCCTGTGGATGGCGGGCGCACTCCCGGTAAGCGCCGTGGGCGGCTCGCGACGCCTGCGCATGGATCCCCACGGCGACTCCCATGATATCTATTCCCTCACCTATGAATTCGCGGACGGCCTCCTCCTCAACCACCGGGGCGAACATCTTGCCAACCAGCACGGATTCACCTGCAGCTGTACCGCCTACTGCCGCGATGGTTATGCAGAGGCCACCTATGAGGGTGAGGCGCGACTCCACCCGAAAGAAGGCGAAGGCCCCGGCGGCAGCATCAGCGGCTTATATGTACAGGGCGCAAGGCGCAATATCGCCACGTTCCACGACCATATCCGCGAGGGACGCCATGACACCAGTACGGTAACCCCAAGCGTTAACGCCACCCTTGCCGCCCTATTGGGACGCGAAGCCTGCCTGCGCAATAGTCGGTTCCGCTGGGCGGATATGCTGGCCGAAAACAAGCGTATCGAACCGGATCTCAGTGGCCTGGAAGAATAACCTCGAAGAATAACCCTGGCGCCATCCACTTTCCAAACGAACAATGACTCATAACCAATAAAAAACTTTTCCCCTCTATCAGGCTATTTATGCTATATTTTAGAAGGCAGATAAGTACAAGCGAATTTATAAGTATGAGAAATAGGGAGCGATAGCGACAACGGAGTAATATCATACAAGAAGAGTTGTAAGGCGAAATTGTTTTCATATTCACTTTAGGAGGAGAATTGAAAATGAAACATAAGGGATTTACACTCATCGAACTGTTGGTTGTCATTGCCATCATCGGCATCCTGGCATCAATTTTGTTGCCCGCCCTGGCCCGCGCGCGGGAGGCCGCACGCCGGAAATCCTGCCAGAACAACCTGAAACAGTGGGGCACGATTTTCAAATTGTACGCGGACGAACAGAAAGACTATTGGCCGCCGTTACAGTGTACGAACATAAACATCGAGGGGTGGCCGGACCTCGATACCAGTCAAATACAAGACTTAGGTTTGGAACTGGCCACTATGCCCCTGATATCCGCGTGGTACCCCAACTATAATAGCGATCCCTCCATATTGCTATGCCCGTCCGACCCGAATCGTGAAGTAGATGATTTGAAAGATTCCAATGGGGATTGGTATTTTTGGAAACCGCACGCTTCCGGTGGCCCGAAGAAGCACCGTACTACCAGCTATGCATATATCGGTTGGATGTTTGACCTGCTGCAGCGGCCTTATCTTCCTCCAGTGGATATCAGTACGCTTGACTATATCGGCGCCGCCACTGCCGCCCTGCAATTCAACGCTCCTTCTGCAGGGATGGTTCCCCAGCAGTTTGGGGCGGCCACGGACGCCCTGCTCCGGGAAACCATGAACGCCGTATTTTATTCATCATTGCCAACGGGTGTTGCGCTGCTTGAGGTGGCCGCCATGGATTTTGAAGTGACGCCCGGGCTTGGCAATGGCGGCGGGGACACTATATACAGGATTAAGGAAGGTAATGAACGGTTCATGGTCACAGACGTCAACAATCCGCAAACTTCAGCCATGGCGCAAAGCAGCCTGTTCGCCATGATGGACCAGTTCGGCAACGGCGCCGGTATCCAGTATTTCAATCATGTTCCGGGCGGTTGCAACGTGTTATACATGGACGGCCATGTAGCATGGGTGCCCTATGTGACGCCGGCGCCGGGGATGGACAATACCCTATCCATGGATCTGGGGGCCACACAACCGGTATTGCCGAGCATGGCCAACATCATTGGCCTTTTAAATGCAGCAGCGGAGTAAAGAATGCGGCCACCGGCACCAGACTACTCCCTGTCCGGCCGGAGACGGGCATCCAATGCGGCTTCCACATAGTCA
>JAEAMG010001503.1_pt1 | contig 17523 bp, 10 predicted proteins | sample 8958741 | NCBI WGS metagenome assembly JAEAMG01 (sample SAMN16933256, study PRJNA681125) | bioreactor sludge metagenome | isolation source: anaerobic bioreactor treating anionic surfactant - SDBS | place: India: Bengaluru | collected 2019-02-28 | reverse complement strand
GCGCAGGCAGAAAAGGCTCCCAGCCAAAGTCGTATCCGCTATCACAGACATCCCGACTGACACGTAACATGCAGACTGGCCCTTACTTGGCGTGCAACAACTGGAACTTATCACCCACTGTTTTTGTCGAATTGCTTTTTTTTCGAACCGCGGCAAGAAAGTCCATCCGGCACCGTTCATACTCCCAAACCGATGATTGGTCATGCAAGAGGAGGTGCCTGCGGATGCAACGACGCGAATTTTTGAGACTGGCCGGGTGCGGCGCGCTGGGCGCGGCGCTGACCCCTGCGGCGGCGGCGATGTCGGAGGAAGCGGGCCGAAGCAGACCCAACATCCTTTTGATCATGTCTGACGAACACAACGCGACGGTGCTCGGCGCAAACGGCAACGCGATCGTGCGGACGCCGAACCTCGACCGGCTCGCGGCTTCAGGCGTTTCCTTTGACGCCTGCTACTGCAACTCGCCGCTGTGTGTGCCCTCCCGCGAGTCGTTCCTATCCGGCAGATACATCAGCCGCACCGGCGTCTGGAGCAACGACTGCGAACTGCCGCGTGCCGACATCCCGACCGTCCCGAACCTGCTGAACGCCGCCGGGTACGAATCGTACCTGTGCGGCAAGATGCACCTCGCCTCCGACCGCCGCTACGGCTTCACGGACACGGGAGGCAACTTCAACAACAGCCTGAAGACCGGCGGCGTGTCGCGCCGCCCGGCGGACAAACTGCCGGGCAACGGCCTGTCGAGCCGCTTTGACGATTTCCACACCGGCGACCGTTCGCCAATCCTGGAGCACGACGAAAAGGTGACCCGGGGCACGGTCGAGTTTCTCAGAGACCGCAAGAACGGGGAACGGCCCTTTTTCCTGACGGCGGGTTACTTGGCTCCGCACTTCCCGCTGATCGTGCCGGAGAAATACTGGAAGGCCTACGAGGGCCGGGTGCCGATGCCAACCCTCCCGCCCGGGACCCTCGATGCGCTGCCGCTGAACTACAAGCACATGCGCGCCGGCTTCCAGATGGAGCAGGTGCCACCGGAGGTTGTGAAGCGGGGCCGGGAGCTCTACTACGGTCTGACGCAGTGGCTCGACGAGCAGGTCGGACAGGTGCTGGCCGCGCTGCGCGCGAGCCCGTTCGCGGAGAACACGGTCGTCGTCTACACCGCCGACCATGGCGAGAACATGGGCGAGCATGGCCTGTGGTGGAAGAACGCCATGTTCGACAGCGCCACGCGCATCCCGCTCATCGTGAACTGGCCGAGACGCTGGAAAGAGGCCGGCGCACGGCGCGCCGGCGCGTGCTCACTGGTCGACGTGGCGCGGACACTGGTCGAACTGGGCGGCGGGTTCGCGCCCGCAGACTGGGACGGGACATCGATGCTTCCCTGGCTGGACAGCGACGACACGCCATGGAAAGACCAGGCCGTTGTCGAGTACTACTCGCATCCCATCGCTTCCGGCTACGCGATGATCCGCAAGGGCCCCTTCAAGTACACCTATCACACACCGGCGGACGAGAAGCACCCCGCCGAACGCGAGCTGTACGACCTGCGCAGCGACCCCGGCGAACTCTCCAATCTCGCGAAAGATCCCGCTCACGCCGGCAAGGTGGCCGACCTGCATGCGGCACTGCTGACCGAGCTCAAGGAGCACCCGGACGTCACCGAGCAACGTTGCCGAGCCGACGGCGCGCGCGCCAAACAGGCCGGCGCAACCAAAAAGGGCAAAGGCAAGGGCAAGAAGCGAAAGACGGCCCGGGCCGAGGAGGATGCCTGAGGTCGGACGAGGCACCCTTTTCCACACACCTTACCGCGAAACCCGCTCAAACAGAAACTCCCTGATGGGTTGCCCGTTCGCTCTCGGTTGGTGTATTATATCAACCTGTGTACACAACCGTTCACATCGAGACGACCTTCCTCCGCCATCTCACGGCTCGGCCGAACCGGAGCCTGCGACTTGCAGCCGCCCCCAGGCGCTACGCTTGCCGCACGGGAAGCAGCAACGGACACACGGTGTATCCCCATTTTTTTACAACTCTTAAATCCTAACTTCTCCATTCAACCTCTCCTAAGGAAATCCCATGTCCAAAGTCCTCATCATTGGCGCCGGCGGCGTCGGCGCGGTCGTCGCGCACAAGTGCGCGCAAGTCCCCGAAGTCTTCACCGACATCGTGATCGCCTCACGCACGAAAGCCAAATGCGACGCGCTCGCCAGGCAACTGCCCCGCAAAGTGACCACCGCGCAGGTGGACGCGGACAACGTGCCGCAGACCGTCGCCCTGCTGAAGAAACACAGGCCCGACCTCGTGCTCAACGTGGCCCTTCCCTATCAGGACCTGCACATCATGGACGCCTGTCTCGAAGCCGGCGTCAACTATATGGACACGGCCAACTATGAGCCGCTGGATACGGCCAAGTTCGAGTACAAGTGGCAGTGGGCCTACCAGAGCAAATTCAAAAAGGCCGGGCTGATGGCCCTGCTCGGCTCGGGCTTTGACCCCGGGGTCACCAGCGTCTTCTGCACCTACGTCCAGAAGCACTTCGTCCCCGCGGTCGAGGAGATCGACATTATCGACTGCAACGCGGGGAGCCACGGGCAGCCCTTTGCCACGAACTTCAACCCGGAGATCAACATCCGCGAAGTCACCGCCAAGGGGCGCTACTGGCAAGAGGGGCAATGGATCGAAACCGCACCGCTCTCCGTGAAGTCGCCCTTCACCATGCCCGACGACCTCGGCACGCTCAACATCTATCTGATGTACCATGAGGAACTGGAGTCACTCGGCAAGCACATCAAGGGCCTGAAGCGCGCCCGTTTCTGGATGAGCTTCTCGGACAACTACCTCAAGCACCTGGAGGTGCTGGGCAACGTCGGCATGACGCGCATCGACCCCGTGCGGTTTAACGGCGTGGACATCGTGCCGCTCAAATTCCTCAAGGCGCTCCTGCCAGACCCCGCTTCGCTCGGCCCCCTAACCAAAGGCAAAACGTGCATCGGCTGCCAGGTCAAGGGCAAGGACGCCGCCGGCACGAGCAAAACGGTGTTCGTCTACAACGTCTGCGACCATGAGGCCTGTTACAAAGAGGTCCAGTCACAGGCGATCTCCTACACCACCGGCGTACCGGCCATGATCGGGGCCAAGATGATCCTCACCGGCAAATGGGCCGGCAAGGGTGTCTTCAACATGGAACAGTTCGATCCCGACCCCTTCATGGAGGCCCTCAACGCGCACGGCTTGCCCTGGCAGGTACTGAAGAAGAAGGTGTTCACGAAGTAAACCCGCACCTTCAGCGCCTTCACCGGCCTCTGCCGCAGCCTGCGGCACCACATTCAGCAACCCGCATCGTCTTGAGGCCGGAGGAGGTTTGCGACGGAAGCCGAAGGCTGCCGGGCTCTGAACACCGGAAAAGCGATCGCCTTCGATCCTACGCATCACTCAACAAAGAGGCAATAATCGCCTGTTTCGGACGTTGTATTACCCATGTTCAATGGCGCACGACATCTTATCGGGGTCTGTTTCTGGGGAGTTGCCGTCATTTCCGGGGTCGCGATGACTTACGTGAAGACAACGGACGTGGACCGCTGCGTGGCGGCGCACCTTGCCCAATCCAAGCTGTCGCTTCCCGATGTTTGCGAGGATGCGGTATTCCTGAGGCGCGTTTATCTGGATCTGACCGGCCTGCTTCCTCAAACGGAGGAGGTCCGCGCATTCCTCAAAGACAACAGTCTGGATAAACGCCGCGTCCTGATCGACACGCTCCTGGCATCCCCTTCCTGCGCCGACTATCAGGCCATGAAATGGCTTGATCTGCTGCGCGTCAAATCGGAGTTCCCCGCCAATCTCTGGCCCAACGCCGTGCAGGTTTACTCCCGCTGGATCCAAACCTGCATCGCGGCTAACAAACCGTACGATGTCTTTGTGCGGGAAATGATCACAGCCAGCGGCAGCAACTTCCGCGACCCGCCCGTCAATTTCTTCAGGGCCCTGCCGCAGAAAGACGCGCCCCACATCGCCGCCTTCGTCGCGCAGAGTTTGATGGGCATCCGCTTCACAAGCCTGCCGACCTCGACGCGTGACGACTTGGCCCGGTTCTTCAGCGCCGTGGACTACAAGGCCACCACCGAATGGAAAGAAGAGATCGTTTTCTTCAATCCAGCCAAGCCGCGCACACTGACCGAGAACCTGCGTTTCCCGGACGGCAAGACGGCACGTTGCGCGCCGGATTCCGATCCGCGACGGCTCTTCGCCGCCTGGCTCACCGCGCCCGACAACCCCTTCTTCGCACGGTGCATCGTCAACCGCATTTGGTTCCAACTCATGGGGCGCGGAATCATTCACGAGGCCGACGACCTGCGCCCAGACAACCCGCCGGCAAACCCCGCGCTTCTCGCGCTTCTTGAAAAAGTCCTCTGTGAGAACGCCTTTGACCTGCACGCCGTCTATCGCCTGATCCTCAATTCCCGGACGTATCAGGCCGAACCGTTCACGCCGCCCGAAACACTCGAACGACGCACCGGCTACGCCTTTTATCAAATCCGCCAACTCGACGCGGAAGTGTTGCTGGACATCATCTGCCAAATCAGCGGCACCACCGAAAGCTATTCCAGCCAAGTTCCCGAACCCTACACGAACTTCACAGAGAACCGCGCCGTACGCATCGGCGACGGCAGCGTCACCAGCCCCTTCCTGGAAATGTTCGGCCGTCCGCCGCGCGACACCGGCTTGCTAGGCGAGCGCGCGAATTGGCCCTCCATCGACCAGCGGCTGCACCTGCTCAACGCCTCGCACATCCAGAGAAAGCTACAGCACCCTCCCGTCTTTGGAAAATCCGGCAGCAAGAAAAACAAGCGCCCCCCTGTTGTCCCCCCGGTCGAGGAACTCTTTCTTTTAACCCTCTCACGCTATCCCACGACCGAGGAGCATCAGATTTTGCTGGGTTATAACCGGGCAAACGGCGGACCCGACATCACAAGCGCCCAAGACGTGCTGTGGGCATTGGTCAACACCAAAGAATTCTGCGTCAGGAGATAACCATGAGAACGGAGCGCGCAGTCGCGACGACACGGCGGGGGTTTCTGCGAGCCGGTTTGGCGGCGGGCATCGCCCTGCCGCTCATCCCCGCGCGCAGCCTCTTCGCGGCCCTGCCGCAAAAGCCGGCGGCCAAGGCCGTGGTTCAGATCTGGATGTGGGGCGGACCCAGCCACCTCGACACCTTCGATCCGAAGCCAGCCGCAGGCAACGATTACTGCGGCCCGCTCAACGCCCCCATTGCCACCGCCGTGGAGGGCACCCGTATCAGCCAACTTCTGCCGCAACTCGCCAAGCAGGCAAAATCCTATAGCCTGATCCGCAGCATGACCCACGGCATCAACGCGCATGAGACCGCCTCCTACATGGTGCAGACCGGACATCAATCCGGCGACGGGCTGGTCTACCCGGCCGTGGGCGCGGTGGTCGCGCTCAAAAAGGCCGCGAAAAGCACCGGCCTCATCCCTCCCTACGTCGCGATCACCAAACCTCTCGGACGCTTTTCCGAAGCCGGCTTCCTCGGTTCACGCTATAAGCCCTACGCTACGGGAGGCGACCCCAACGCCAAGGTCTTTGCGGCTGAGGGGATCGTCACCGAAGGCATCACGCGCGAGCAGCAGGAGCGACGGCGCGACTTACTCAAGCAGTTGGACACCCTCGACAAAAAACACCCCTCCCCCCTCTTTCAAGCCATCGACTCAAGCCGTGAAGAGGCTTATGCCCTGATCCTCGGCGAACCCGGAAAGGTCTTCGACCTTTCGCTTGAAAAGGATACCGTCCGCGACCGTTACGGACGCAACACCTTCGGCCAGTCCTGCCTCGCCGCACGCCGTCTGATCGAGCAGGGCGTGGTCTACGTCAGCGTCAACTACCCCGGATGGGACACGCATAAGCAGCATTTCAGCACCATGAACCGAAAACTGCCCGAATTCGATACCGGGCTCTCCGCGCTCATCGACGACCTGACCCAGCGCGGCCTGTTCGAGTCCACCATCGTGTGGTGCGGAGGCGAGTTCGGGCGCACGCCGAAGGTCCAATGGGACGCGCCCTGGAACGGCGGTCGGGGCCACTACGGAAAGGCCTTTTCCTCGCTCATCGCGGGCGGCGGCTTCCTCGGCGGGCAGGTGATCGGCGCGACCGACGCGCGCGGCGAAGAGGTGGAGAAAGATCCGGTCTATCCCACTGATCTGATCTCCGCCATCTACGGACGGCTCGGGTTCAATGCCTCCGATACGCTGCCGCACCCTCAGGGCCTGACCATTCCGCTCGTGCCCGCACGCGACGCCTCCGCCGGCCCCAACCCACTCAACGCGCTTATTTAACACCTATGAAGATGAAGACACCCCTCCTCACCGCCTATGTGACCGTTTCGCTCCTCGCGTGCGTCCACGCGGCTGAGCTGGGCTGCCTCTATCCCGCAGGCGGCGCACCCGGCACGTCCTTCGATGTGTCCGTACGCGGCCAAGCCCTGAAGATGGCCAGCGGCGCACTGATTTCGGGCTCCGGCGTGGAAGCGGCCCTGATCAAGGTCATTCCGCTCGACCCGGCCATGCCGGGCAAACGGCGCAAAGTGCCCGCACTGCAAGACGAAGTCGTCTTCCGCGTGACCATCGACAAGAGCGCCGCCGTCGGCCCGCGCGATTTCCGCGTGGTTTGCAGCAACGATTTCACCTTGCCGCTGACCTTCCACGTCGGACGGTTTCCAGAAGTCACGGAAAGCGAACCCAACGACGACCTGCCCAGGGGCATGATACTTGAAACCCTGCCGGTCTGCGTCAACGGCCGAATCACCGATCCGGACACCGACACATTCCGCTTCAAAGCCGTCAAAGGCCAAAAGCTGGTGGCCCAGGTCGAGGGGCGCGCCTTGACCCCCTACCTTGCAGACGCGGTGCCCGGCTGGTTCCAACCCCTTCTCATCCTCTTCAACGGACAGGGCCAAGAAGTGATGAGCGCGGACGACTTTCGCTTCGACCCGGACCCCATCCTTGTTTTCACTGTTCCCGCCACGGGTGACTACGCGGTCCAAATCAGAGACGCGATCAACCGCGGCCGCGACGATTTCGTTTACCGGCTCACCCTCGGCGAACTGCCGCTCGTTACCGGTTTCTCACCCATGGGCGGCAAGAAAGGCGACATTCTGAACGTCACGCTCGAAGGCGTCAACCTGTCGTCTCAGAAAGTGCGCATTTTCAGCGCCAACAAGACCCCCGAGCGATGTCTGCACGCCCTGGTTGACGGCGCACTCTATTTTCCGGCTCTGCGTTTCGATCTCGACACCCTGCCGGAGATGAGCGATCGCGATCCCCGCGGCGGCAGCGCTTCTGTACACAGCGTCCCGGTCCCTATCATCGTCAACGGCACGCTCGACAAGCCCAACGACACGGACAGCTACCGCTTCGAAGGCAAAGCGGGGCAGAACATCGTCATCGAAACCCGCGCCCGGCAGCTCGGTTCGCCAATCGACACGCTAATAACACTTGCCGACAGCCGCGGGAACATCCTTGCCACGCATGACGACCAGACCAACGTCTTCACCGGGCTCTTGACCCACCAGTGCGACTCGGTCATCAACACGCGCCTCCCCGAGGACGGCCTCTACGAAGTCCGCTTGCGCGACAACAGCGGCAAGGGCGGCCCCGATTATCACTACCGGCTACGCATCAGCGAGCCGCGCCCCGACTTCGAGCTCTGGGTCACCCCGTCCACCTTGAGCATCCCCCTCGGCGGAACCGTGCGGGCCAACGTCCACGTCCGTCGCATCGACGGCTTCACGGGGCCGATCGCGCTCCAGCTCGAAAACCCGCCGCTGGGCGTCCGATGCGAAGGCGGTCACATCCCCGCAAACGCGACTGAGAACGTGATCACGCTCTCGACATCGCCCTCAACCAAAGTCCTGCCGAAAGCGCCCTTCGAACTGACCTTGAGCGGCAGCGCGACCAACGGCGAAGCCCTTATCCGCCAGACCGCCGTGCCTGCGCACCGCAAACTCCAGGCGTTTTATTACAACCACCTCGTGGCCGACCAGACCTGGATGGCAGAGGTCAGCGCATCCAAGCGCGGCTTCGCCCTCCACATCGCGGTGCCGGAGAAGGAACCGTTTATCAAAGCCACCTCTAAAAAGCACTTCGACGTCACGATCACCGGTGGACAGGCAAAGGCGAAGAGCTTCGCGGAGAACGTCACCGTGCGTGTGATCGAGCCTGAGAACGGCTTTCTTGTCGAAAAAGTGAGCGATGGAGCAAATCAGGGGGAGCTGCGGGTTACGCTGTCCTGCGCGGACGACGAATACGCCCCGCCGAAGAACGGCAACATGATCCTGAGTGTGGCCCGTAAGAACACGAAATACAAACAGGCCAAGCTCTTCAAGCAGGAGGGTGCCCTGACCCCCGCGACGCCTTATGTTGTCGAGTAACCCAGCGCCCCAAGCGCATGCAGGTCAAAAAGTATAAAAATTGGGGCAGATCGCATATGGCTTTACCTGCCAAGCATCTCCTATAATATCGTCACCCTGCGATTCAGGAATAGAAGAGGCAAATCTGTTTATTGCCTCACCCGCAGGGCAGGAGACGGATATGTCAGATGCGGCGTGTCGCGCAAATAAGGTAAAAGCCTATTCCCTGTTATACATCGTCATCGTGTCAGCACTTGGCGGATTCCTGTTCGGCTTCGATTCGGGCGTGATTTCCGGCTGCGAAAAGGCCATTCAGGCGGAGTTTCAACTGTCCGGCTTCTGGCACGGGTTCACCGTTTCCGGAGCACTGATCGGAACGATTTTCGGAGCCTTCAGCGTGGGCTGGCCCTGCGACCGATTCGGCCGTCGCCCCACGCTCATGCTCATGGCCATTCTCTTTCTTATCTCGGCCGTCGGCTGCGCCTTCGCGGGAACGCAGCCCGTCCTGGCCTGGATGCGTTTCATCGGCGGGCTGGCAATTGGCGGCGCCTCCGTGGTCGTGCCGCTTTACATTGTTGAAATATCTCCGGGCCCCGTGCGCGGGCGGCTGGTGGCCATGAACCAATTGAACATCGTTTTCGGCATCCTGATTTCCTACGTCTCCAACTATTTCATCGCAAAAGCGATGCTGTCAGCGGGTTGGTTTTGCACCACCTGTGAAAATCTCGCAAAGATCTTCACCTCGGCAGCGATGACGTCCGAACAGGTGATGTGGCGCGTGATGCTGGGCGCGGAGGGCATTCCCGCCATCGCCTTCCTGGTGCTGCTCTTCACCATTCCCGAATCGCCGCGCTGGCTCATGCGCGCAGGACGGCGGAAGGCCGCGCGTGAGGTGCTCGACCTCGTCGGTGATGACACGCCGGAAAAGACGCTCGCGGAAATCGAAGACTCACTCGCGGAGACGGCGAAAACCGGTCACGTTGCCCTTTTCCAGCGTCGCTACTTCAAGCCCATCCTTTTGGCGTTCTTCATCGCCTTCTTCAACCAGGTTTCCGGCATCAACGCGATCAACTACTACGCCCCCCGCATCTTCGAGAACTTCGTCGGAGCCCAGTCCGCCTTGGCCGCCACGATCGGAGTCGGCACGGTCAACCTGATTTTCACGATGCTGGCATTCCTCATCATTGACAAATTCGGACGCCGCGTCATGATTATCGGCGGCTCCATCGCCATGACCTTCATGCACTTCATCGTGGCCTGGCAACTCTCGCTCGGCACACAGGCGAATCCGATTCTGGCCATTGGCGGCATCCTTGGCTTCATCGCCTTTTTTGCCATTTCCTCCGGCGCCGTCATCTGGGTCTTCATTTCGGAGATTTTCCCTAACGCGGTCCGCGCAAAGGGCCAGGCGTTTGGCTGCTTCACCCATTGGTTCATGTGTACGCTCATCTCCTGGGCTTTCCCCGCCGTTGCAGAGAAGGCCGGGACCTACGCCTTCGGCTTCTTCGGCGTGATGATGATCTGCCAAATCATCTTCGCGATCCGCTGGATGCCCGAGACCAAGGGCGGCACGATTGAGAACATGGAGAAACGTCTCGGCTTCGGGCTGAAACACGCGAAAGGAGTCTGAGCATGACCGACCGCATTCAACGCCTGCTGGCTTATGTCCTGGATAAGCGCCACGCCGCATTCCGGCGCGACATAACATGGACGCTGGCGGAAAACTTCTGCCGCGACAACGTCTCGTCCGAAAAACGTGCCGCCGACGGGCTGTGCGCCATGCTTGCGGCCGAAACGCCCGTTTTTCTGCCGGAAGAGACGATCGCCTTCACCCGCACGGTCAAACAGCTTCCCGACCTTTACACACAGGCCGAGATCGAGAGCCTGCGCAAGGCCGCGTACTACCACGAAAAAGGATGCGTCTTCAACATTTCTCCGAACTATGGAGCAACCCTCGCTGTCGGATTGGACGCCCGGCGCGCCGAACTTTCCGGACGATTGACACAGGCGGTTGCGGAGAAGGACACCGTTGCGCAGGAATTTCTCACTTGCGCCAGGCAGACGGTCGACGCCGTGCTCGACCTCGCGGACCGCTACCGTTTGGAGGCGGAGCGCCAGGGTCTCACCCGAATCGCGCAGACGCTCGCCCACGTGCCGCACAAAGGCGCGACGACCTTTCACGAGGCGCTACAGTTCCTGCGCATCCTGCACTACACGCTCTGGTGCGAAGGCGAGTACCACAACGGACTGGGACGCATTGACCAAACTCTCTACCCCTACTTTGCCACAGATCTCGCGGCCGGCAGAATAACCGAAGCGACCGCCCTCGAAGAGCTTGAGGAATTCTTCCTCTCCTGTAACCGCGACAGCGACCTGTACATCGGCGTGCAGCAGGGCGACAACGGACAGAGCTGCATGCTGGGCGGCGTGGACAAGTCCGGCAAAGACGCCTTCAACATCCTCTCCCGCCTCTGCCTGAAAGCCTCCTGCGAGCTCAAGGTCATCGACCCCAAGATCAACCTGCGCGTGTCCTCGACCACGCCGCTTTCGATCCTTGAAGAGGCGACCGAACTGACCAAGCAAGGCCTCGGCTTTCCGCAATACGCCAACGACGACGTCGTCATCCCCGCGCTCGTGCGCCTCGGCTATGCGCCGGAAGACGCCCGCGACTACACCGTCGCGGCCTGCTGGGAATTCATCATCCCCGGCTGCGGCATGGACATCCCGAACATCGGCGCGGTCTCGTTCCCGGCGGTGGTCGACCAGGTGCTGCGCAACAGCCGGGCCACGTCCTTCGACGCGTTCATGGCGGACATCAGAACCGAGTTGCGGCGCGCGGCGGACGCCATTGCCGACTCGCTCAAGACCGTCAAGATCCTGCCGGGGCCCTTCGTGTCGATCCTGTGCGACGGGCGCGTCCCGGCCGGGCGCGACGTCTGCGAGGGCAACCGCTACAACAATTTCGGCATCCACGGCACAGGTCTTTCCACAGCCGCCGATTCTCTGGCCGCGATCCGGCAGATGGTCTACCAAGAGCGGCTGCTGTCCCTGAAAGAGCTCGCCGCGGTTGTCGACACTGACTTCAAAGACCGTCCCGACCTGTTGGCCAAGGCCCGCTTCGGCGTGCCGAAGATGGGCAATGCCGATCCGGAGGTCGACCAGCTCGGAAAGACGCTCTTGGACGCTTTCGCCGACACATGGGACGGACGCAAGAACGGACGCGGCGGCATTTACCGCTGCGGAACGGGTTCCGCCATGTACTACATCTGGCACGCGAAGGAGCTCCACGCCACACCGGACGGTCGGCTCACCGGCCAGCCTTTTGCGGCCAACTACGCGCCCTCGCTGAAAGTACGCGTCAAGGGACCGCTCTCCGTGGTGGAGTCGTTCACGGCCCCCGATCTGGGGCGCGTCATCAACGGCGGACCGCTCACGATTGAAATACACGACAGCGCGTTCCGTCAAGACGACGGAATCACCAAGGTCGCGCAACTGGTCAAGTACTTCATCGATTCAGGCGGTCACCAATTGCAACTGAACGCGATCAACCGCGACCAGCTCAAGGATGCGCAGGCGCATCCCGACGCCCACCGCAACCTGATCGTCCGGGTCTGGGGGTGGAGCGGTTACTTCGTGGAGCTCGACAAGCCCTACCAGGATCACATCATCCAGCGCGTCGAGATGGCGGTGTGACGTCGCCCCCATGATCAGTCACGTTCAGATTTCCTGCACGGCGTTAGCCGCGTTCATCTTCGCCCTTTTGACTCAAGGTGCTGACAAGGGGCAGATAGTCGGCACGATTGAGAGTCCCTCTGGAACCGCGCTTTCACGTGTCTGGGTCATGACCAGCAGCGGGAAGGTGACGCAATCCGACGCGGACGGCGCCTTCACTTTGGCGGGCCTATCCGAAGGCGGATACGCGCTCAAAGCCATAGCGCCCGGCATGGCGGATTCATTCCTGCCGGGAATCGCGGTCACTTCGGGGGTGACCGTCACCTGCCGCCTCAAAATGCGACCGGCGGAAGAGGCTTCGGCTGTGGTTGCGGGTCACATCACGGATGCTGCCACCGGCAACAAAATCGCGGCATGGCTCGAGATCGTCACCGGCTCCGCGCCCGTCCGCTGGTTTGACACCGCGGGCCGTCCGTACGGCGGACGCACCGACGTGCCGCCTCAGATCTGGCATCAAAAAAACCGGCGCTATTGGACCGCAGGCGATTTCGCCTTTTCCGCCATGCCAGGCGATTTGCGGATCAAGGCGCAGGCCCACGGTTACGCGCCGGCCGATGTGACTCGCGCCTTACGTGCCGGCACGCAGGAAGGGTTGGACATTGCCTTGTCCCCGCTTTTTAACCCCGCAGCTGAAGGCTGGTTCAAAGGTGATTTCCATGCCCATGGCGTTCACGGCGAGAAGCTTTACGATGTGAACATCCCCTTCATAACCTTTGTCCTGCGCGCCGAGGGCTATCGCTGGTTCTATCTCTCCTCCGGCTTCAACAACGATGGGGTCGCGGTCGACAACGCGTCTATCGCCGCAGCCGAAAACGGCACCGATCTGTTTCTCGCATTGAACTCCGAATACCCCAAGACTGCCGGCGGCCATATCGGCAACATGGGCATTCCCCCTCCGCGGAAACCGAAACCCTATCCGAGCTTCTCAAACACGGAAACCGTCAAGGCCGACATCACGGATCAAGGCGGTGCCGCGGTTCCCCTTCACCCGCTGTATGGACATATGCGGTCCAAAGAGTTGCCGTTCCTCCTCCTCGGCGCGCCCGAACTCGTCTGCGGAATCGACTTTTACACCTCGTGGAACGCCGCGAGCGAAAAGACATGGGGCCTTTTCCTCAACAAGGGATATCGACTCTGCCGGACGGCCACCAGCGACGCCGCCTTCGACCTGGGCCGCACGCCCGGAACCGCGGGTGCCACATACATCCATCCCGCGGGCGGCCGGCTCAACAGAGAAGCGATCGTCGATGCCTTCCTGAACGGCAGAACCGTCATCGCCTGGGACGGAGCCCTCTTGCTTTTTTCGGTCGACGGCGCCGTCTGCGGCGAGACCTTCCCTTCCGGCAACACATCGAGAAAAGCCGCCCTCACACTGTATGCAACACCGGGAATCAATGCGCTCGTCCGCGTCACGCGTAACGGCGAAACGTTCAAACAGATTCCGGTCACCATCCCGGAATCCGGCACATGCACAGCGTCTTTCGAACTGGTCGAGCGGGACAAGGCCTGGTACACGGCCACCGGTTCGCTTATCGGCCGGACGGAGCGAGTCATTGCGGCGACCAGCCCCTTTTATTTCGGAGATTGGCAAACGCCCGCACCGATCCCCGCGCGGCTGGAGGTGCACACTTTCGATGCCGACACGCATCAGCCCCTCGATGCGGAGATACACCTCATCGACAGCGGAAAGATCCACGCATCATTCACGGTCAAGGGAGGGGGACTGCGGCTGGATGCCAGAACGTTCCACCGGGTAAGAGCAAATGCCGCAGGGTATCAGGAGGCTGAAACAGGCATCCTATGCACGCCTGCGATCGCCGCGTTCATCTCATCCCTTTCGGAACTCGACCTCCAGAGCTGGTCCACCTACGAGAAAGCGGCGGATCTCCTGAAGGATGTGACGATCGAATTCCCCTTGAAACGGAAATAGCAGCCTATGGGTGCCGAAGGAATCATTTTTGAAGTCCGCGAATTCTGCCTGCACGACGGGCCGGGCATACGAACGACTGTCTTTTTTAAAGGGTGTCCGCTGCGCTGCGCCTGGTGCCACAATCCCGAAGGGCTTTCCCACGCACCGCAACTCTTGGTCAACCGTTCGACCTGCACCCGCTGCGGGGCGTGTCTAGCGGTGTGCGCCCATCCGGAGCAGTGCGTGGCGTGCGGCGCCTGCGTGGCGATCTGCCCGCAAGGCTGCCGCCGCCTGTGCGGACGGCGCGTCTCCGCAGAAACGCTCGCAACGGAGCTGCTCAAGAGCAGAGATTTCCACACGCGTTATCAGGGTGGCATCACCTTCTCGGGCGGCGAACCTTTGGCGCAAATCGACTTTCTGGAAGAACTTGCCGGCCGGCTCCGCCCCATCCACCTGACCCTGGAAACTTCGGGATACGCATCATTAAAAAACTATCAACGCGCGATTCACGCGGTCGACTTGGTCTTCCAAGACCTCAAGCATCCCGACCCTGAACAGCACAAACGCTATACCGGCGTGGACAACCATTCGATCCTTGAGAATCTAGCCTGGCTGAAGACGAGCGGGCATCCCTTTATCGCGCGCATTCCTCTGATTCCCGGCGTGAATGATGCGGCGGAGACGCTGCTGCGCTTCGCCGAACTGCTGGAGGGCAAGTCGGGGCTGACCGGTGTGGAACTGCTCCCCTACCATCTGACCGCCGGCGCGAAATACGCGTTGCTGGGAATGCCGTACACGCCACCGTTCGATCCCGCGCGCGCGACGAAGCCGGACCTGAGCGCTTTTGAAACACGCGGCATTCTCTGCCGCGTCATGTGATACAAGCGGTACCGTTGCCCACGGACCAGTCACATAAAAACCAAAATCGCGCTTGTCCTGATTTTTCGGCTGTGCATAGCCCATCACCAAACCCGGAGCAACGTTCCTTCCGGAAAGACAGGTTCAAAAACAGAAAGCCTCACATCGTCGACGATGGCGGCCCCGCTCGTGATCGCCGTGCTATTCGTGGTTGTGCCTGTACGGAAAATGACCTGTGCGCGAACGCCGGTCGCGTTCGTAGGCGCGAGGCCGGTAATGAAGACAGGCTTGTACACATCCTTCGCATCCGCCGGGAGAAGGTTGTACGAGTCGGAGCTCGTGATAAAAGGGGTCCCCGAAACACCCAGCCAGTAGATCCGGAACTCGACTTTCTGAGCCGAGTTGGTCACAAGCGGTTCGATCGTGTTGTGGCGCGCATGCCCGCAGAAGGTCACCACCCTACCTGCGAAATCGGGCGAATAGACATCCTGCGCCAGATTGATATTGTTGGCTCCGTTCATCGACTGATCGCCATTGACCGCCAAGCGATAAGCGAAGCTGCCGCAGCGCACGAAATCATTCGTGCGCTGCCCCAAGAAATTGTTGTACGCGACGACCCAGTTGGACACGGTGTTGCCTGAACCGAACTCGAAATCCGCGTTTTTCAAGTAATTGGTGGCCTTCATGTAGGTTCCAGCCAACCGAGGCCGCCAATCGGGAAGAGTCCGGTGCGAAGCGCCCCAGCGGACCCCCCTGCTGTAACCGGCCTCGGACGCGTCCATATTGACACGGATGATCGCGAAATCGCCGGGTTTCGCACCCTGGTTATAGAGACCGTTCAAATATCGAACCAGCGTTTTTTCCTGAGAAGCCGTCGGCACCCATACCGTACCGACGGCAACAGTCTGTCCCGCCGTCACAATGTTGTCAGCCAGCTTGACAGGTTTGCCGACCGGGAAAACCCGCGCATCCGCGTCACTGGTGCACAGCCAGTTGGTACTCATGCTTGGCGTCGTCATATAGCCAAGGCCCCACACATCGACGTTGGCATTCGACAGGACTCCCGTAAAAATCGCGGCCGTGAGCGCGAGCGACACCGACGTCATCGGCTGCTCCGGCAAGGTCAGAAACGCGAAGCCGCTGAAATCGACATTCGCCCCGCCCGTACCGCTGATCAAATCCACGGTGGACATCACCGCCGCCGCGCTGACCGCTCCGTCCGGTCCGGGGCTGTAGTGCACAAACGTCTGCGCGGTCGCGTTCGTATCACTCAACGAAACGGTCAGTTTAGACCGATGGTCAGGGCTCGTCCGCTCTGATCCGCCGAAGCGCACACTCACGCCGCCCGCCGTGATCACCGCGTCCTGATTCACGCGAATCACGGCGTAATCACCCGGCTGAGCGCCCTGGTCGTAAAGCCCATTCAGAAAAGACGTCAGGTTCGTGCGCTGCGGCGCGTTCAACTGCAAGACCGAGTTGACAACGGGAGTCTGCGTCGAGGCGACCCAATTATCGGCGATTTTGGAGGGAGCCCTGAAATTGAGCAGAACTCGCGGATCGGTATCCGCTTGGAGTAGCCACCCTTTATCCATAAGCGGGGCGGTCATATAGCCCAACCCCCACACATCGAGGTTGGCGCCAGCCGTCGGCCATGAGCCATAGAGGATCTGAACGGTCATGGACAAGTCAGCAGACGCGATCCTGTATGCCGGGAGCCGGAAAAAAGCAATGCCGTTGAACGGCGTCGTATTCGGCGTTCCACCGGACCCGCAGACCAGGTCCTGAGCGGCGAATATGCCCGTCGGATAGATGGCGCCATCCGCGTCCGGGCTGATGATCTCGATCGTTCCATCGGACAACGGCGGCGAAATGCCGAATTTATTCGTGTAAGCGCCGCTCATGGCGGTGCCCAGCCGAGTCAATTCAGACGGCGTCAGATGCCACACATCCGAGCGTGCGTACCCCCGGGTATCCACATAAGAGCCCGTGGGCATCGAACCGAGGAAAACCTGGTTCGTACGGAAATATTCAATGCAGGCGCGGTCTCTTCCTCCGGCACTGAGATCATCATCGTAGTCCGCACTCGGATCGGCGTCTATGACGGCGAGGCAAAAGCGGATCTCGTTTGTCATACCCAAATCAGCCTTCAATTGTGAAAGCATGCCCGTGAAGCGGTTGGTGTAGGCATCCATGACGGCATACGCGGACGTGTTGCTGCCCGTATCGCTTTCGCCCTGAAACCAGAAGAACCCCCTCAAGACCGCCTGATCGCCCGCATTCGTAATGGAACTGATTTGCGACTGCAACAAGCCGGTGCCCGAGGCGTTCCACATATCGTTACTGTAATTGGCTTGGGGGGCCGTCGTGTACCAATTTGCCAGGGCTTGGCCAGAATGGTTCGTATAGACCATCACGAGCGACGTCCCGTAACCGCTTTGCAGTCCGCTGGCGATGGCCGAGGCCCATTCAGCCTTGGCGTTCGATTGTCCTCCGGCGAAAAACACATTGACCGTTTTCGCTTCGGCCGCCAAAGCCGCAACAACGGCTAACAAAACAACAGACTGTTTCATAACACCCCTTGCTTATCAAATTTTAAACGGACTTA
>JAEAMG010001501.1_pt1 | contig 17555 bp, 10 predicted proteins | sample 8958741 | NCBI WGS metagenome assembly JAEAMG01 (sample SAMN16933256, study PRJNA681125) | bioreactor sludge metagenome | isolation source: anaerobic bioreactor treating anionic surfactant - SDBS | place: India: Bengaluru | collected 2019-02-28 | reverse complement strand
CCGCGATCTAGTGCAGAACTTTTCTACTTGCATTACGGGCTGTGTCGCCTCAGAATCAATCAAAATTCATTGGGGGGCCGTATGCATCGCACAGTCACTTGTTTTCTTCTGTTTATGTCTGCCGTTGGCCTTTGTTTTGGTGTAGCGCCTGCTGACCCGTCGCTGCTGCTCTGGTTGCCGTTTGATGAGGGCTCCGGTACGCTGGCTACCGACCGCTCATCGAATGTCATCGAGGCCGAACTCTCTAATATCCAGTGGGCCTCCGGTACGTTTGGTACCGCAGCCCGCTTTGGCGGCACCAACGCCTTTGTCGATCTGCCTTCTGTGCCCGGGCTCAACGGCGCGACGCAGTTTACCCTCTCGGTCTGGGCAACGTGGGAAGATCCCTCACCTCGTCGTTACCCCAACCTGCTCACCTCGCAGAACTGGAGCCCCGGAGGCTTCATGCTTTTCGTTACGGACAACTCCTGCTCCTTCCGCCTCGGCCGCCCCGGGGAGCGTGCCGGCTTGCCCGGCAGCAAGTGGACTGAATCCGGCGCGGGCCTTCTCAATGCCCTCCCGCAACGACAGTGGACGCACCTCTGCGTTACGTTCGCCCTGCCGAATCTCGTCACCTACGTGAATGGTAAGCTTGTCAACCGTGTCGAGTGGCCGTACCCTGTGGAAACCGACGCTCTGCGTCTCGGAGGTTGGAACGGATCGGTCTGCCACAACGGGTTGATAGACGACCTGCGGATTTACTCCCGCGCCCTTCAGGATACAGAAGTTGCAGCCCTCGCGAACGCGTCCAACCGCGCCAGCGCCGGTTACACACTCGCGGATCCGTCCATGGCGGTCCCGACTCTCGCCGCGACTTTCAAGAACCGCCGCGCCACGCTCGCGATCGACACGCGGGGACAAGCCTTCTCGCTCCGCACTCGAGAGCGCGGACGTGAGCTGCTCGCGAACCCCCAGCCGTTCGTCTCCGCCCACCTGAAGGATGGGCGCCAGCTCTCCGCTCGCTCCGTCACGCGCAAGGGAGATACGCTGACCTTTGATTTTGCGCGCGGCTATGGTTCGGCGGTCATCGCAGTCGACACGCGCCGCGATTACTTCACCTTCACCGTTTCTTCGTTGACTCTCACCAACGTCGAAGCGCTCACCTTCTGCGCGTTGCCTGTGGCCGTCACAAAATATCGCGGTGGCATGGCCAACATGCTGTCGGACGACGCGGACGCGGTTTGCCTTCGCGGTTACGATTTGCCGGTTGAGATGGACATCGGAGGCAATAGCCTGCGTGTTTGGACCACAGAAAAACACGGGCTCACCGGTTGGCGCGCGGGACTCGCCGCGGGTCCCAAGTCCGAGATGCCCGCGATGTTGCGCGCCATGGCCGAGCAAACAGGCGTCCCGTATTCCAGACTCGGAGGCCCGTGGTCGCTCGATGCGGAAGCGACCCGCGGCTCCTACCTTTTCGCCGACCTCTATTATCCCTCTACCGACGACTGGATTGAAATAACCCGGCGCGGAGGCTTTTCCACCGTCCATATTCACGGTTGGTGGCGCACGCTCGGCCACTACGAAGTCAGCACGAACCTCTTCCCGCGCGGCCTTGCCGACATGAAAGACTGCGTAGCCAGCATCCACGCTGCAGGTCTCCGTGCCGGCATCCACACACTCACGGCCTGTATCGATCCCCGCGACGCGTGGATCACGCCGGAGGCCAGTCCGCACCTGATTCCTTTTGACACTTACACGCTCGCTCGCGCACTCTCTCCTTCAGACACGGTTCTCTACGTGAACGAGCCTCCCTCGACCCGCCATGACGTGGTCTTCACCTATTCGGGCAACGGCAACGCGATCCGTATCGGTTCCGAGATCGTACAGTACGCCGAGATTTCGCGCGAGCCGCCTTATGCTTTCTCGAAGTGCGTGCGCGGCGCATTCAAAACTCGACCCGCCGCCCACGCCGTTGACGATCGCGCCGATTATCTGCAGCAGCGCTATATCGCCTTCTACCCGCAACCCGATTCGCCGCTCGCCGATGAACTCGCTGGCTGTGTTGCCAAGGTGTTCAACACCTGCAAGCTCGACCAACTCTACTTCGACGGTTCCGAAGGCATGATGAGCCGTTACGGCATCGACGCCATGCGCCACAAGATCATCAGGCGTCTCGACGGCGACCTGCTGATTGAGGGGAGCTGTTACGGAGAGCACAACTGGTGGTTCCATTCGCGCCTCGGAACATGGGATCACCCGGTCTGGGCCTCGAAGCGTTTCCATGACGGCCATGTCATCTCCTGCGCGCATTATCGCGACTCCGACCTTCTCGGCCCTCAGATGGGGTGGTGGGCTCCGCGTTCTCCGTCACCGCAAGCTCGTGGCCACTTTCTTGACGAGATGGAATACTTCGCCTGTAAGAATCTAGGACTCGACGGAGCCATGTCAATCCAAGGCGTGAATGTTTCCTACGCCCCGTTGCCTTTTCATATCGAAAAGCAGTTCACGTTGCTTGGCTGGTACGAGCACCTGCGTCTTGCCCGCTACTTCGACACGCAGACCATCGCCCGAATAACCGTGCCCGGCGATGAGTTCCGCCTGCGCCAGAACCTCGACGGGCAGTGGCGATTCACGCCTGTGAAGCTCATAACGCACCGCATCAGTGCGCTCGGCAACGGATCAGAAACGTGGACTGTCCGCAACCTTGACGCGGAGCAGCCTGTCAGTGCCCGTATTGAGGCTCTCTATGCTGTGGCGCCGTACGACAGCCCTAAGCGCAAATCGCTTGCGGGTCCCGAGGATTTCGCGGCTCTCGAAACCTCCACCGCTTCCTCATCCGTCAAACTCAAGCTGGCCGAGGAGACTGCCGACGTCAAAGGTGGCGGCCGCAATTTGCGTCTGGTTGCCGAAAACAAAGGGACGTCCGGCACGGGCGCTTGGGCGCGGGCTGTTGTCACCTTCCCCGCGCCGTATCGTAATATCGGCGGCACTGGCGCGTTCGGCTTGTGGGTTAAAGGCGACGGCTCGGGTGCGCTTCTGAACCTTCAAGTCGGCACGCCGCGCGAATTTATGAACGCGCTTTCCGATCACTACGTCACGCTCGACTTCACCGGCTGGCGCTACGTCGAACTTCTTGCGCGTGAACGTGACGTGGAGCGCATGCACAACTATGTTTGGCCTTACGGCGGCATCGGTTCCCATGCCCTCTATCGCACGCCGCTCGACATGGCTCACATCTCGCAGGTAACCTTCTACCTCAACGACTTGCCGCCCGGCGGGAGCGTCGACGTGACGGTCAGTCCTGTCATGGCGTTGCCGATCCAATCCGCCGCGCTCAAGAACCCGGTACTCACACTGAATGGACAGTCGCTTGTTTTGCCGCTGACTCTCGTCTCCGGCGACTTTGCTGAGCTCGAGTCCGACGGTATCTGCACGCATTATAACGACAAAGGTGACCCGCTCGCACGCGTGTGCCCTTCTTCGCTGCCTGTGCTGCGTGTCGGCGACAATGCGGTCCACTTCGACTGCGAGCGTCCGCAAGGTGTGAGCGCCCGCGCAGAGGTCACGCTCAATGCCTTCGGTGCGCCTTTTGGCAAGCCCAACCCGCGCCGAAAGATCGGCTGGAAGAATCTGGAGCGAGAGTATGAGATGACGCGCCTTTTTCTCGCCTCGAATGATGTGGACAACGCGACGTGGAATGTGCCTGTGCGTGCCGGCGAGCAGGCCGATCTGGAGATCGAACTTTGCGGCTCGATGGCGTCGCCCGCGCTGACGGTCAACGGTCAAACATTGCCCTTCCCGGTTACGCTCAAGGTCGGGCAACGCCTGCTCTGCAGGGACCGCCGTAACTGGGCCGTGCTGGATGCCAAGCGTGTCAAGCTTGCCGAGGGCAGGCTGGATGCGAAGGTCCCGACTCTCGCTTCGGGGTCCAACCGGGTCGCATTCGCGTGTGTCAGTCCCGACCGTGCCCAGGTTAAGCTGGTGAAGGTCTACAAGTGAGGTAACGCGCGCCGCCATTGCAGCACGGACTCACTGAGCCGTTTAAGCTCGGCCGGGTTCACGGCGGCAAGGTTTGTGGTCTCGTTGGGATCAGCCGCGAGGTCGTAGAGCTCCGCGCCGGTCCCGTCGGCCTGCAAGAGCAACTTCCATTTACCGTCCCGGATCGCGAGGTTTGGGCTGCGGTCCCGTCCGTGGGGATATTTGAAAGACACGTTGTTGCGGCCATATTCCCAGAACAACGGCTTCGTGCGCTTGATCGGTTGGCCGAACCACGCCTGACTGACGTCTTCTCCGTCGAACGCGTTGTCTTTCGGCAGCGGTGTGCCCGTAACCGCGCAGAGGCTTGGAAATAAATCCACCGCACTCCATAGGGTTTGCTCATCGGTGTGTCCGGCCAGTGCGTGTCCCGGCCACTGGACGATACAGGGCATGCGGATTCCGCCCTCGTAAAGACTCATCTTCGTTCCGCGCAAGCCGCCCGCCCGCTCGCCTTTAAACGAAGGCATCGGCCCGTTGTCACTCGTGAAGATCACGAGCGTTTTCGTGTCGATGCGGAGTTCTTTCAGGCCTCCAATCAGTCGGCCGATCTGTCGGTCGTATTCGGCGAGCACGCGCCGGAAGTTATCCGGAGACTCTGCCCTGAGCGGCTTGTCATCGGCGGGAACCCACGGCGTATGCGTGTCGTCCGGCCAGACGTTCACATAACAGGGCTGATCTTTATGGCGGCGCAAAAAGTCGAGCGTTTTGTCGACGAAAAAGGCCGTGCGATTCCATCGTTTGACAGTATCTTGAGGTGACCAGATCCAATTGGATCCGGTGATATCCGGATGCGGGTCCGGGCTCTCCCAGGTGCTCGCGTATTCGTCGAATCCGTAGGCCGTGATGGGCGGCGCGTTCGACACGTCGCGCCCGCCGCCCATGTGCCACTTGCCGAAGTGACCGGTCGCATAGCCCGCGCTTTTCAGGGTGCGGGCCATAGACGGCGCTCCTGCGGCAAGAAAATCGGCCTGTTCACAGTCACGGTTGCCCGCGCGCGTTTGCAGGAAACTCGTGAGTTTCCAGCGTGCCGGATACATGCCTGTCGTACAACCGGCTCGCGATGGAGAACAGATCGGCGATGCGCTGTAGTAGTGTGTGAACCGGATGCCGCCGCGTGCCAGTGAATCGATGTTGGGCGTGGGTGTGAACGTGCCGCCGTTGCAACCGATGTCGCCGTATCCCATGTCATCGGTCAGGATGAAGACGATGTTGGGTCTCTCCGCAGCGGAGAGGTGGCCGAAGAGAAAAATCGGCAAGGCAAGGAGGCAGGAAACCCTTTTCATGACGGATCCTTGTCAGCCGCTTTCTTTTTCTGTCGGCCGGCGTTGCCTTTTTTCTTCCCTTTGGGCTCGCCTTTCTCTCCGTTTGGATAGGGCTTCACCTGAGCGCGAACCGCCCAGTTTTCCCACTTTGCGGCCAGCTCTTTCATTTTGTCGGTCTGCGCTGAGGCGAGGTCTCTCAATTCGGTCCTGTCCGCTTTCATGTCATAGAGTTCCCATGCGCCGTTGCGTCCTCTCCGGACCAGTTTGAGGTCGCCGACACGCACGGCCGCGTTGCCTTCATGTTCCCAGTAGAGGGCATCGCGGGAGATCGGCTGATTGGCGAAGGCCCCGACAAGACTCTGCCCTTCCATCGGCAGGATCGCGTGCGCCTTGAAGGTTTGCGGATAAGTCGCGCCGCTGACCTCGACACAGGTTGCCATGATGTCGATCAGGTGTGCAGGTTGTTTGCGCCATTCGCCTTTCGCGGCGATACCTGCGGGCCAATGCGCGATCAGCGGCGTCGCGACGCCGCCCTCATGGTTGAAATGCTTGAACAGGCGGAAGGGGGTGTTCTCGACAAAAGCCCAGCTCATGCCGCAAAACCAGTTGGAATCGGCCTTGGATGGGTCGCCGTCGCTCCGCCCTTTCGGCCCGGCCTCAGCGTTGCCGCCGTTGTCGCTCATGAACAGAATCAGCGTGTTGTCCAAGACGCCGCGTTGTCTAAGGCCGCTGACCAGATCGCCCACGGCTTTGTCCATGCGGTGCACCACGGCCGCGTAGGTGGCCATGATCTGGTCGAAGCGCGCCTGCTCGTCTGCGGGAACATCCTTCCACGGTTGTACCTCGGGGGGGCGTGGCGATTTGGCCCACGTTGGATCGATGAGGCCGGACGCAAGTTGCTTGGAATAGCGCGCGTCGCGGATGGCGCCCCATCCGCTTGTGTACCTGCCGCGGAATTTGGCGATCTCCTCGGCGGGCGCTTGAAGAGGGAAGTGCGGGGCGTTGTGGCAGAGATGCAGATAGAACGGCTTCTTTTCCGCTAACGCTTCGTCGATGAACGTCAAGCCGAAGGTGGTCCAGAGATCGGTGCTGTACCAATCCTTTGGGAGCCGGGGATCGTTTTTTGCCAGGAGCTCGCCGTTCAGAAACAGCTCGGCCCTGGGTGTTTCCGGAAAATAGAATCCTCCTGCGGCCGCATTAAGACTGCGGTCAAAGCCCCGCTCTTGCGGCCTTCCGCCCTCCTCGTGGCCCACATGCCACTTTCCGCTCATGGCTGTAAAGTATCCGGCCGTCTTGAGCACCTCCGCGATGGTTACGCACTGGTTGTTCAGGTGGCCCTGGTAGCCGGGCAATCCGTTGTCCCTTGTCATGTGGCCGATGCCAGCCTGGTGCGGGTACAGACCGGTCAACAGCGCGGCGCGTGTCGGACAGCACCGTCCCGTGTTGTAGAACTGTGTGAACTTCAGTCCGTTCGCCGCGAGCGCGTCCAGGTTCGGTGTCGGAATTTCAGACCCGTAACAGCCGATATCGGAGAAGCCCATGTCGTCGACTAGAATGACAACGATATTGGGACGGGGTTGTGGAGCCGCAAAGCCCGCCGTGAACAGTGTGAGAGAACTGACAAAGAAAAGACGCAGGTATTTCATAGTTTTCTACTTCTGGGCTGTCGGGGGAGCTTCTGATTTCTTCATTGTCTTGTAACGGCCGTAAATCGGATGATCATCGGTGATGAATTGGGGCTTCATCTGTTTTCGCCAAATGTCATAATCGCGCTTTAGCCTCGCTACCCGATCCGTTTCGCTGGCGGCGAGGTTGTGTGCTTCGCCCGGGTCTGATTGAACGTTATAGAGCTCTGGATTATTGTCTCCCTCCATCACCAGTTTAAAGTCGCCCTCTCGGATGGCGCGGAGAGGTCGGGCCGCCTGGGTGTCGCGGCCGGGAATCCGCCATTCCTTGTGGTCATTGTAGAGCCAGTACAGTTGGTTGTGCGGCAGGCCCTCTTTCTTTCCGAGCAGGTAGGGCATCAGGTCTACCCCGTCGATCGTTCCGGGACGGTCGATGCCGGCCGCCGCTATGACCGTTGCAAAGACATCGAAAACGTGAACCATGGGGTCGTAACTTTTTCCTGCGGGCACGCCGCCCGGCCAGCGCAGGGCGAACGGCACCCGGATGCCACCTTCCAGCACGTCGAATTTTTGACCGCGGTGTGGTCCGTTTGTGGTCCCCAGCACATCCGGTTCGGCACCGTTGTCGCTGAGGAAAAAGATCAGTGTTCGCTCGTCCGTCCCGGACTGTTTCAGCGCGTCGAGCAGGCGCCCGATGTTGTCGTCAAGATTAACGATGATGGCCGCGCCACGCTGGCGAACCCCGCTGAGATGCGGCACGCGTGAGAGATCTTGCGGACGCGCCACCTGCGGGAGGTGCGCCGCCATGTATGCGAGATGCAGGAAGAAGGGCTTGTCGTGCTTTGAGCGGATAACGCGGCACGCTTCTTCGGTTAGGATGTCCGTGTTGTAACCTGCGTGCCGCTCTTCCTTGCCGTTTCGCGAGAGAACCGGATCGGTGTAGTCTCCGGCAGCGCCGAAGTAGCCGAAGAATTCGTCGAAGCCTCGGTTGCGCGGCGCGAACTCAAAACGCTTGCCTTTGCCGAGATGCCACTTGCCGATCAGGCAGGTCGTATAGCCGGCCGTTTTTAGTATCATCGGCAGCGTGACTTCCTTCACGTCCATGCCGCTGTCGGGTCCGTCGAGCGGCCGGTTATCCTCGATGCCGAAACGTTGCGGATACCTCCCTGTGAGCAAAGCCGCGCGCGTGGGCGAGCAGGATGGCATCGCGTAGCCGTTGCGGAATGCCACGCCCTCGCGGGCCAGACGGTCGATGTTCGGCGTGGGGACGTCCCTCCCGCCTGAGAACCCGAAATCGCCGACCCCGATGTCGTCAACGAGGATCACGATGACATTGGGCCTTTCGGCGGCAACCAGCGTGCATGCGAGCCCGAGGACAAGAAGCAGGGCGTAAAGCAGTCGAGTGGGGGAGCGCCTCATTTGGCTTTCTCCGCGACCGGTTGTGTGGCCGCAGGCGCGCGGACTTCTTCGCCCCATTCATTGCGTGCGGGGCCCTCCCAATCGTCGACATACGTGGAGGCGGCCCAGTCGTTCCATTGCCGGGTCAGCAGGCGGGCAAGGTCCGGTTTCTCGCCGATCAGATTGCGCTGTTCGGTGCGGTCGTTGGGGATGTGGTAGAGCGCCCACTCCTCCTGGTATTTCATGACAAGCTTCCATGCCCCGCTGCGGACTGCGCGGTTGCCCTCATGTTCCCAAAAGATCGGTTTCACCCGGTGAAGCGGATTGCCGGAAAAGGCGGGCGTGAGGCTGATTCCTTCCATGGGCAGAATGCGGTGTCCTTTGAACTCCGCCGGATACAGTGCGCCGCTCACGTCGCAGGCGGTGGCCATGATATCGATGAGGTGGCCGGGTTGGTGTTCAAGCTTGCCGTTGCGTGCGACCGGAATACCCGCAGGCCAGTGAGCGATGAGCGGCGTGCTGATGCCCCCCTCGTTTGTGAAATGCTTGTATCTGCGGAACGGCGTGTTGTTCAGCGTGGCCCAGCACATGCCGAGAAACACGTGCGAGTCCGGCCCGCCCGGCGGCGTGCCTTCAGAGATTCCGCGCGGCCCGGATTCCGCGTTGCCGCCGTTATCGCTCAGGAACAGAATCAGGGTGTTGTCCAGCAGGCCGCGTTCCCGGAGCCCGGCGACCATGCGCCCCACGCTCTGGTCGATGCAGTCGATCATCGCGGCGTAAACCGCCATGATGGCGTCGTAACGGTCCTGTTCCTCAGCGCTGAGGCTGTCCCATGCCGGCACGTCTGAAGGCCGCGGCGCGAGCGGCCATTTCGGATCCACGATGCCCGCCTCGATCTGCCGCCGGTGGCGCGCCTCGCGCAGCACGTCCCATCCGGCCTTGTATCGGCCGCGGTATTTTGAGATGACCTCTTGCGGTGCCTTGAGCGGAAAATGCGGCGCACCGTGGGCGAAATAAAGGAAGAATGGCTTTTCTTTCGCTCGCGCGTCGTCCACGAATTTAAGCGCCCAATCCGTGAACATGAAGGTGCTGTACCACTCGCCGCGGCCGACCTCGGATGAATCTGCCGCCACTTTGCGGCCATCGAGATAGACCCACTTGCAGGCCTCGCGCGAGCGCTCTTTTGGGAAGTAGAGTTCGCCGAACTGCGTGGTGGCCGTGCGCTGGAAACCCCGCTCCCAAGGGGGCGTGCCGTTCTGCTGACCCAGATGCCACTTGCCCACCATCGAAGTGTGGTACCCGTCCGCTCCCAGCACCTCTGCCAAGGTCACGCAACGGTCATGCAGTCGCGCGTGCGTGCCCTTCGACGCCGGCTTCCTGAGTCCGTCAAGGTAGCCCATGCCCGCTTGATGCGGATAGAGTCCGGTCAGCAGCGACGCCCGCGTTGTGCTGCACCGCGCGGTGTTGTAGAATTGCGTAAAGCGCACGCCTCGCGACGCGAGCGTATCGATGTTCGGTGTCGGGATTTCGGAACCGTAACAACCGATGTCCGAAAACCCCATGTCGTCCACAAGGATCACGAGGATGTTAGGGCGTTTGGCTGCGGGTTCCGCAGCCTGTGCGGAAGAGGGAGGCTGTCCGAGAACGAGCGCTGAAAAGCCCAATAATACGGCGCAGGTTAACCGGGTCAAATTGCAGATTGCCTGATGGATTGACCGTGGAGATGAAAATGTCTGTGTCATCATTTTTGTCGCTCATAGGGTTGGCGCTGATAGACCCGCACGTAATCGACTTCCATCGCTGTTCCGTCGATCTGGTCGGTGACCGGACCCGCCCATTTGATGATCGCGGAGCTCAAGAAGACCGGCGCGGGGCCGCGGCAGATGGTGTGTGCCTCGCGGCGGATCTCTTGACCGTCAAAAAACCAGACCAATTCGGTCTCGCTCCATTCGAGGCCATAGACATGAAACTCCTGGCTGAGGTTGTGCCCTTCGGCCGTCCATTTTCGGCTCTTGGACCAATGTGTCCCGGACCAGTTGTGGATATTCATGTTCACCGAATCGGGGTGGTGCCCCTCGTTGATGTCGATCTCGAAGCGCCCGGGAGTGTTTGTTGTTCCGCCGCGCGTCATGAGCCAGAAGGAGTTGTTCAGCCCTGTGGCGGCTCCGTACCGGTAACGGCATTCATAATAGCCGTAGGTGAACGGCTGCTTCGTCCAGAGGCTCGCGGAGGTCCACGCCTGCCCGCCGCGGGTCTCCTTTTTGTTCAGCAACCGGCAGAGTCCGTTTGTCACGACCGCGTTTTCGCGCCACCGGCTGCACAGGATGTGGCCACTCGGCCCGTTTTGTGAGTCCCATTTGGCAGGGAGGTCGGCGGTCTTGCCGTTGAACTCGTCCTGCCATACAAGCCGGTAACCATGCATCGGGTCAACCTCAATTTCGGCCCAGACGATCTGTTGCGGTGCGCCGTTGACGGGAACGATCTCAACGACGTTCGGGCCACTCCGCGCAACCTCCGGCGAGAATTCGAAACGCAGCGCACGCGCCGCCTTGCCGCCGTATTTCTTAGGTGAGACGAGCTCGGTGTTGAATGACGCATTCTGTCCGTTCAGCCGTGCGCTAAAGGCCGCGTCTTTAACGCCTTTTTTTTCCGCCAACCCGATGATTGCGGCAACTTTGCCGGAAGTCGGTTTCCTTCCGATGGGGATCTCGAAGGTTACGGTTTTGTCGGTCGTCTTGGGGAGTTGCGCGCCGTTGGGAAAATCATGGGGCACGGTGTCGCGATAGGCGGCCGGATAGCGGCGCAGGCTGCTTTGGACCACATTCTCCTCCAGCCCCTTGTCGAGGAGCGGGCGGTACGACGGTTTGTCGATCGGGTGATAAACCGTGTTGAAGAGGTAGAACGAAACAGCGCCGCGCTGACGTAAGGCGGCTGCCCAGCCATAATACGTGGCGAGGTCATTGTCGAGGCGCGGCGCGCCCGGATAGGGGGAGATCCCGTTGTCGATCGCGGGGATAACGGGGACCTTTGCGGACAGCGCGCCCAACCGCTCGCGCCACAGCTCGACGGGGATGTCGAAATCGCTGGTGGAGAAGAAAGGAGAGGCCACGAGTAGGTCGACCAGCCCTTGCTTAGCCCACCAGACACCGTCCATGCCCAGGCCGGCTGCCGCGTCGGGATCGCTCGGCACGCGTGCCGCCAGACGTATGGCGTGGCCGCGCTTGGCCGCCGCGGCATCGGCGAGCTTCCTGACCTGGCGGGTGAACTCCGTCAGGATGGGAGCCTGCTCTTTCTCTTTGCCGGGGGTGAGGTGATAGCAGAAGCGCATCCAGTCCAACTCCAGCCCGTCAGGATCGTAGCGGTCCAGGAGTTCGCGGACCAGTGCAAGGTGATACGCGCGAACTTCCTCCTTCGAGTAGTCGAACGCGTAGTCCGTCCAGTTCCCGCTTTTCGCGTGGGGGACGCGCCACAATTCAGGGTGGGTCCGCCAGTAGTTGGTGTTTCTGAAATAGTTGGTGACGGTCACGAAATGCACGTCGTTCATGCGCAGGGTGAGCCAAGGCGAGATCTTTTTCTCGCGGCACCGGGTAATCCAGACCTGATAGGGGTCGATGCCCTTGTCGTGCAGGAGTTTCGCGTTGACGCACCAGATGTTGGTCGGCATCGTGCCGCCCACCTCGTCCCAGATCGCCTCGTGGACGGCGGACCGGTAGCTGGTGCGCTGGCCGTTGGGGCACATGAAGAAGTGAGTCACTTTCGTGTCCGCAAAGGAGTCGATGTAGGCCTGCAGATCCGCCACCGTCATCGCGTTTGCGCTCTTTTTGAAATAGTGGTCGTTGTCCTCGTTGATGATCAGCATTGGCCGCTGCGCTTGGCATGAAATAGCGATGCCGCAGAGCACACCCATGAGGCCTGGACGGTGTCCCATTGCACGTCTCCCCTTAATGCTCTTCGCCACTCAGCCCGCCAGCGCGCTGTTCATGCGCTGAATCGATTCGTCGATCTCGGCGGGGCTCTTAAAGCCGATGGTCACGGCGTCAATCTCGCGGCGCGACATGGCGAAGCGCATCGCCTTCTCGCGGTCGTCGGGATTCGTGAAATCACCGTTGCCGATGAGCTTCATGCCGATGATGCCGTGGCCGTTCCGCTTCATGATGGCCATTTGCTCAAGAACCGGTTCAATAACCGTTCCGGGCGCGTCCCACCTCGGCGATTCGGTGTCGGTATGCTTGGCCTGAGGATTGACGCGAACGAGGTTGACCTCCACCCACTCGGACGTGGCGGCGACCCGCAGGGCGGGCAGGGAATGGCAGGAAACGCCTTTCGCACGGATCTTCCCTTGTTTTTTGGCGTTGTCGATGGCCTCCATCAGGCGGCTGCGCTCCTGCGTCCATGTCGCGGTCACCGCGCAATGCACCAGCAGGCAGTCAATGTGATCGGTCCCCAATGTTTTCAACTGTTTGTCGATGACCTCGGCGGGGTTCTCGGGATTGCCGCCGATTTTCGACATGAGGAAGATTTCGTCGCGGGGCAGCCCTTTGATGGCCTCGCCCACCCATCCGAACGTCTTGTAGGATTGGGCGCAGTCGAAATAGCGGAGGCCCTGATCGAAGGCGTATCGCACCAGCTTGTTGAAAGCTTCCTGCCCCAGCCCGTACTGGACGTTTCCGCTGTTGCTTCCCAGTCCGATGCCGAGGCGGCTCAGCTTGATTCCTGTCTTGCCCAATACGACGTTGTCCGTGGCGCTTCGCTTTCCGGCTAGACTGACGCAGGCGGGGGTGAAGACGGTTCCTGCTGCCGCGACGGCAGAGCCGGTCAGAAACGTGCGGCGTGTGATGCTCGGTGCTCTCATCTTTGTTTCTCCTGCATCGGTTTCCCGATGTCGCACAAAACCTTCTCTCGGGTCGGCACAGGCACTCGCCTGTAGAGACCTGCACATGAACAACTCCAATATCATCATGTTAAGCGACGCGCTGGACTCGGTCAAGCTGGAGTTTTGACGGAGAATAAGCATTTTGACCGGCGGAAAAATTTAGTACGTTATACATCCTCACGAATCGGACAGCGGAGGGATCACGGACATGACAGGCAGTCAGGCTATACTTGCGGTGCTCATCGCGACCGCAGCGGTTGCCCCCGCTCAGAACTGGCCGCAGTGGCGCGGCCCTGACGGTAACGGCGTCGCCGCTCCGGGTAAATATCCGGTCACATTTTCGGCGTCAAACGATACGCTTTGGAAGGCTCCCTTGCCCGGCAAAGGCGGCTCAACCCCCATCGTCTGGGGGGATCGCATTGTTCTGACTTCCGGTGTGGGAGAGGGCACGAACGGACTGGACGGCGTGCTCTGTTTCGATTGGGCCGGCAAGCTTCTCTGGCAAGTCACGCTGGGCCGGCAACGGCCGGGACGGCACCGCAGGGGCAGCGGTAGTTGTCCCTCCGCGGTAACCGACGGCACCCGTTTTTTCGCCTATTTCAAGAGCGGCACGCTGGTCGCGCTCGACATCGGTGGCAAGGTGCTTTGGCGGACAAACCTTCAGGAACGCTATGGCAAAGACACCCTCAATTGGGACCTCGGCACCAGCCCGGTTCTGGTCGGAGGTAACGTGGTTGTGGCGGTCATGCAAGAGGGCGACTCCTACGTGGTGGCGCTGAAACCGGACTCCGGCGAGATTGTCTGGAAAGTGGACCGCAATTTCCCCTGCAAGGATGAGTGCCGCCAGAGTTACACCACTCCGCTGGTGACCGCGCTGGAGGGGCGCACCGTGTTTGTGCTCTGGGGCGCGGACCGGCTTACCGGACACGACGCGGCCACAGGCGCCATGCTCTGGCAGTGCGGAGGCTTTAATCCCGACAACAAGGCCAACTGGCGCAATATCGCCTCGCCGGCCCTATCCCGAGGAATCGCGCTGGTGCCTTACGGCAGGGAGCAGTTCTTGGCGGGGGTCAGGATCGGCGGCAGCGGAGACGTCACGGCCACGGCACGCCTGTGGGAAAGACGCGGTATCGGTACGGACAGCGCCACGCCGGTGGCCCTCGGTGGCAATGCGTATCTGCTCAATTTCAAAGGTAAGGTCTGGGGCCTCGACCTCCAGACCGGACGGGACCTTTGGACCGCTGTCCTTCCGGTCGGAAGGGGTGTGTTTTACGCTTCTCCCGTCCTCGCGGCGGACTTGCTCTACGCCTGCCGCGAGGAGGGCGATGTCTATGTCTGCCGGATCAGTTCAGCGGGTCTGGATGTTTTGAATCAGACGCGTTTTGACGATTTCTTTGTCGCCTCGCCCGTTCTTGTCCGGGATAGGCTCCTGCTTCGGGGCGAAAGGCACCTCTACTGCGTCGGGACGCGCCACGGCGAGCCCCGCTGAACAGGCAGGGAGTTGATCACCGTTCTGACTCGGGCAGAACCGGCGTGGCGGTTGGAGTCTCTGGTTTAGCGGGCCGACGATTCTCGGGGGGGCTTGCCGCAATAAAAAGGCGGGGTCCACGTTTACGGCTCCATTGAATGAAGCTATCGCAAGGGAGAAACGATGTCGACACAACCGCGTGACTGGTACGTGCTCGGAAAACGTTTGGAGCAGTGGACGCCTCCGAAAGGAGCTTTTGACCCGGATGCTGCGTGGTCGCTGCACTACGTGCGACATGCGCTCATTCCCGAAGCCGGCGACGGCTCCCCGGGAGGTGCGGCGGCAGGCTCGCTGGCGATCGAGGTGAAACCGGCGAGCGACTCGCTGGTGTTGCAAGCCGCCGAGGCTGTTCAGGCGGGGTTCACGATCATGACGACGGTTGCCGATATCACGTGTAAAAAGGATGCCTTGCTGACGCCGCAACGCTGGTCGCTGCGCGTCAGGTGGAATGCAGGCGCGCAGGCCAATGTGCGGCCGGGCGAACTCGATCAGGATCGTGGCGGGTACGTCGACGGCCAGCAGATCGTAGTCAAAGGCGTGGGGGAACAGCGCCGCCTCGCGCCGGAACGGTGGACCGCGTTCTGGAACCTCTTTGCCGTTGTCCCGCGCCTCGCGTTCGATGCGGCGTCGATCCTGACATTTGACCTCTTTGAGGAACTCGAACTCCACAAGCCCGGACAGAGAATTGCGTACATCGGACGGCAGGCGGTCTCTCTGAATGGACAAACCTTGTCCTTGCATGTCTTCGAACAAACCGGACACGGCATACTGCCGTGGCGCTGGTGGCTCGACGACCAGCACCGCGTGTTGCTCGCAACGGGGGGCCGCCGCGCCTATCTGCTTGAAACGCCAGGAAAAGGAGGTGCGGCATGATCCCGGTGAAAACGAGTCGCCGAACGTTCCTCAAGACTTCCGCCGCAGGCGGGCTTGGTTTGATCCTGGCCGCGCGGCAAGCCCCCGCGGCAACGGAGAAGCGTCCCCCCAACCTGCTCTTCATGCACCTCGACCAGCACTACTGGGAAGCCGTCTCCGCGTTCGGGTGCCCGCACGTCAGCACGCCGAACATCGACCGTTTGGCCGCGCAGGGCAGTTCCTTCAGCCTCTCGTATTCCGCCAATCCGGTCTGCTGTCCCGCGCGCACTTGTTGGTACACGGGTCGCGCCTCCACCGAGAACGGCGTGATCATGAATGACCAGTGGCCGATCGCGCCGGACATGCCGGATATGGGCCAGTGGTTCTCAGCGCGCGGCTATGACTCGGTCTATGCCGGCAAGTGGCACGTCACGGGACGCGTCTTAACGCAGAGCTTCCGCGTGCTCACGCCCGGCTCGGGCATTGGCGAGGTCACCGACGGCGCGGTCTCTCGTGCGGCCGAAGGGTTTCTGCGTTCGCGCAAGGCGGGCGATAAGCCTTTCTTTCTGAATGTCGGGTTCCTTCAGCCGCACGACTGCTGTTACTGGGTCTTTGAGCATCACGGCGGATTGCCGCTGACGCGCCTCGGGCCGCCGCCCGCGGACCTTCCGCCCTTGCCGCCGAATCACGGCAATTGCCGTCAGGAGCCCGCGCCGATCGCCCGCAAGCGCGAGAAGCGCCAAGGCGCGACGGAGTGGTCGCCCGAACACTGGCGCTGGTATCTCTGGAATTACTACCGCATGGTCGAGATGGCCGACGCCGAGGTCGGCCGCGTGTTGAACGCGCTGGAAGATGCGGGGCTTGCGCGGGACACGCTGGTGATCCTTTCCGCCGACCACGGCGACGGGCTCGCGCGGCATGGCCTGACCTCCAAGATGTTTTTGTATGATGAGGCGGCTCGCGTGCCGTTCATCGCATCCTGCCCCGGCCGCGTGCAGGCCGGCGTGCGCGACACGCGACATCTCATCTCGGGCCTCGATGTCGCGCCCACGCTCTGTGATTTCGCCGGCATCGAAGGCCTGCCCAAGGCGCGGGGCCTGAGCCTACGGCCGCTGCTCGAAGGCCGTGGCGATACGCCGTGGCGCGAGTTCCTCGTTTCCGACACCTTCCGCACTGGGCGCATGGTGCGCACGCCCGAGTACAAGTACATCGCGTACCAGGGGGACCCGGCAACGCAGCTTTTCGACATGCGCAGCGATCCGGGCGAGCTGACCAATCTCGCGTCCGAAGCGTCGAAAGCCGACACCGTGCGCGACCTCGCCGGACGGCTCGCGGAGTGGGAAAAAACGCTCGACGTCTTTCAGCTCACGGAGCCCGGTCCGAAGCGGAAGCCCGGCGGCAAACGTCGCAAGGGCGGGCAGGGGTAAAGCGCGAGGCGGATTGAAAACGGCTCGTGATGGCAGTTGCCTGCCAGCGTGTCGCGGCCCTCACTTCACGATCCCGGTTGGTCCAGATAGCCTTCGCGGATCACGCGGTGCTGACCGGTGACGGGATCAAGGTCGTAAACATTGAAGTTTGTCCGGATGTCGAAGCCTTCGAAGTGCGCGGCCAGGTTGACGGAGGCCGACCCTTCTTTTGAACAGCTGATGATCCGGTGAAACACGTTGCGGGGCCAGACGAGCATGACCGCGCCGTCGAAGGTCTTGCCGTTCTCCATGCTGACCAGGTTCGGCGTCACTGTGAACGTTTCGATTCTCCCGTGCTCCGGCGTGTAGATCTCCACATGCCGCGTGCCGTGAAGGACCATGAGATTGTCCTCTTGATGCGGATGCATGTACCACGGCCGCTCGACCGTTCCCACACTCCCCGGCGAAATCGCGCCGGGGCCGTGGATCACGCGGTCGATCGCGGCGATTGGGCTGATCGTGCCGGTGTCCAGCACGTCAAACCAAACGTTCGGGGTGCGCCGCAACACGGTCAGGCTGATGATGCGGTATAGG
>JAEAMG010001499.1_pt1 | contig 17566 bp, 18 predicted proteins | sample 8958741 | NCBI WGS metagenome assembly JAEAMG01 (sample SAMN16933256, study PRJNA681125) | bioreactor sludge metagenome | isolation source: anaerobic bioreactor treating anionic surfactant - SDBS | place: India: Bengaluru | collected 2019-02-28 | reverse complement strand
CTTAGAACAATTAACAACACAGGGATAGTGTCCTACTTCGGGGGTTCCTATACGGGAATATTTGTTATATAATTACTTATAGTAATGACAGAAAATCAACGGTGGCTATCACGAAAATACATCGCCTACCGAACACTGACAAGCATGTGGTTCGTCAGTGCGGTCTGGCTGTATTTTTATCGCATTTTTATCACCGACCAGCAGGTCGGTATTCTTGACGGTCTAGCTTTCGCAATTGGCTTACTGGCTGAGGTGCCGTCTGGCGCACTGGCCGACAAATTTGGCAGAGATAGGGTTGTGCGCTCGGGGCAAATACTTGCTGGTGGTGGCTTGCTGATACAAGCGGCGGGTAGCAGTTTTATGCCGTTCTTTGTCGGGCAAGCAATAATGATGGTTGGCGTGTCGCTTGTTTCTGGTGCAGACGAAGCACTTTTCTTTGAAAAACTGAAATTCAAAAGGAAATCAACAGATTGGCGCAAACTGGTGACTCGTGGATCGCAGATTGCGCTTGTCGGTGAGCTTGTTGCTACGATTACGGGCGGCTGGTTATACACAATTAACCCTCGCATACCGTGGGTGTTGAACGGACTTGCGTTTATCGCAGCCGCTCTACTGATTTGGCGCATAACTGATGACCGACTAAGAAAAGCTCGTCAAAAGTTCCTGCCAGAATTAAAAGATTACCTATACGATATAAAAACTGGTTTTGCACAGTTTCGTCTGCCGAAATTACGGCTGTATGTGCCGTTTATTATTACGGTGCAGGGACTTTTCTACACGACAGGCTACGGCTTATTGTGCCTGATTTTGCTTGACCGTTTCCACTTTGACCCATTTTGGGGTTCGTTGGTTATTGCCAGTAGTAGTTTGATAACCGTTGGCCTGCTTGCGTATATGCATAAAAACGCTGACGATTTAAGTGAAAAGAAAGTCTTGGTTTTTATTGGGCTTATGGCAGCAAGTAGTCTGCTTCTGTCGTTTGCCAATATCGGGCTTTGGGGCTATGTCGTTATACTCGCTCTATACGCTGGCGAACATACCTTGCAACCGTTTATGAGTGAAGTTTTGAACAATCGTGCGCCCGAGGAACAACGGGCAACGGTTCTGTCTGTTGCGTCCTTTTTCAAATCTTTACCCTATGTGCTGCTTGCGCCGATTATCGGCTATCTCAACACAAACGGTAAACTTGAATATTTCTTGATTACTTGGGCATTACTTATCTTTGCGGCCATTGCTTTATATCTGTCTGCCAAAAAGAAAGATACGCATATCGCTTTAACGGACTAACTAATCAGAACGTCACCCTCTAGGCAGAGATATAGCCGGTATTAGTTCTCAATTGTCGCCAACCATGCGTCCACTTCGTCTGACGTGGGTAGATCAGGCTGAAGACGAGCAATATAGCTGCCATAACGGTCAACAGTCGCGTTCCATTGACCCATTCCCTCCGGTGCGCCGTCCAATGTACTAACGCTGAAGTTAACCGACGCGTCACAAAGCTTTACTACGTGCGACCCTGGGTTAGATCGTGCTTTCGCGATTTTATCAACCTCTTTTTGCTTATCTTCCTCGGAATATGTCACACCCTCCACGATAGTGGCGATACGGTTACCAAAGAATTGGCGAACCTCTTGAAGGTCCGTACCCGTATCCTCCACAGTGTCATGCAGCCATGCGGCCGCTTGTATTAGCTCAGAATACCCGAGGCGCGCTGCAAGATCGGCAACTTTACTGAGGTGCCATGTGTAAGGAAGTCCATTCCCATATCTCTGATCCCCGTGCCTTTCTGCGGCAAGTTCCTTGGCCCGTTCGACAATTGATTGTTTCATAGCTTTATTATACCAGCGTTGGCGCCGTCGTCATATTCCGCCATGGCCCGGGTAAGCCCTCGAGATACCACATATCCACCGTTGCTCCACATATACGTCTCGTCGTTATCGCTCTGACGCATACTAAGCGTACAGCGTTCATTCTCTTGATTAATTCGTGTTGAATGTGTACAATATGATGTGTACTCAAGGTGCGCCGCTTTAGCTCAGTTGGTTAGAGCGACGGTTTTGTAAACCGTAGGTCTTCGGTTCGAATCCGAAAAGCGGCTCCAAGATATGCTGGAATCGTGTAGTGGCAATCACAGGAGACTGTAAATCTCCCGCCGTAAGGCTTCGTAGGTTCGAGTCCTACTTCCAGCACCACATAAAAACCATCATTTAGCGGTGGTTCTTTCGTTTAATGCGAGAGTAAGCGGTTTTGGTTGACTCTTCTGCCACTCCTGTGCTATAATCATCCAAGACGTTAAATAATACCTAATGAGTTAAAGAGATGGCAAAGAAGAATACGAAGCGAAAATTGGTTGGTTTGGTGAGCGAAGAGACTGGTCACCGAACATACTATACGAAGAAGAACACGATGAACACGAAAGAGAAGCTGTCGTTGAAAAAGTACGACCCAGTCGCCAAGAAGCACGTTGTATATACGGAAACCAAGAAAAACTTGGGCCGCAATGAGATTAAGCCTCGCAAGAGCTAATCTTTCCTTCAGCTAAAATACACGTATCCATATGCGGTACGTGTATTTTTATGTGCGGTACGTTGTGTCTAGGAGGGTACTAACAATTTCCGCGCAGACCCAAGTAGCCTGCGATGTACCCTCGGTGCGCTCATCAATAATCCCCTGGACGACCCTATACGCGTCATCCCGTCTATTGACCTCAATATAATATTGCGCCATCCACAAACTGCCGACGTAGTCTATATCTTTTTTATCGCTATCACACGCAAAAAGTCCATCTTCACGCCTAAATTCCCGTTCAATTTCGCCTATCGTCTGCTCAACAGTATCCTCCTCGGGGTCAAATAGCCCGAACATAAAAACTCCGAACAATGAAGCAATACTAACATGGTCATCATCTTTGCCATGACGAATAGTACCACGTTCACTATGCATATGATCCTCGGCTGCCGTGCGCATCTCTTCAGCAACAGTGCGCCAAGATACGGCCATCTCCTGATCGTTCATCACTTCGGCTATATCTGCTCCAGCAGTGAGCGCTGCAACCGTAACTGCGGTTGTGTAGGTGTATACACCTAGCTGCTTATCGGCAAAGTCATAGCTTGAAAGAGGTAGCCCATCTTCGTCCACAAACTCTGTCAAGAATTTTGCCATAGGCTTAATGAGCAATTCATAAAAGTCGTCGAGCAACTCTTTTTGTTTGGTTAGCGCGTAAAACTGAGAAAATACAAAGAGAACAATCGCCGTACCGTCGCTCTGCACGGGAGGTTTGTCGTGATGATACGCGTGAGCACTCGCTCCAATTGACCCATCAGCGGCATAGCGACTAAGCAAACAGCCGTTCTCATCGAGAATTGATCGGCAAAATGAAAAGAAACGCAGCGGTTCGTCGTAATACCCCAGGCGGATGAGAGGCCACAGAGCGTAGGCGGCATCACGCGGATTGCAGTAGGCGGTTTGTCTATCGGTAATAATCGCCCCGGTTTGATCTTGCTGGAGACGTATATTTGATACATCGTGAATGAAATCTTGTCGATATCGCGGCTGCAGGCGTTCAGATAGACGAAACGCAGGCGTCAACCATTTGCGCCACCAGATGACCGTTTGCTCCGTTTGCTTAAAGACACTCTGGAGAGTGATCGTTCGCTTTAGTTCGACCGCTTCGCGAGCAACCACCGAGGTACTCACCCAATAATAAACTCTCCTGGAAGATAGTCCACCAATTGTTAGCGAAAACCGTAGGGTCGAATCGACCTGACCACAAGCAACGTCAGATCCGCTCAATTCACCATCCTCGGCGTCTCTCCACGTTCCGTCGAGTCCGTCGCCAAATAAACCAACGCTATGCTGGTCCGGCGGGCTACCGATATCCGTCATGCCAGTAACGACAAAGGCGCGCCGTGAACCATAGTGCAATATTGCCGCTTCCTTAGGAATATACTGAGCCGTATCCGGCAAAAGGGGACTATCAATAACATACGCCTGGTGAAAAAATATGCTTACCCTACGTTGGTTATCGCATAGGTTAACAACATGAACATTGCGCATAAAGATATCTGCATGTGGCGCCACTACGTCCTCAAGCTCAAGTAAAATACCAATGGCTTCATTAACAAGTACAGTTCCATTGACCGGCGCGTTATGATTTCGACGAGTTTTTGCACTCCATAAACCATCATCCACCCACGAGGTTACACCGTCGACCCGCACTCCGAGACGGTGTTTCGTCTGAGGTGTAAACGATGCCGGACGCGCGCTCGGCACGAATAGATCGCGAACGAGTCCATGTTCATCGAGTTGAACGCGTAGCGCACCGTTTGATATTGTGTATCGTTTATTCATGAGAGCTATCCCCGTTTGTCTGCAACTCTGCACGCCACTGAATATCGCGAACCGCGTTCATGTAGTGCAAAAATGCATTAAACGGAGAATCATAGGGGCTGAAGTACGAATGAACATCTCCGTCTTGCGCCCATTTTGTGCACATATAGTATACGTGGTCGGCAGTCTGAAGCTTTCGCCAGTCCGCAATCAATGACAAATCACCGCTTGACATGACGGAGTTCTTTAGCGCATATAAGTGGCGTAGTGCCTCGCGTTGCAAATCATTACCCAGCCATGCCGTCAAATCACGCTCACTGTCCGCCCAGGTAGTCGTGTAGGGAACGCTAATCTCGCCCTGCGGCTCTTGCTGGTGTATTGCCTCGCTAACAGTGTAAAATGCGTTGCCTTCATCATGCAGCCAACCCTCAACGAAGCGCTCAAAGAAGGAGAAGATACCCGTATCTGACCACTGATGCTCCCCGAACGTTTCGTAATCCATGAACAAGTTCACCAGAGGCGCATCTTGCATCGCTGAGTTGAGCCAGTGATGATATGTCCCAGCCGTCAATGGCCAGCTTGGCCAGCTTTGGTCGCTAAAACGGAAGGCAATATCGTCACTCAGTTTATAATTTTTCATCAAGAGTCTGATACGCTCAGCCCCAGCAGGCTTGTATACGTAGTTTGGACTGCGCCAGCCTAAAATTGGATCCCAACCCTCGGCGAGAATGCCATCAAAACCCGCCTGGTCGGCCCAACTCGCTAAATCGTTGTTATATGCAAGCTCCGTATTGCGAAAGACTTTTGTCTCAACGCCGAATAACTCTCGAATTTTTTCGCGGTGTATTTGCACTTGTGCTTCAAATTCCTCGCGGTCATAGAAAAACGCTAGGCTATGATAGTATGTTTCAGAGAGAATCTCGACGCGTCCGGTGGCAACAAGGCGCTGAAAGCTCTCTAGGACATCTGGCGCGAATTGTTCTGCTTGCTCAAGAAACGGCCCCGTAATACTAAGCGATATCTTGAAATTTGGGAAACGCGTAAGTAAATCCTCGAGAAGCGCGTTCATTGGACGATATGACTTCTCGGCAATTTTATGGAACAGTAATTCATTATCTTGCTCAGGAGTAGGGGAGTGCGAGAAATAATCATGCCTAGTCCCGACATCAAACAGACTATAAGGACGAACCCGCCACGGTTGATGGACGTGTAGATAGAGAACCACCCCGCGCTGGCTCATCGACACCGCTCCTTTTCTTCACAGTATACTCTTAAACACTGATCGGCAGCGTCGCGCCACGACAACTTCGTATATTCTTCCTTTGCACCCTTTTTCAATGACTCCTTGAGCTCTGGGTTTGTCGCAATCTCTACCATTGCGTCCGCCAATTTATCGACGTCCCAATAATCAAACCGAATGATATTTTCCATGATTTCGCCCACGCCCGACTGCTTGCTAATAAGAAGTGCGGTATTGTGGTGTGCGGCTTCAAGCGCGGTCAAACCAAAAGGCTCGCTCACCGAGCTCATAACGAAGACGTCGAGTAAATGGTACGCGTCGCGCCACTGTTTGCCGCGTACAAATCCGCCGAAAATAAATTTATCGCTAATTCCAAGGCTCGCCGCGAGAGCAATAAGTTCATCTCGTTGCTCGCCATCACCAAGCAGCACAAAAGCCAACTTGTCATGCTTTGCTAGCGCTTGAGCTGCCGCCCGAACAAAGTATGAAAGGCCTTTTTGCACCGTAAGGCGCGTCAACGTTCCGATAATCGTATAACCCTGCTCCTTTAGGTCCTCAATATACTCATACGTTCGCCTATCGTATTCATGCGGAGGCAGGCCGTCGACATCAATCGCGTTATAAACCACTTCAATTTTTTCTGGAGGAATATGATAATTCTGAACAATAATATCTTTCGTAATATGACTCACCGCGATAATTCGATCTGCCATCATCAGACCATGCTGCTCAATTTCGTGCACGAGAGGATTTCCAAAACGCTCGCCCGAACGATCGAATTCTGTGGCATGAACGTGCACAACCAGAGGTGCATCACAAACCTTTTTCGCCCGAACTCCGGCCTCCATCGTGAGCCAGTCATGTGCGTGAATTGCATCCGGGTGATTCTTCCGGGCCCATTCCTCAACGAAATCACCGTATTTCTTTTGGAGACGGCGCATTGGGGATAATCCATATTCATCCGTATCCTCAGCATCCTGCCATTCACCATGATCATACGCTCCGACATACTGTTGCCGTGGCCCAATATCCGTTGCCGCCATGACGTTCATGAAGTCGATACCGGGGTGTTCTGCCTCATAGGGGACAACAAAATCGATGGACGCGCCTTTGACCGCCAGTGCTTTCGACATCTGGTAGCAGGCCACTCCTAAGCCCCCGCTGTTATGCGGTGGCAATTCCCACCCTAGCATTAATATCCTCATCTCCCTTCTAGTATAGGACTATGCTTATGCTTTTGCAAGGAGTTTTTCACGCTTTTCCTTGAAAGTGGATAACTTTTTATGTATACGGCGTTAGGCCACGTAATAAGTCAGCCAGTGGAGGCTATCAACCTCGTAACATATCCTTATTATAGCATAACTGGCATTCAATATTAGAGACCCTTCTTGTCGGGCTTATTAGCGACAAAAACATCAATACCGCAAAATATTTACGTCATCAAGTAGCTTTTCACGCAAATAATCTATGCATCGCGTGGACGAATTATGGACGTAAAAACCACATACCGGTTCGAACTATGTCAGTATGAATTAGTAGCGCAACAAGCAAACTGCAAAGGCCGCTCGAAACGACCCCAAACTTCGCTTGTCTAAGTTAGTTATAAAAATCAGCAAACAGATAGAGGACAAATCCAAAAGTGAGTGCAGGTATCCGGAGAGGTAAAAAGTTTTCAAGGATCAAGATCCAAGAAACCAAACCCCTCCGGATACCAAGGAACCAAGGTTCCAGTATCAGCACTCCCTGACCGACGGAGACGACCAGATGTCATCCCGGCTGTCAGCCCAGTCGTCGTTCAGCCCCAGCCGGCGGTCGTCGTCCCAACGGTTGAGGTACGGAAAACAAGCTACGATACGATCAGGAGATAAGCCGTATCAAACAGCAAATTGAAAGGCTTGAAGAAGCTGATAAAAGCTTTTATGTAACTGCTACGTATCTGTTACAGCTATTCAAACACGGCGAAAAGATATTTGAAGTAGCCAGCCACGATGAAAAGCGTGAGTTATTGAAACTTGTACTATCGAACCTCGAATTAAAAGCAAAAACGGTCCGTTTTACACCTAACGAACCGTTTGCTACAGTATTGAAACTGTCTGATCGTTCTACTTGGCAGGGGCAGTAGGAATCGAACCTACCTCTGCGGTTTTGGAGACCGCCATTCTAGCCGATGAACTATGCCCCTTTACCTCTATATCATAGCATTTCTTATTATTTTTACCAATATACCCTTGACTGGCGGTCGCGGCCCTGATTTGCTATACTATTCTATATGAAATCTCTCAGCGCTTCCGCACCGCATCTGATTGTCATGACGGGAATTCCCGGATCTGGCAAGACTTTTTTTGCCGAAAAATTCGCTGAAACTTTTTCCGCCCCCTTCATTAGCTACCCCCAGCTTCTGTCTATTTCTCGCGATGACGCTGGCGCGAACGCCGTTACGATGGACTTGCTCATTGAGGTCATGAAAACCAAACAGACGATTGTTTTTGAGGGGTCGACGGCTCAGCTCGTCCAACGGACGGATTTGATTAAGTTCGCTCAAAAATATAACTATCAGGTACTGTTCGTCTGGGTTCAAACAGATTATAATACTGCGAAATTAAGGCTATCAAAACAGCTCTCGGGTACTGAATATGACCAACTTGCCAAAGAGTTCGAGTCGCTAGGCGAACAAGAGAATCACGTGGTTATTAGTGGACATCATACGTATAGCACCCAGATTCGGACGGTACTTAAGCGCCTTAGTAGCCAACAGGCGGCTCCGGCGGCTCCGACTGACAACGCGCAACAGCATGCAACGACTCGTCATCATGTGAGGTAGGGGAATATGCCGACTATTTCGGATGCAGAATTTGGCGATATCGTGCTTCGACCAAGTCATAATGCCACGCGCATATCGCTTCGAGTTGCCCCAAACGGCACGCTACGAGCTTCCATGCCGCCCCATACGCCAACCCTCGTCGTAAAGACCATGATTGCGACGTCGCGGCCTAAAATTCGCAAACTCTTCAGCCAATACCGTGAGACCGTCAATGCATATAACCACGATCAATCGATTGGCAAGAGTCACATGCTGGTTATTCAAACAAACGCACTGGCGACGCGCGTTCACATATTAGGGACAAAAATTATCGTTGATGTCGGCAAGGAATCGTCTATCGATGATATGGCCATCCAGCAAGACATCCGCCAGGCTATCATTAAGGCCCTGCGCAAAGAAGCTAAAAGCTACCTACCGAGGCGGCTGGCATTCCTGGCAGCTGAACATGACTTTTCGTACAAAACCGTCAAAATGACCCACGCCAGTAGCCGATGGGGAAGTTGTTCGTCGAGCGGCACAATTAGTCTGAACATCTCGCTCATGCAACTGCCATTTGAACTGCTCGATTACGTCCTTATTCACGAACTTTGCCACACAAGGCACATGAACCACTCATCCGCATTTTGGGACGAGGTGCGCATGATTGATCCTTCGTACAGTACTCACCGGAACGCGCTTAAGCACTATACGCCAAATATCTAGCTTGTGGTACAATAGAGCAAGAATAATGAAATGGTGGGAATAGGGGAATGCTGAAAAGAAAGCGCAAAGAAACAGTGTCCAGTCAGGAAGCGGATGCGCAAAATAATAGCGTCATTGCACTCATTAACAGTATTACCGATGCCGTGTTTAGTATCAACCAAGATGGTGCGATTAAAACCTACAACTCAGCGGCCCTCAATTTACTCGATACGAACGAGGATATCGTAGGTAAGAATATTTGTGACCTAATGAACCTTGAAACGGAAAATAAGAAACCATTTAACGTCCTCCAAGAGCTAGCAAAAAGCACGACGATTCGTCAACGCGACGATATCATCATGCTACTCCCAGAAGGAGATCAGCTGCACCTTGAAGCAACCTTCGCTCCGGTTCAGGGTGATGACCATAACGGAAAACCCAACAGCTACGTCCTAGTTCTCAAAGACATTACACGAATGAAGAGCTTAAGCGAGGAACAGGATGAGTTCATTAGCGTAGTGAGCCATGAGCTTCGAACGCCGGTTACCATTGCCGAAGGGTCACTCAGTAACGCTCAACTTTTAGCTGAACGCGGGCTAGAAGAAAAAGCTCGAGAAGCAATTGAAGAGGCGCGGAAGCAAGTCGTCTTTCTTTCCAAAATTGTCAACGACCTCAGCACATTGTCACGAGCCGAACGAGGAGTAACGGACGAAGCGGAAGTAATTGACGTGACAGAACTGGGAAATCAACTCCATGAGGAATACACCCCACAGGCCGCCGAAAAGGGTTTGAGACTGAATCTCGATGTTGTCGGTAAGCCGGGCAAAGTCAACGTTTCGAGGCTTTACCTCCAAGAACTTCTACAAAATTTCATTACCAATGCTATTAAATACACACCCGAAGGTTCGGTTACTCTTAGGATGAGGCGGCAAGGGAAGAATATAGTCTTCGAAGTTATCGATACGGGAATCGGCATTGGTAAAGCTGACAGGGAAAAGATTTTCAATCGTTTTTATCGAGCAGAGGATTACCGGACGCGTGAAACGAACGGAACGGGTTTGGGACTTTATATTTCACTGAAGCTCGCTCGAAAGCTCGGGAGTGAAATAGACGTCGAAAGCCGATTAAACCATGGCTCGACATTTCGTATAATCTTACCAGCGACAGACACATTATAGCAGTGTGCGCTTGCGAGTTGGGCGCTTGACGACGCGCCCTTTCCAGGTAATCGTGCCTCGCTTGTAGCCAACTACGCTTGAAAGTAACAAATATAGTTCTTGCCATACTATGTAGGGCGATAAAAAGAGCGCCAAAGGCCAGCGGCTTCGAAGTGTCATACGATAATATTGAGCGAACACAATCACCGCCATGCCACCCAGTAGCGCCTCCACACCTAGCATTATCCACGACCGCTCGAGGATTGCGACAATGATGATTATTTGCGTCATGATGACCGTACACGATAGGCTCGCCCCGAGAAGAACACTCGTCACGGAATTCCCAAACCGAGGAAGCAGAAGCCGACGACTCGTTTCTATTTGTGACGCCCACTTTTTCTCAAAGTTGACGCCAAGGGCGGGGGTGCTCACGACCAGCTGATATTCATCCGTTTTCGTTAGCTCCGCCGCAATATGCGACTCTGGCTGCACCTCATCTCGCCACTCGCCAAAACCGCCCAGTTCATCTATAAGCACATGGCGGTCAATCATCCAGGCGGCGGAAGAAACACCAGGAATCGTTCGTGAATTTAATACGAGCTCCCAAAAATACCGCAATGTCGATAACCACGAACTCGCCCGATAGGTATCATTCCGCTGAGGAATAACCGCCAGCATTTTCCTATTTTCAAAAAGCATATCTTCAACCATTAGCCGAATACTCTCCCGCTCCAAGCGAGTATCGACATCCATAAATAAGATTATTTTACCGCTTGCTTCATTTGCCAACGTCTGGAGCGAAAAGTTTTTTCCAAGCCAGTCATCCGGCAGCTCATCGCCCTCGACAAACCGCACTCCCGCGTGTGCGAACGCACGAATGATATGCGACGTGTTATCACTCGAGTGGTCATCAAGCACAATTGCTTCAAGCTTTGGATAATCACTCGCCAGCACCGATTCTAAGCATTCGCTCATGGCGTGCGTCTCATTGCGCGCCGGAATACACACACTAACCGACGGCAACTGGTCTGATGACGTAATTCTCGGCGGCCTTGTGAACAAAAAAGTACGTCGAGCTTTTCGCAGCTTAACAAGTACAAAAACCAAGGCGCTGAACGCCACGACATACAGTTCGATAAACACGAGAGTAATCATCCTCTTTATCATAGCAGGATTTGCGTTTTTTGAAAAAATCCACTATACTGTATTTGACAGTCTGTGAAAGAACAGACTTTTTAATTTGGGAGAAATGATGGCAGAGAAAAAGACCACATCACCAGAAACAACCACTATTCACCGCATCAAGGCGAATGATAGTGGCAAGGTAGCAAAAAAAGAAACTCCGAAGAAAAAAAGCGAGAAGACAGCTAAAGAGGTCAAACCAACGCGAAATCCATTCGTTAGGCTTGGACGCTACTTTAAGGGCGCGTGGGCTGAGCTCAAACAGGTTCGCTGGCCAAGCCGTTCCGCAACCTGGAGTATGACCCTGGCCGTGCTTCTGTTTACGGCAATGTTTGTGGTACTTATATTATTGCTTGACGCCGGATTTAACTGGTTATTTGAAATGTTATTAGGTTAGGAAGGACGATAAAAGATGACGAAACGATATGATGACAGCCGCCAATGGTACGCAATTCACACGTACAGCGGATATGAGGAAAAAGTTGCGGAAAGCATTCGCCAGCGTATAAACGCGGTTGATATGGCAGACAAGATTTTTGACTGTATTGTGCCAAAAGAGAAGCAAATCCAGATAAAGAACGGCAAGCGAAAAGTCGTCGACGCGAAAATCTTCCAGGGGTATGTCCTTGTTGAAATGAAGCTTACGGACGAAACATGGTATATTGTGCGAAATACTCCAGGCGTGACAGGGTTTGTCGGCGCTGACACGACACCAACTCCCGTATCAGAACAAGAGATGCGCAAGATTAAAAAACGCATGGGCGTTGAAGAGCCGAAACATCAGATTGATTTCAGCGTGGGCGAAGTAGTATCAATCGTTGACGGCCCATTTAAGGGCTTCGATGGCTCGATTGCTGAAATCGATGCCGTCAAGGGCAAAATCAAGGTTATGGTCAGCATGTTCGGCCGCGATACGCCGGTTGAGCTTGACGCATTGCAGGTAAAGAAGGTATAGTATGTCGGAGAAAATTGAATCATCAGATAAAAAACCTTGGCTAAATTTGAGTAAAAACAATCTAGAGAGTATCGGTAATGCGTTAGGGCGAATTGCGAACGCAGAATTGGGTAGAAGCTGTACGGGTCCAAGACCAATAACAAATCAGCCGGGTACGCCGGATTTGATTGATGGGCTTGCGGAGTTATGGGCTAGTACTGGCACTCTTAGTACAGTTGGCGAAAAAGCCGGAAGTATTTCAATGAAAATGGTTTCTGGCGAACCGTTAAAGGATTGGGAGCTAAAGTTAATAGACGAGTTACGGGAGCTTGGCCAAAGCTATACACAAGAAGAAAAAGAGCACGAATCTTGATTTAATCAGCAAATATTGCTACAATGTACTAGTTACGCACTAAATAGTAGCTTCAATTAATATTTAGTACAAAAAGGAAAGAAATGGCAAAGAAAGTTATTGGAAATCTTAAATTACGCATTCCAGCTGGTCGCGCGACTGCAGGGCCTCCTGTTGGCTCAACGCTAGGCCAGTGGGGACTAAACATGATGGATTTCATCAATCCATTTAACGACGCAACGAAAGACCTTATGGGCAAGGACGTTATCGTTCATATCCAAGTGTTTGAGGACCGCTCTTTTACATGGAAAAGTCTTGGACAGCCAGTCGACGACTTGATTCGCGAAAAAGCAGGAATTAAGAAGGGAAGCGCAAAGCCTCATTCTGACAAGGTCGGCAAACTCACTCGCGCGCAAGCTGCGGAAATTGCGGAGATCAAAAAAGATCAGTTGAATGCGATTGACGAAGAGGGACGCATTAAGGTCATTGCCGGTTCAGCACGCTCAATGGGCGTCGAACTAGTTGACTAATATACTAGACACGTCTTACAATAAAATACCGCTCATCTGGGCGGTATTTTTAGACATTTTGTTGCATTTTGTGCTCATATGTGACAGAATTAGGTGTCCACACATTCCGCTATCAAGGTTCAGAGCCCATCTCCTCTGTCCTCACCACTTTTCTCGAGACATTCGAGAGCGGTGGTGAGGTTTTCCAGCAAGCTATAACTCTACGACGTCTTTCGTGTCTTGACGACCGTCTTCATTGACAGTGTAAACAATTGCGCAGTTGTGCCCAAACTCAGTTGAACTTATATCTTCATCCGAAATATTCTCAATGTACTTCAGCAGTGCGCGAAGTGAATTTCCATGTCCCACGATGAGGATATTTTTTCCTGCCCTTAGTTCAGGAACGATAGTCTGAAGGTAAAAGGGTAGAGCACGAGAATAAACGTCCTTAAGAGACTCGCCGTTCTCAATTGGTCGATCCCAGCCGCGCCGTAAAGCCAAGTAGGCCTCATCGCCGATTTCCGCTTTCACTTCTTCTTTGAGCATACCAGTGTAAACACCGTAGTCACGCTCGTTAATCGCTCCTGACTCGTGTCGTTCAACATCGGTCTTTCCAGCACCCTCAAGAACCGCATCCAGCGTCTCTTTGGTACGCTTCAGTTCAGAGTCGTAGGCTATGTCAATAGGTGTATCTCGCAACTTCTCTCCCAGCTCTCGCGATAATCGCGCGCCCTCCTCGGTAATACTGACATCCGTCCAGCCAGTCCATTTACCAAGTGCGTTCCACTCTGACTCTCCGTGTCGAATAAGAATTAGCTTGCCTGACATTACGCTCCTCCAAATGGCCGCGCCAAGGAAAGTGACTCATCTGCCTCCGCGATGCGCATGATTTCGTTGTACTTCGCAATTCGCTCAGAACGCGACAACGAACCCGTTTTAATTTGTCCTGTGCCAAGACCAACCGCCAAATGAGCGATTGTCGTGTCCTCTGTTTCGCCCGAGCGATGGCTCATAACCGTACGCCAACCAGCATCTTTCGCCATTTTCACCGCTTGAATCGTCTCGCTCAAACTACCAATTTGATTTGGTTTAATCAAAATCGCGTTTGCCGCCTTTTCGTCAATTGCTCGCTTCAGGCGCTCAGTGTTCGTTACGAGAAGGTCGTCCCCGACCAACTGCACGTCCTGGCCAATTCGACTTGTCAACACCTGCCAATTCTGCCAATCTTCCTCGTCAAGCCCGTCTTCAATTGACAGCAGCGGATAATCATTAATCATCTTCTGGTATAGGTCAATCATCTCGCCAGCGGTCAATTTGCGCCCCTCTGTCGCAAGATTATACATACCGTCCTCTTCGCTATAGAACTCGCTTGAAGCGGCATCCAGCGCCAAAGCGACATCCGCGCCAGGGGTATAGCCGGCATTCTCAATTGCTCGAAGAATCAAGCGAATCGGCTCAAGATTGCCGCCCTTCACTCGAGGCGCATAGCCGCCTTCGTCGCCCACTGTTGTTGGATAATCTTCTTCCTTCAGCACCTTCGCAAGCGCATGGAACACCTCCGCGCCAATCCGAACCGCGTCCGCGAAATCCGACGCGCCAATTGGCACAATCATATATTCCTGAATATCCGTGGCGCCCAGCGCGTGCTGACCGCCATTCATCACGTTCATCATTGGCATCGGTAGGTTCATGTCCTCAGGTTGCGTGCCTGAAATTTCCGCAATGTATTTATAAAGCGGCATCTTTTTTGATATCGCCGCAGCCTTTGCAACCGCAAGGCTCACTGCCAAAATTGCGTTCGCACCTAAGCGAGATTTGTCTGGTGTACCGTCAAATTTGCACATGCGCTCGTCAATATCAACTTGATCAAAAGGTGAGCGTCCAATCAAAGATTCGGCAATCTCACCATTGATGTTCGCAACCGCCTTCAGAACACCTTTGCCGCCATATTCCGCCGCGCCATCGCGAAGCTCAAGCGCCTCATGCGCACCAGTGCTCGCCCCAGATGGAACCGCCGCGCGCCCAACCGTACCGTCAGAAAGCGTCACGTCTGCCTCAACTGTCGGATTGCCCCGAGAATCTAAAATTTGTCTTGCTTGAATGTGTGTAATTGTAATGTCTTCCATACTTCTTATGATACCATTCTTGGGCCAAGAATTACAGACTTAAGGGTGACATACTACCTACCTCTTTATTATATCACACTATTGGGTTATTTGTCAATAGTCACACCTGTCATGAACACGCCGGGCTAGAAATAGAAACCCAATAAACCAACTTATTTAATCATCGCGAACTCTATACACCAGGTCCATAGATACTAATAACGCAAATCGTTGCGCCATTATCGTTGCCGGTGCGACCACTGGTCGAGCTAGAAAGATTAAGCATACCACCATCGGTAACGTTTGATAACTGACATTTCTGATTGGCGCCATTTAACGCGTATAAGATGATGACCGGTTTACTGAGAGTGTTAAAGGTTCTATCTCTGTTATAGTTATATACTATACCTATGAATGTAGCGCTCGACGTATCGGGGATGGAGTCGGGAAGGCTACCATATTTTGTGAGCTTTGTGCGCAGTTCCGATCCCGAAGTAACAGGTGTTCCCCATGCACAAGCTTGGACAGTAGTCAGGCAATGACTGCCATTATTAGTTGCTGGATACTCTCCCGTTTCGGCGATATACATATGAATTGCTTTAATAGTTTGCTCCACCGCAGAGATGGTAGCAGTGTTTTTGGCTCTATCCTGAATATTTGTATACGCTGCAATAGATATTGCAGCGAGGATTGCTATAACGACAATGACTATGAGTAATTCTACTATGGTGAAACCTTGAGCTTTTTTATTCATGTATTCATAGTACCCCCCCCGAGGTTGGCGTCAAGAGAAATGAGGACATATTCCAACAATCTTTACGGATGGCGAATTTACTACCCGCATATAGGCCGCCACAACCCCTAAAACCTAGCCGCCTATGCTTGTGATTGCATGGTGCATAATGTTTAATAAATACATTATGGCCTCGCCCGAACTGTTATCCGCCGCACCAACGACCGAGTTATCCACGCCCCCTCGGCTTACCGTTGTTATTGACGAAAAAAGAACCGAGGAGGTGCTTGGAAAACTACTTGAGTTATATAACAATAACGAGTATCCATACAATCTGGAAAATACCCGCGTCCCTCACCACCCGGATCATATGCCTAAGGAGATGCCCCGCGGCGGCAAGGAACACGCGTCATTTTTGTGGTCGGTTTGTTACTATATGCGGGGCGGGATTAAGTCGGTCGAAGCGGTCAAACGTATGGCACATATGTATGACGACCCTGACAGCCGCTATCTTTTTGATTTCGAACAGGCGCAATACGCCACGCACGCAGACGTAGATCGCGCCCTGAAGGCTCATGGCCTAGGCCTACGCGACGCTGTTAGTAGACAGTGGATAGCAAATGCAAAAAGAATGGTGGAGCAGTATGATGGCGACCCTCGTACTATTTTTGATGGTATTACGCGTTATGATGAGGCTCTTGAGCGTATCCGAAACGACCACAAGGGCAACGGTTTTATGGGCTTTCAGCACAAAATGACCAGCATGATTATTTACTATTTGATCGACGATAACCTAATAGACGGCTTCGATGATTTTCCCATTCCAATCGACCTTCATGTCATGCGTATGAGCATTGCTAATGAGATGATAACATTTCCTGATGCAAACGAGGATCAAAATTTATTCGCGCCAGAAACAACGGAAGCTCTACGGCAATTATACACAGACTATGCCCGCACCCATAAAGTTAGCCCAATAGCCCTAAGCAATGCCGTTTGGCTCTATTCCGAAGCATTATGCGGCTACCAAACAGGAAACATTACCCTTGAACCGGATGGTCGTGGAAAGCGCAACGGACGACAGACAAACCTCGTCCCACTTGAGTATAATCCACTCGATGATGCGCAACGAAAAGCCTATGAGCGCACCTGTGGGCGCTGTGCGCTGCGGGGAACATGCACCTGGAACATACCAGGCAAACCATATTATGTTCTAGGAGAGTTGCGCCGGCGTGGCAAACGTCCAGACTACCCGATGGACCCAACGCTGTTTTGAAATCCCACACCAAGTACGAGCATAATCACGAGCTACTCTGCAGCCCGCGCAGAGTGATTACACATCTTGTCAAATTAGACGTACTGTAGTATAATGAAAAAACAACTAACCATGTTGGGAGGCCTAAACGGCCGCTTGTACCACAGAAAGGATTTTATCGTTATGGCTAAAAAAGCCGATTTATTGGAAATCGCAGCCTCATTGAAGCTGGAAGTAACTGGGAAGAATACTATTGCTGAAATTGAAG
>JAEAMG010001498.1_pt1 | contig 17578 bp, 13 predicted proteins | sample 8958741 | NCBI WGS metagenome assembly JAEAMG01 (sample SAMN16933256, study PRJNA681125) | bioreactor sludge metagenome | isolation source: anaerobic bioreactor treating anionic surfactant - SDBS | place: India: Bengaluru | collected 2019-02-28 | reverse complement strand
AGCATATATTCCACGTATGATCTCTGTGGACTGTTTTCGGGCAACTCCATTTGCAGCAGGCTTCCATATCCTGTAAGGCTCGTCAGGACATTGTTGAAATCATGCGCTATAGCACCAGCAAGCTGACTGATCGCTTCCAATTTTTTAGTTTGAAAAAGCTTGGTTTGCAATTTATTTTTTTCTTCTTCAGCTTTCTTTTGTTCAGTTATATCTTTTATAATGGCGATTACGCGTGTTTTCCCGGTGAAATCCAGGGAGCATTCGGTAACTTCCACGCTGATGACAGACCCGTTTTTCCTTTTATGACACCAGATTTTTCCGTCAAGAGAAGGTTTATTTTCCGCAAGATATTGATTAAATGATGGTATATCTTCAGGCGCGTATATTGCCTGGATTGTCATATTCAAAAACTCTTCGCGGGTATACTGATAGTGTTTCGCGGCAGCGTTGTTTATATCGATTATTTTAAGCGTTTCGGGATCATAAATAAGACAGGGAAGGGGGTTATTATTGAATATCTGGCGGTACCTGGATTCGCTGAGCCTTGATTCTTCCTTAATACGCTCTATATCGATACGCTCTTCATCTTTCATGGGAAATCCGTATTTTTAATTGCTTCCTGCGTAATCAACCGGAACTGTGCAAATCAAAACAAGATAGTTTTCTGTAATCTTTGTTTTCCCCATGAGCTTACCTTTAATAAGTTTAGCATCAAAAAGCGGATTTGTTGGAAAATATATATTTGCCGGATATTTTTTACCGTGGATCAGAGATGAGGATATTTTTCATTAGAGAGGAATAAAAATGAGTTTTTTTGTCTCCACATCTGCAGCGATAATTCTTATATGAATCTTGTCACCAATCCGGTATGTTTTTTTTCTTCGTCTGCCGATGAGCCTGAATTTTTCTTCTTCGAACCGGTAGTAATCATCTGAAAGGTCGGTAATCAGCACGAGACCTTCAACGAATATTTCGATTAATTCAACGAAAAATCCGTAAGCGGTCACGTGTGAAATGATACCATGATAGACTTTGCCCAGTTTGTCCTTCATGAAAAGTATCCGTATCCTGTCTTCAAGGTCCCTTTCGGCCTCCATAGCTGTTCTTTCCCTTTCGGAGAGATCCGCAGCCATTTTTTCATAATCTTCTTTTGGCTGCTGAGCGCCGGTGAGCGCGCTTTTAAGGGACCTGTGACATACGAGATCGGGATACCGGCGAATCGGGGATGTGAAATGCAGGTAGCAGTCCGAAGCAAGTCCGAAATGGCCTTTGTTGATCGCGCTGTATCGGGCCTGTTTCATTGATCTCAGGATGACCCTGTTGACAAAGAACTCATAGTCCGTTTCCTGAACCGATTGTAAAATTGATTGTAAAAAATGCCCTCCTGATCGTTTTGTTTTCTTTCCGGGAAGGGTGTGGAGAAGTTTTTCCATTTCTCTTAATTTTTCCTTATCCGGTTCCTCATGGATCCTGTATATGGCAGGGGCCTTTCTGTCTCTCAAGAAGCGTGCCACGGCTTCATTGGCGGAAATCATAAATTCTTCAATAATCCGGTGCGAAAACAGCCTTTCCGACCGGATGATATTTTGAACGCCCCCTTCAATATCGAGGATCACTTCAGGTTCAGGCAAATCAAAATCCAGACTGCCTCTTTCTTCACGCTTTTTCATAAGCAGTGACGCAAGGTTTTTCATATGCTCAAGATCGGACGTATGGTCTTCAAAGGCCCTTGAGGCTTCCTTATGCTGTCCCGTAATGATCTTTTCAACCTCTCTGTAAGTAAATCTCCTTGAGCTTCTGATTATCGATGAATAAAAACTGTTTTTTATAAAATTGCCCCTGTTGTCGCATTCCAGTTCGACGGTAAGGGCCAATTTATCCTCTGACGGGTTTATACTGCATAAATCATTGGATAAGACTTTCGGAAGCATTGGAAGCACTTTTCCGGGGAAATAAACGCTTGTCCCCCGTCTGTACGCTTCATTATCAATGTGGGAACCCGTTGTAACATAGGAGGAGACGTCGGCAATTGAAACGAAGAGAATATAACCGTCTTTTTTCTTTTGAATGCAGACGGCATCATCAAAATCTCTGGCTAATTCGCCGTCGATAGTAATATGTCTGAGATCTCTCAGATCTATCCGCCTTACGTCTGCCGGTATTGTAGTAAGTTTTTTCGCTTCTGATTCTGTTGATCTTTTGAAGCTTCTTGGAAGACCATACTTGTATTCGATGAAATCGGTTACGGCATTTATATTGTCAAGACCGTTCTTAAAGGTTTTCATTATTTCGCATTCCGGTTTTTCCCCGTGATCAGGAAATCGGGTAATGCGTGCCGCTACGAATGCCCCTTTTACCGGTTTTTCTTTATTAGAGTCATGCTTTATATTAAAATTGTAATTAATTCTTTCATCTTCAGGAATAATATAATGTTTATTATTAATAATATCTATATAACCACTTATAATATTTATATTTCTATTTATTATATCAACTATTTTTCCTTCTCTTCGACCCCGAAACGCGGGCTCCATACGGACGGTAACCTTATCTCCGTGTAAGGCATTTTTCATCGACCGCGCGGGAACAAATATATCCTTTATACCTTCTTTATCGGATATGACAAATCCATTCCCGCTTTTTGTGCACCAGAGGGTTCCCTTTACAAGTTCATCATTACCGGCTGTTTTGAACAGGCGGCCTTTATGTCCGGCGATAGAGCCTTTTCTTGTGAGATTTCTTAGAAGATGCTTTACCGTCCTTCTCTGGCTACTGTCGATGGCAAAATATTCGTTGATGTCTTTAATGGAAACAGAATTTTTTTGTTTCTTGATGAATGAAAGCAAAGTTTTCTCGTCAAGTGTGTTGTATATTTTTTTCTTTTTCATGAGTAAGTGTTTTATATCATTATTTCCGGTACATTCCAATTATTCATTGTATATCGGTTGATATTTCAATGATACAATCTTATATTGTTAAAACTATGGGGAGCCGGTGGATCTTTCAATAAAGATAGGCGGCGAAGCAGGGCAGGGCATACAAACCGTGGGAGACCTTCTGACGAAGGTCTTTGCCCGTTCAGGTTTTCATGTGTTTACTCACCAGGATTATGAATCAAGGGTGCGTGGAGGGCACAACTTCTATCAGATTCGTCTGTCTGACAGGGTGATCACGGCGTCCCGGAAAAAGATCGATATCATTGTCGCTTTTGACGAGGCAACGATAATACTCCACGAATCCGAGCTCTCAGACGGGGGAATTCTCGTATATGATCCCGCGATTACTCAAAGGCAGCGTGAAGGGTCTCGTTTTTTGAAAGTGCCCTTTGGGGAACTTGCCACGCGAAGCGGAGGCAGTCCGGTAACAGTGAATACGGTCGCGACGGGCGTGATTATGGGAATGCTCGGATATCCGTTAGCGCCTTTACTGGACACGTTACCGGAAATACTCAAAAGTAAAGATGAAAAAAATATCACTATGAACAGGAATGCCGCGAAAGCCGGCTATGAGCACGCGGGCGTTCACTGTACGCAATGCGCCTTTACGCTCGGAACGTCGTCTGAACGACTCATGGTCATTGACGGAAACGAGGCCATCGGGCTTGGAGCGGCAGCGTCGGGTTGTAAATTCTATTCCGCCTATCCTATGACACCTTCAACAGGCATAATGGTTTCTCTCGCGAAAAAGGCCCGTGATTTCGGTATTATTGTAGAACAGGCAGAGGATGAAATCGCGGCCATTAATATGGCTATCGGCGCTTCTTTCGCCGGTGTCAGGGCCATGACAGGCTCATCAGGGGGTGGTTTTGCCCTTATGGTGGAAGGCCTGGCGCTTGCCGGCATGACTGAGACTCCCATTGTTATCGCGCTGGCACAGCGACCCGGTCCCGCCACAGGTTTTCCGACAAGGACAGAACAGGGAGAACTCCTCTTCGCACTCCACGCGGGACACGGTGAGTTTCCACGGATCATCTTCGCGCCCGGAAGCCCGGAAGAGGCTTTTTATCTCACGAATAAGGCCTTTGATCTTTCTCAGAAGTTTCAGGTGCCCGCTTTTATTCTTACCGATCAATATCTCGCGGATACTCAGTGGACCTATGAGCGGTTTGATACGGGGCGCCTTATGTATACAGATTATCGTCTAAGAGAAAAGGAAAAAGAGGAAGACCGGGAGTATAAAAGACATGCTTTTTCTAATGATGGTATTTCGCCCTTCGCGATACCGGGAGCGTCAAAGCGTCTTGTCGTGACGGATAGTGACGAACACGACGAAGAAGGGCACCTCACTGAAGACGGCCAGACACGGGTGATGATGGTTAAAAAAAGATATTTTCTGAAAAAATCTGCCATTGCCGGTCATATCAATCCGCCTCTTTTCTATGGCAATAAAAACGCTGAAACGGTGATCGTCGGATGGGGCTCCACATACGGCATTATGAGAGAGGCTGTTGAGGTCCTGTCTGAAAAAATCCCTGTCGCCATGCTCCATTTCAGCGAAATATACCCCTTTCCCGGCAGGGAGAAATTTGATTACATTGCCTTTTTGGAAAAAGCGAAAAGAACGATTTCCATTGAACAGAATGCCACATCGCAATTTACCCGGCTTATGGAGGCCGAGACAGGTTATCGTTTCACAGATCACATAAACAGATATGACGGCAGGCCTTTTCTCGTTGAGGAATTGACAGGAGAAATAGATGGCATCATTGGATGATTACAAAGGCAACACACCAGCCTGGTGTCCGGGATGCGGCAATTTCGGTATTCTCAAAGCATTTCGAGAGGCGATGGTTGAACTTCAGATAGAACCTCATGAACTTGCCGTTGTATCCGGGATAGGCCAGGCCGGTAAATTCCCGCATTATATTCGATGTAACACTTTTAACGGGCTTCACGGGAGAAGTATACCTGTCGCGACAGGTATTAAGCTATCCAACCATAAACTGCATGTCATCGCCGTCGGCGGTGACGGAGACATGTACGGCGAGGGAGGAAATCATCTTATTCATGCCATGAGGCGGAATATCAGCATTAATGTGTTTGTCCACAATAACCAGATTTATGGACTGACGAAAGGACAGGCTTCTCCAACAAGCATGGAGAGTCTCACGACAAACAATCAACCTTTTGGTGTGCTTTCGGAACAATTGAACCCCCTGGCTATGGCTGTTGCGCTTGACTGTGGTTTTGTGGCAAGGGGCTACGCGGCAGACCAGGAGCACCTCAAAAAGCTTATAAAAATGGCCATAGGACACAAAGGGTTTTCATATGTAGATATTCTTCAGCCCTGCGTATCTTTCAATAAAATAAATACTTACGAGTGGTATGGCAAAAGAGTCTATCATATCGGCGAAGACTACGATCCGGAAGACCGTATTGCCGCTTTCCGAAAAGCCCTGGAATGGGGCGATTCAATTCCGATCGGTGTCATTTACAAAAACGACAGACGAGCCTTTGAAGAAAGGGTGCCGATCATCGAAGAAAACACTCTTGTTGGGCAGACATTGACAGATGATGGTTTAAGAGCAGCCACTGCCCGAATACTGAACAGTTACTATTGATTTTCAGATGTGATCATTCTATATTAACAAACCTGTTTCTATGGCAGTCGCGTTCAGACATATTAATCTTTATCAGTCAATTTATTAATCATTAAGGAGGAAAACATGAATATAAAAACTGTCCAGAAGTTAAGTTACGGTGTGTATATTATCTCTTCAAAAAAAGACGGCAAACTGAACGGACAGATTGCCAATACGGCCTTCCAGATAACATCCGAGCCCCCAACCGTCGCGATAAGTATCAATAAGCTGAATCTTACACATGAATATATTCAATCGAGTAAAGTCTTTACTATTTCCATATTATCGAAGGAAGCGCCAATGACGCTTATCGGTCAATTTGGTTTTAAATCAGGGAGAGACATTGATAAATTCAAAGACGTAAAGCATAAAACAGGCATAACGGGGGCGCCCGTTGTCCTTGAACAGACTGTCGGTTTTATGGAGTGTGAAGTTTTAAGCAGCACTGACGTGGGAACGCACACTGTTTTTGTCGGAAAGATCATTGACTGCGACGTTCTCAGCGATGCCGAGCCAATGACTTATGCCTATTATCACGAGATAAAGGGCGGCAAATCTCCGAAGACAGCACCCACGTATATCAAAGAGGAGCCTGAGGCCGCAAAAACCGTGTCAGCGGGAAAATTCAAGTGCAAAGTCTGCGGCTACGTCTATGATCCGGCAACCGGAGATCCTGACGGAGGTATAAAGCCCGGCACGTCTTTTGAAGAATTACCCGATACCTGGGTCTGCCCTATCTGCGGCGCGCCAAAATCGGAATTTGAAAAAGAAGAATAAGACTGAGAGGACAACAATGGATACTGTGGTAAGAGAGACTAATTTTACTGAAATCGGTACTCCAAAACGGGGTAAAGTTCGGGACATCTATGATCTTGGCGACAGTCTCCTCATTGTCGCCAGCGACAGGATATCGGCCTTCGATGTGGTTTTGCCCGGAGGCATTGAAGATAAAGGGAAAGTATTAAACAAATTGTCCATATTCTGGTTCAAACAAATGGAGCTGCTTATCAGGAATCATATTCTCGAAACTGACGCGAAGAAGTATCCTGCGCCGCTCAACAGGTATTATGAGATGCTCCAGGGAAGGAGCATGATCGTGAAAAAAGCCAGACCGCTCCCTGCGGAATGTGTTGTTCGGGGATATCTGGCCGGATCAGGCTGGAAAGAATATCAGGAGAAAGGCTCTGTCTGCGGTATTAACCTGCCGAAGGGCCTTGTGGAATCATCAAAGCTTGAAAAACCGATCTTCACGCCCACGACAAAGGCTGACGAAGGTCATGACCTGAATATGACATTTGAAGAATTGGTAAAAAATATCGGAGAAAAACAGGCGTCACAATTAAGAAACACAAGCATCCGTATTTATGAAGACGCCTGCGGGCTTGCTGAGAAGAAGGGCATCATTATCGCCGATACCAAATTTGAATTCGGTATGCTTGATAACGAAATGATCCTTATCGATGAAGTACTGACTCCCGATTCATCACGGTTCTGGTCCATTAAAGCATATAAACCCGGATTTTCTCAGGACAGCTATGACAAACAGATTGTGAGAGATTATCTTAACACCCTCGATTGGGACAAAACATATCCAGGCCCGCAGTTGCCGGAGGACATAGCGCAAAAGGCGAGGGCCCGTTATATCGAGATACTCACCATTCTCACCGGTGAAGGCTTATAAGGGTTTACGCGGGGAAATAGATTATAGGGCCTGTTCTTCTCTGCTATCGAACGAGATTTGAGAGAATCAGCACAGTGGCGTAGGGAAAAATGGTGAGAACAAGGATCGCGATAACATAAGAAGGAATGTAATATAATCCTCCTCTGAAGACCGTCCTGAGCGGGATATCTTTCGCCATGCCGGCAACGACATAACAACATATACCCACAGGCGGCATGATGGAGCCCATTGTCGTTACGATACATATAACCTGGCCAAACCAGATCGGATCGTAGCCCATTTGTATAATGATGGGATAAAAAATTGGAAGAGAGACAAGCAGGAACGCCAGGGCATCCATGACACACCCGCCGAGAATATAACAAATTACAATGAGCCATAAAATCGCCCAATGAGGCAGGGCAAGGGTACCTATCCACGAAGCCGCTTCAAAAGGCAGACGTGTTATGGAAAGGAAGCGGCTGAAGACAACGGCTCCGGCAACAATCATGAAGACAAGACAGGAAATACGGAGCGTGTCGACGATAGCCGCCGTAAAAGATTTCCATGTCAGTTTTCGCCGTATTAGGCATAGTATCAACCCAATGGCGCAACTCACCGCTGCTGCTTCTGTTGCCGTAACAACACCGGTAAAAAGGGCATACATGATAATGATAAAGAGGATAGAGATGTCAACAAGGTCCGGCAACGCTTTGAATCGTTCTCTCCACGGACTTTTTGGTCCTTTTGGCCCCCAGTCAGGGTGACGGAAGCAGATGTAAAAAACTGTCGCGGCAATAAGGATTGTAAGCACAACACTGGGGATTACATTACCGAAAAAGAGTTTTCCGATGGATTGACCTGTATACAATCCATATACAACGAGAACAAGGCTGGGAGGAATGAGGACCCCGAGTGTTGAACCGGCCGCGACTGATCCCGCGTTGAGTATTGGATGGTAGTTATATTTTTTCATTTCCGGTATGGCCACTGTGCTCATTGTTGCCGCTGTAGCCGTATTGGAGCCGCTTATGGCGGAAAAAACAGCGCAGGCTGCGATCGTGGTTATGGCAAGGCCTCCTTTATAATGACCGAACCATTTGTAGGTGGCTTTGTAGAGACTGTTGTTATAGCCGCCATAGTGGGCGAACTCACCGACAAGAATAAACATGGGGATGACGGTGAGACCATATCCCGAGAAAATGTTCCAGAGATCGCCGCCGATCATGCTGAATGCCGCCTTAAGCGATGTCATATAGATCATTCCCAGGAAACCGATGAGTGCCATGGTAAAACCGGCGGGTATCTTAAGGAGGAAGAGGGTCGCGAACATAACAAAAATACCGATAATTCCTATGACAGGCCCTTCCATCCTCTATTTCTCCTCTTTCATAAAAATTACTTTTAAAAAATCCACAATAATAGTCAGGGACAAAACAGCGAATCCTACAGCCACACTGAATATAAAAGGATAATAAATGATTTTCAGTGTTTCAGAAACTTCTCCCGATTTCCATATTTTTGTCCCGAAAACAAATATCTGCCAGGACACAACAGCAAAAAAGACCATTGTGATACCATAACTGATGATGCTCAATATTCTGTTTACCTGCTTGGGGAACCTTTCAGATAAGATATCCACCACGATGTGGTCTTTTCGTTTCTGTGAATATCCAAGGGCAAAGGCAATAACAATGGCGCCGAGAAAAGATACTATTTCATAAGTACCTCTGTAAGGCATGTGGAACATACGTAATGTTACATTAACGGTTGCCAGTGACATCAACAGGATAACCGCAATACCGCCGAGGACAAGGAGAAACTTGTTTAAATAGCCGTTAATCATTTCAAGGTATTTCATGACCGTCTCCTTTCCCGATAAGATTTTGAATCCGCGATATCTTATTTAAAAGCGCCCCGTCATGCGGGGCGCTTTCAGTTTATTTTTACTTTGTTTTCTTTGTGGTTTTTGCCGGTGCCTTTTCATACTTGGCTTTCAACGCGTAGACATCTTTAATGATTTTATCGCCAGGGAGACCGGAAGAAGTGATTCTTTTTATGTAGTCATCAATAATAGGTTTTGTGCTTTTCGCCATTGCGGTCTTATCTGCCGCAGAAAGCTCAAAAACCTGAAAATTTTTATATTGTTCCTTTGACCAGTCAAGAGCTTCCTTTACGTGATTATCAACATATTTTCCCGTCCATTCGGCCTGTTCGCGGCCCATGTCTTCGAAAACTTTTTTGACGTCTTCAGGAAGGGTGTTCCATTTTTCTTTGTTCATAACCACCGCGAAAGAGACAACAAATAGATTTGTTGTTGTTACGTATGGTGTAAATGCGGCATAGTTAAAATCTTTCAGGACTTCCATGGAAGATATCTGGCCTTTTATGACACCCTTTTGCAGTGCTTCCGGTACATCGGACTGGGGCATGGCAATGGGGTTGCCACCCAGTTGTTTCAGTATATCTACCGCGGTTCCGGAGACCCTCAATTCCATACCTTTTAAATCTTTCAGAGATTTTACCGGTTTGCTTGACATAATATTTGCCGGCGGGCAGGTGAAGAGAGTAAGAATTTTCACCTGTTCAAATTCTTTCGGATTATATTTTTTAATCAGATCGTAAAGAGCGAGGCTTGCCGTTCTCGCGCTTGAGAAGCCGATAGGCATATCAATAGCTTCAGAGACGGGAAAACGCCCCGGATGATAGCTCATAGCGAAATTGCCGATATCAGCAACACCGGAGATAACTCCTTCAAAAATATTTTTTACGGGAAGAAGAGTGCCTCCGGGGAAAGTTTGGACTTTGACTTTTCCATTTGTTCTTTTTTCTACTTCCTTAGCCCATCTCTCCATTTGCACGCAGGGAAATGTGGCTGTCGGTGGAAAATTGGCGTATTTCAGGGTAATTGTCGGTTGGCTCCGGGATATGTGCGGCATAATTAACATGAAACAAAAACATAATGTGACTGCAAGTATTGTCAAAACTCCTCTCCTACTCATTCTGCAACCTCCTCCGAATTTTTTAGTAATAAACAAAAAATATATAAAAAAAGGCCACGAGGTTCGCTCATGGCCTGTAAAAAAAGGCCATGGAAAGTGTGAAACCGTCCATGGCCCGTTATTTACGGTTTCACACCAGCAATATATGCCACCACCAAGCCCATTTTTTATTGTTATCTGTATGCTTCATTTTAACTAATTCCTTAAGTGTCTCTTTTAGCACATAAAACCTTTTTCTGTCAAGAAAGTATTTTAATTTAATCGTTAATATCGGTAGAGATCTTTTCGGCCAATCGGTATGCTTCCAGAAAACTGGAAGGATCAGCAACGCCTTTCCCGGCAATATCGTAACCTGTGCCATGGCCGGGAGAAGTGCGGACAAATGGCAGCCCCAGAGTGATATTGACTGTTTTATTAAAGTGAATAGTTTTGACGGGAATGAGGCCCTGGTCATGGTACATGGCGACATAGGAATCGCAATCGATTTTGTGAAAGAGCGTATCGGCCGGATACGGTCCTGTAACGTTGATGCTCAATGATTTTGCCCTTTCGATTGCTTCCTCTATGAGCTTTTCTTCATCTCCCATAATGCCTTTTTCTCCCGCGTGAGGATTGAGACCACAGACTTTAATCACAGGCGCGGGAATGTTAAAGAGATTACGTAAAGATTTATCGGTAATTGAGATGCAATTAAATACTTTATCACTTGAGAGAGAAACCGGTACGTCCCTCAAAGGGATATGTATGGTAACCAGAGATACTCTCATGGCAGGATTGGCCATCATCATAATAAAATCTGTAATGCCGCTATAGTGGGCGAGAAGTTCCGTGTGTCCGATGAATTCTATACCTGCTTCGTGTATTGCAGCTTTATTAATGGGACATGTTACAATAGCGGAGATTTCACCGAGAAAAATGAGCTTCAACGCCTCTATGATATATCGATAAGAGGCCTCCCCGTATTGACCGTTTACCCTGCCGAAGCCGATATTTCGTATAATGCCGAGATCTATAAACTCTGCTTCCCCGGCAGTTCCTTCTTTAAATCCTTTAAACGTACAGGACTTGTTTTGAAAGATGTTTTTTGTCAGGTGGGAGATATGAGAAAAATCGCCGATAATAACAGGAATGCTCTTTTTACATATGTACGGTAACGATTTGAGGATGATTTCCCCGCCTATTCCAGCCGGGTCTCCCATCGTTATCGCTATTCTTTTCAGATTTTAACCTCTATGTAAGAAGATTGACGCAGCTTATTCATGTACTCATTATAGCGTTTTTCAGATTCCTGAAAGACTATACGTTCGTGTATTTTATCTTTTAAAGCTTCAAAAGCAGGCAGGTCTGTTTTTTTGATTTCTATAAGTTTCAGTATATGAAAGCCATACGGTGTTTGAACAACATTTGTATGCGTGTTCGGCACAAGCAGCTTTACTGATTCTTTCAGAGAAGGCAACAATTCCTCCACTTTTACGAATCCTATATCTCCACCCTGTTTCGCAGAAGGATCATCGGAAAATTCCCTTGCAACATCCTCGAAAGCCTTACCCTGCTCAAGAAGTTTATAAGCGGCAAGAGCCCGCTGGCTTCCATCGTTTCTTTGGTCGGACACAAATATCTGCTTCAGATGATATTCAGTGTCCCTGAAGTCATCTTTGTGTTTTTCATAATACTCTTTCAACATTGCATCCGTGACCAGTACTTCCGGGGATATCGCCCGGGTCAAAACCCTGTTTCTTAAGACATTCATTTTGATACCTTCGGCAAAATTGTCATAGGTAATGTTGTCTTTCTTTAGTTGTTCCTTTAGTTCCATTTCGGTGATGAGGTTTTGTTTCTTAATATCTTCGATTATCGCTTCCACCTCTTTGTCGGATACGTCGATTTTCAGCTTTCTTGCCTGCTGTTTGATCAAGAGGGCGCTGATAAAGAAGTCGAGTTTTTGCTTAAGTTCTATGTTTCTGAGATATTCATCGATAGAGGTATACTGGTTCTTTTTTTCAACATGGACATAACCTTCGACTTCTTTGAGGGTGATAATATCATCATTAACGATGGCTATTATCCTGTCCACCACTTCACTGTGTGATGGCGCTGCAATGATAACAAAGAGTATGGTGACAAATATTTTTAGAAATGTTTTCATTTTTTCTTTTCCGGTCCCGTATCCGTCTTTTGCGGTGTTTTAGACGCGTCCGTAGTTGCATCTTTGCCTGCGTTGTCTTTGCTTTCCGGTTTTTCAGGGGTAGAGGATTTTTCTTCTTTCAGGAGGGTTTCATTAATTGTTATTTTGGCACTTTTTTTCAATTCTTCAATATAATTGTCAATAAGTTCTTTTTGTTTTTCCTGGACCATCTGCTGTTTAATAAAATCTTTCACTTCGTCAAAAGAGACATATGCCGGCGGTTTTACTCCTTCAAGACGTATAATATGATAGCCGTACTGTGTTTTCACAATGCTGCTTATCTGGCCGACTTTAGTAAGCTTAAAAGCGGCTTCTTCGTATTCCGGAAGGATCGTTCCTTTTGGGTGAAACCCCAATTCGCCCCCTGTTGTTTTGGCGTTCGGGTCAATGGAGTATTGTCTGGCAAGTTCAATAAAATCTTCACCGTTTTTAATTTTTTCTTTGATTTGTTTTGCCTCTTCTTCAGTTTTTAAAAGGATATGTCTTGTGTTTATCTCGTTTTCTTTTTTGAATTTATCCTTGTTTTCCTCGTAATATTTCTTAACCTCTTCGTCACTCAATTGCGAATTTGAAACGATTTTTTTCTTTAATAATGACGTGATAAGGAGTTGATTTTTAATATCCAGGAGTTGTGTTTGGAAATCATTATCGTCTTCAATTTTGTTTTTACCCGCTTCTCTGAGGAGAAGTTTTTTTACGACCAGATTGTTTAAAAAATCCTTTTTTCCGCTTTCCGACGCCATTGCCATTTTCATATTCATTGGTATCTTGTCGAGTTCTTTATTAAACTCTTCCATGGTTATTTTTTCCTTATCAATTGTCGCCAGAACTTTGCCGTTTTCTTTTTTTGTGCAGGAGAAAAGACAAAGAACAACACAGATACCGATGAATATTTTTTTCATTCCATCACCTCATCATAATTTTTCAGCGATCAGCTATCAGCAATCATATCGATTCGAGAAACGCGTTTCAACCTGTTATATTTTGAATATTATTAGTATAAATAAACGTTGATCCTTTATATCATAGTATAATGATGTCCATCAACAAATTTCTTATGAAATGAATAAGTTCTCCTGCTTTTTTATCGGTACGGAGCAAAATCCTTCCGTCGGGCAACAATTTGAGCATGTTCTGTGAATCAGCTGTTTTTGAAAGAATTTTCCGCATATCCAGAGGAGTATGCTCTGTAATATGAATAGAAACCTGTTTTCCGGAATAGTCTATTTTTTTGATCTTTAGCGCAGTTAGGAAGCACTTCAATGAAATTATGTCCAGGAGGTGAACGAGAGGTTTTGGAATGGCCCCGTACCGGTCAAGGAACTCTTCCTTTATGTGGTCCAGTTCTTTTTCGTCGGCTATCTTGGACAGTCTTTTATACATAATCAGTTTCTGGTTAACATCGGTGACATAATAATCCGGTATGAATGCGTCAATGGGAACATTAATTTCTGTAATGATATCTTCCGTTAGCGGCATTGGCCCCTGTTTTAAATGCTGCAGGGCATCTTCAAGCATGGAGCAATAGAGCTCAAAACCGATTAAATTGACATTGCCGGATTGTTCTTTTCCGAGGAGGTTGCCCGCGCCCCTTATTTCCAGATCATAATTGGCAATGTGGAAACCCGACCCCAAATCGGTCATTTCTTCAATAATTTTAAGACGAAGCATTGCGTCCTTTGTAATACTCTCGTTTTTTGGGACAAGAAGATACGCGTATGCCTGCTTTTCACTTCTGCCGACTCTTCCCCTCAACTGGTAAAGATCAGATAACCCCATTCTGTGAGCGTTATTAATGAGTATGGTGTTTACATTTGAAATATCCAGACCGGATTCAATGATGTTCGTGGAAAGTAAGAGGTCATATTTTTTGTTTATGAAGTTGACCATAATCTTTTCGAGTTTAGCCCCCTCCATCTGACCGTGAGCAACAGCGATATTAACACCGGGGAGGAGATTTGTCAGGTATTCGAAAACAACCCCGATGTTATGGACATAATTATGGACAAAAAAAATCTGACCCCTCCTTTGTAATTCTTCCATGATAGCTTTTTTTATTACAGTATCGTTTGATTGAACCACAAAAGTTTTTACGGCAAACCTGTCAAGGGGAGGGGTATCGATGATACTTAAATCTTTAATTCCCGTAGTTGCCATGTAGAGAGTTCTCGGGATTGGTGTAGCGCTGAGTGTGAGAACATCGATATTTTTCTTATAAAGCTTCAATTTTTCTTTGTGTTTCACGCCGAACCGTTGCTCTTCATCGATAATGAGAAGCCCCAGGTCCCTGAAGGTAATATCTTTTTGCAATAACCGGTGTGTACCGATAATAATATCCACAGCTCCTTTACTGACAAGTTCCGCAATGGCACGTTGTTCATCTTTTGTTTTGAAACGACTGAGCATTTCAATATTGACCGGATATCCGCTTAGCCGGTTCCGGAATGTTGTATAGTGCTGTTGCGCAAGTATAGTGGTGGGCACAAGAAGCGCCACCTGTTTATTATCCAGCACTGCCTTAAATGAAGCTCTTAAGGCCACTTCTGTCTTGCCGAAACCGACATCGCCGCAGACGAGCCTGTCCATCGGCTTTATATTTTGCATATCATCGAGAACTTCCCTGATTGCTTTGATCTGTCCTTCTGTTTCTTCAAATTCAAAACCGGATTCCATTTCTGTGAATATTTCATCTTCCGGCGAATAACAGTAACCCTCGACAAGTTGACGCTCCGCGTGTATTTCAAGGAGATCCCGGGCAATATCTTCGATCTGTTTTTTCACCTTCTTTTTCGTGTTCTTCCATAATGGGGAACCGAGTCTGTCTATTTTCGGTTTTACTTTTTCACTGCCGATAAATTTTTGTACCAGATGAAGGTCGTTTACAGGCACATAGAGCTTATCGCCGTCCTGATACTCTACAAGAATGAAATCTTTTGTATATTCATTAACTTGTAGAGGCACAATACCTTTAAATATACCGATTCCATGGTCAATATGAACAACCCATTCACCCACATCCAGATCGCTGAATGAACTTAAAAATTCGTCGAAACCGTCCCATTTTTTTCTAACAGTTCTTTTCTTGGTGCCTACAATATCTTCTTCGGTGAGAACAATAATATTGTCAGTTCTGAAACCTCTCCTGAGAGGTCCTGTTACAATACCCCATTCTTTATCCTTATCCCGGAATGATATTTTTGACAGAAGGGGAAGCCGGACATCATAGCTGGTAAATATTTCTTGCAGTCTTTTTCCCTGATGTTCATTGTTGGCAAAGACGTAAATGTAATTGTATGACGACCATTGATCTTTGAATTTATCTGAAAGTATTTTAAATAACTCGGTTTTTCTCTCGTTAAAAAGATGTTTTAAGTCTTCGTTAGACGTGGCATGTACGTGCCCGCCTTCGTTTTCCCCCTGTATACCGGAAATATTTATATTCAACGAAGAGTTAAAAAGATCATCCCATCTTTTCCTGAGTGTTTCATTGTCAGTATCGGGAAGATAGTCTGTGACAGAATTAATTCCTTTATGGACAAACGCATTGTTTTCATCGAGATAATCAATAATTGTCGAGTTTTCAACTGTTTGCAACCGGTTTGAACGCGTGAGAGTACATTTTTTTAATTCCGTTAATGATCTCTGCGTCTCAGGATTAAAAAGACGAATCGAGAGAACCCGGTCTCCAAGGAACTCAATTCTGACAGGTTTTTCATGTGATGGAGAATACACATCAACTATGCTTCCACGCTTCGCGTATTCGCCAATATCCCGAACCAGAGAATTTTTTTCATAACCGCAATTTTCAAGGTATTCGATTATTTCTTCCTGGAAGATGATTTCGCCTGGTATTATTGTTTTTATGCGGGTAAATAATGTTTGTGGGGATGGAATATAATGACTGACCGCATTGAAGGGAAAAAGGCCGATAAATTTCTCATCTGAAACAAGGTGATAGAGAAAACCTGTCCTTTTACCTTCATCCTCCTTTTCAAAAACCTTATGAGAATACTGGGGGAAAAGATAGACTTGTCTTGTTCCGTAATATTCTATTTCTTCCTGGGTGAGAAATGCCTCGTCATCACTATCGTAAAAAATGAATGTCTTTCTTTTTATTTGTGATATGAAGAAAGAGACAAAAGAACCAGTTTTACCGGTAACATAGATCGTTCCTTTATGCTCAAAGTCAAACATCACCGTTTTTACTCGCGAATTATGAGATAGTTGTCATTAGGAGGGAAATCAGGGATCGGGAAACATGGAGGTGTTTTTCTTATATTCTTTCATAACAAGACCGGAGAATCCCTTTGATGCACGCTTGTCATTCAAGGCAAGCTCTTTTACCCTCGTGGGACCCATATTGTAAGCCTTAAGGGCCAGATTGGTATTTCTAAAATCCTTTAAAAGCTTAGATAAAAAGAAGACGCCTATCTTTATATTTAAATCAGGTTTATCAAGGGTTTTGTGGCCGTCCCATTGAACTCCCACATCCCGCGCTATAAATTTCGCGACAGAGGGCTTAACCTGCAGGAGACCCCTAGCGCCCATGGGTGACACAACATTATGTTTAAAATCGCTTTCAATCTTCATCAGTGCCAGAACAAGGCGGTAGTCGAGACCGTGCTGGGTTGACTCTTCATAGATGCTGTGAGAAATCATTCTCGCCGTATCGTCTTCTATTTTTATATTTTCATTTTTCAGATGCTGTATGATTTGTTTTGTTATATATTCCTTCTTCACGGTATTTGTGTATATGACGTCAAAAGGGATTACAAAGCATACCAGCAGTAATATTATAAAACAAAAGAAACGTATTCTCTGGAACCTTATCATAATTATTAAATACAACAATATCAAATAGATGTCAACCAGAGTCCTTTTTGTCTGACTGTTGTTAGGGTATTGGAATGTGAGTTCTTTATTAATAACGTTATGTGTTTTATAGAAATAAATATCTGAAAAAACCACGGAAAAATAAAATGTGTTTACTGAGTGTTGCGTATGCATTATACTGAAATCATGAGTAAAAAACAGGGGAGTCTTAAAAAAACAAACATTGGCGGGCTGGATTTAAGCGGGTTGTTTCAAACGATTAAACCAACCGAAAACAATGCCGGAAATATTACGGATGATATTTTAGCCGAAAGAAG
>JAEAMG010001497.1_pt1 | contig 17593 bp, 7 predicted proteins | sample 8958741 | NCBI WGS metagenome assembly JAEAMG01 (sample SAMN16933256, study PRJNA681125) | bioreactor sludge metagenome | isolation source: anaerobic bioreactor treating anionic surfactant - SDBS | place: India: Bengaluru | collected 2019-02-28 | reverse complement strand
TGGTCAAACGGGGCAACACCCTGCTGCTGCTCCGCCCCTCCGGGACAATGATGCTGCTCCGCTAGTTCGAAATAAAAGTGTCGCCGTTGTCATCGATACGGCAGGGCGGTTTCGCCGAAACCGCCTATTTGGTAAGGACGCCTCGGCGAGGCGTCCTTACCCCAACGGCGACACATAAAACAAAAAAGACGCCAGACGATAAAGCATACATCGGGTGTCGTGAGGGTTCCGTGGACAGACGGGCGGCATCTGGAACGGACCGGAACGGGAACGTTGCCTTTCCTCATCCCTCACGGAGGATGTCCCGCATTTGTTGATTTTCCGCGTAGAGTGGAGGCGGCGTTCGCCTTCTCACTTGCAAAGGAAGACAACCATGATCCGACCCGGCATCAGCGACAGCCCCCGCGCCTCCCGGCCGACGGACCAGGCGTGCACCCCGTTGTTTTTATTGTTATTAATTCCTCCGTGCAGACCTGAAGCCCCAGTCTAAGCGCCATAACATGTTAAATTCAAACGATTTAAGACAAATGAAACCGAAGGCGGCATCCGGCCGGGCGCCTTGCCTGCGGTGTCCAGGACCGCCGTTATCGCCTTGTTTGTGCCGGAAAACGCGTCGCAAACCCTTGTTCCGGTGGGGGCGGGAGGCATAGGGTTGACCGCTTGGCCGCGTGTTTCACTTGCCGCATCCGCTCTCCGTCTTCAGCCTCCAACCCGCTAAGAACCTGTCCCTTCGTTCAACTTCAATCGCATCCTTCCAAACTTCCATCGCTCCCGTTTGGGTGGCGGGCACCGACCGCGTTAGGATCAGGATTAGAATTACGAAGGGAATCGCGACCTCCTCCTCTTAATCGTCATCCGGATCATCATCCGCACACGTTACCGACAAGAAATCCTGGTTGACGGGTAATGTTTTGAGGCGTATGGTAGAAATATGGTTTTATCGTTTGTCAATTAGAAAGGAACATCATGATGCGAGCTACTACGCGTTGTATTCATTTGTCGGTTCTTTTGGGATTGACGAATATCGCGCATGCGGTCGCACCGGCGGGCTGGGCAGACCGCTGCTTCGGAAATGAGTCAGCGGGCAGCGCGTCCTATACGGAGCTGGGCGGCGGAGCCTATGACATGACGGTGACAGGTGCCGGCACCGACATCTGGGGCAAGTCCGACACCGGGCGATTCGTGTTTATGCCGCTGGCGGGCGACTGCGAGATTATGGCAACGATTCCAGCCATCCCAATGACAGCCGACTATGGCGAGTGGGCGCGCGAAGGGCTGATGATCCGCGGGTCCCTGATGAACAATACGGTGAACATCTTCGCCGGCCGCGTCAAAGGCACTGCCGCCACAGGCTCCCGATTGAAACTGAGCTACCGGCCGACACACAATTCAGACACGTACGATTGGCCGGGCATCAGCGGCATCGCCTACGCGACCAATGAGACGGCGCGCCTGCGACTCGTGCGGCAGGGAGACACCTACTCTTTGTGGGCCGCGACGAATGCGCCGACTTATGACGCTTGGGCGTTCATCAACAGCAGGACGCAGGTGCTTCACGCGGCCATGAACGTGGGCGTCGTTGTCTCGCGCTGGCAAGATCTAGGGCCCGACACGCTGACCTGTTCTTTCGCGAATGTGATCGCACGCAACTTGGTGACGGCCGGGACGAACACGTCCGAGGGGATCACGGTGAGCTGGATCGGCGACCCTGTCGTCACGAACGGCACGGTGATCGGGTATGCGGTGAGCCGCTCAGAAGGGCCGACTTGGAGCTATGCAACCTTAGGCGAGACCGGCGCGGGCGTTTTGACATACGATGACGCCACGGCCGGTCTCGGCACCTCTTACGTTTACCGGGTGCACGCCTACGTAGACGGGGGGGCTGTCACAAGCAGCGTGCTGGTCGGCACGAGCATGCCGACGCGCCGTCCGGTGGTGACGGCGAATCCCGCGCCCGCCGCGCTCAAAGGCGTTTATGCCGAATACTACAAGCCACGCACACCCGGCACCTTGGTGGCGGCACGCGTCGATCCGAACATCGACAACAGTTGGAACTACTCCGGCAGCGCCGTTTACCCCGCGAATACGCCAAACGGGTTGAGTGCGCTCGATGACTTCCGAACCCTGTACGCGGGCAACATGACCGTTGCGGAATCGGGCTGCTACGGGTTGGTGCAGCGTTCGGACGATGGCTTTTACATGTGGGTTGACGGCGTGCAGGTGGTTGATCAGGGCGGCTACCAGAACAACAACGAGATCCACACCACGCCGGTTTGGCTCGAGGCCGGCCGGAGCTACCCGATCCGTGTCGAGCATTACGAGGGAGGCGGCGGCGAGGGCGCGATCCTCCGTTGGTTTAAGGGCTCCGGAGCCATTGAGACGGTGCCCCAAGCCACTTTCGAACCGTTCCCTTGGCCTTGGCAACACCGCGACGTGGGAGACAGCCCCCGCTTCGGCAACGCGGTTTACGACAGCACGGCATATGCCTTCACCGTCACTTCCGCCGGTCTCGGCATAGATCCCGCGACCGGGCGGGACGACGGGCATTTCGTGTGGCAGTCCGCATCGGCGGACTTCGACGTGATCGCGCGGGTGGCCTCGCTGACCGGCCCGGCGCAGCCCGGCATGGCGGCGGGTCTGACAATGAGGAGTTCCACCGCCGACAACGCGGAGGCGTTCTCGCTGATGGTCATGGCGGCAGGCGAGACCGGCGCGGACCGCGAGCTGGGCTTCGCGTACCGGGCGGCTGCCGGCAGCACGCCCGCGACAGCATCCTTCGCGCTGCCCGCAACGCCGCCGGTGGAGCTGCGCCTGTCGCGGCGCGGCACCAACTTGTGGGCCTACTACCGCACGGCCGGTTCCGGCGGCTGGGCCGGCGTGACCAATATCGTCGCACCGTTCACGGGCACGCTCTATGGGGGCATGACCGTTTTCTCAGGGGATCTCTCGCAGACCGCGACGGGCGTGTTCGATACGGTCAGCTTCGCCTATCCGCAGAACACGACGTTCTATGCCACGGTGACCAACCATGCCGTCACCTTGAGCGTCTCGAACAAGCCGCCGATGCAGGTGCGGCAGGAGAACGATGCGCTCGCAAACGTGCAGTATTACTGGGCCGACGCGCTGAACGGCAGCGTCGCGAGCTACACGGTCTTCCGCTCGGACCGCCCCGATCAGGGCTACGGCGCGATCGGCCAGGCGACGCAGTCAGGCGACGGGTTCAGCTACACCGATCCGATCGCTGAAACAAACAAGCTGGCCTTTTACCGGCTGGAAACGGCTTATGACCTGGGGCCGCTGGCCGCCGGCGGATCGAACGATCTGACCATCATTACGGGAAACTATGGCGTTTCTGACGGCAGCGTGACGGGCACGGGCACGGGGCTCTTCGCCGCCTTCCACCGTGCGCCCGTTGCCGAAGCCTATTTCACAAATCGTCCGGTCCACTCCATGATCCGCAATCTGAACAGCTGGGAAAAGGGAACCGCTCCTTACGATACAAACGCGATCGTGGCAGCTTCAGAATCGGATGATGGCCTCCGAGTCGGCCCCGACAACTTCCAGTGTACGTGGGCGGGCTGGGTCGTTCCGCAATACACGGGCTACCACTGGTTCCGCACGCAAACCGATGACGCCATTGCGGTTTGGGTCAACGGCACGCGCGTCATCTATTTTTGGGGGTACACGGCGACCGCGCAGACCTCCGCGGCAATCTGGCTAGAAGCCGGCAAACCCGCGCCGATCCACGTCTACTTCCAGCAGGGCACGGGGGCGGTTACTTCCGCATGTGGTGGATGCACGGCTACGGGCTGAACGGCGGGTTCGTCACGATTCCCACGGAACAGCTGGTTTCCAAGATCCCGGACGGCACGCCGATCACCGTGGCACCGGAAGGCCCAAGCACCTTCGGGCTGTGGAGGAACATCGACATCAATGCGCCGCGCCCCGGCTATGCGGCGCTCGGCGGCACGCCGGAGGATTTCGACTGCACGATCACGGCCTGCGGCAACGACCTCTGGGGCTTCACCGACGGGCTCCACTTCCTTTATCAAGAGAGCGCCGAGAGCTTTGAGATCGAGGCGACCTTCAACTCGCTCTTGCCTGCTGATCCTTGGTCTAAGGCAGGACTGATGGTACGCGACGGCACGGCCGCCGGCGCACGGAACATGTGCCTGATCGTGAGCGCGGCGAACGGTTACCGTATTCAATTGAGGTCGGCGGCCGGAGGCGACAGCGCCAGCATCGCGCCGCCGGAAATACCGAACTCAGCGACACCCACCGCGTCGACACCGGTGACTTTCAAACTGGTCCGTCACAGGGGGAAGATCCTTGCGTACATCAACGGCACGCATGTGACCTACACGGGCGGCATCGACATTGATGTGTCAACCTGGAGCAAGACACTTTGTGTGGGTATTGCGCTGACCTCGCACAATACCAGCCGTTTAAGCTGTTCTTATGTCACGGACGTGTCGTTCAAACTCCCGCCGAAAGGCACCCTGCTGTTAATGAAGTGATGCGCCCTTCATCTTACGCGTCATCTTCATCGGGCAGGGTTCGTGCCCCGGAAATGAAAAACACGTTGTTTTCATCGCGACTGCCGTTCTCAACCGCGGAACAGTCGGACGGCCGGTTTCAGGTTGAAAGGAGCATGCCGGATTCCGGATTATGCCGGAATCCGGTTTACACCGTTTTATTGAATATGGTAAAACAGCACCAGAAAGTGAATGTGAATGAACCGCCCTATTAACAGGTCCGTTCGGATTGCGTCCGTTATGGGCAGTCTGGCGCTTGCCTGCATGCAGGCCTCCGGCGAGGTCAGACGGAGTGAGGGACGCGGGCTTAACACCAGCACGCTTGCACGTGTCCGCAAGATCCTGTTTGTGGGAAACAGCATCACGAGGCATGGCCCCAATCCGTCAATCGGATGGACCAATGACTGGGGCATGGCGGCCAGCGCGGAGGCGAAGGATTATGTGCATGTCGTGCAGTCTACGGTCGCCGAGCTTACGGGATCGGTCCCCGACATCATGATCCAACCCGGCGCGCCTTTCGAGCGGGGCTACACGAACTACAACGTGGAAGCGGAGTTTGCAGATGCGTTTGCCTTCGCCCCCGACCTGTTTGTTCTGGCGATCGGCGAGAATGTGCCCGCGTTCACCTCGGAGGAGCAAAAAACGCAGTTCAAGGACGGCGTGGCGCGCATCATCAACGGGGTTCGGGCGCAGAGTCGGCCCATCGTCGTCGTGCGGAGCTGCTTCTGGGCGAGTGCGACGAAAGATCTGGCGCTCAGACAAGTGAGCCAGCAGGCGGGCGCCCTCTTTGTGAACATCGGTGCGCTTGGCGCGGATGAATCCAACTATGCCCGTTCGGAGCGATACTATGAGAACGCGGGCGTCGGGGCGCATCCGGGCGACAAAGGAATGTCGGAGATCGCCAACGCCATCGTGCAGGCGGTCCTCTCGCAGAAACCGGGTGTCGCCGACAATTTCGAATACGTCGGGGAAGGGCAAGGAACCACCAACGGCTATGTGAATATGCCGATCGGCGCGTACAAGTGTCAGCCGTACGGCGAAAGCGGCGAATTCACGAACCGCCTTTGGATCGCCGCGGCCAACGATTTCTCGAAGCTGGTGGCGAACACGTCGCCATATGCCGGTTCGTTGCGTCCGATGGCGGGCTCACCGGCGGCTCTGGCGCTCGATGTCGACACGGGCGGGAAGACGCTGGTTCGCACCGCCAACAACAACGTGGCGGCTGATTTTTCTGAGAACCCGATCTATCTGGACATGTTGGTCAAGTTCACGCCGAGTGAGGAAACTCCGACGATCAACGATCCGACGGTGAAGGCCGCCGTGTTTGTGGATACAAACCTGCACCTGTGGGTCTATCATGGAGTTGATGGTGCCGGTCAAAACAATACGAACTCAGATACCGGCCTCGTGATGGGCACGAACGATTGGCACCGCTTGACGATTAAGTTGGGCAAGTTACCGGACTCGGCGGATTATGTGTTCAAAATCTATGTGGACCAGACGGTTGTCAGTTGCGCGGCCGGCATGGATGACTTTGCCTTCTCTCCCGGGCCGTGGTTCTGGTCGGCAGCCAGCGATTCAAGTTTCAAAGAGGTGGCCTTCAAAGGCCGCGGCATGCTCGACGAACTGGTTGTCACCGATACCTTACCTGATCTTATTTACCCGATCTTGCTGACGCTCTCCTTCGAACCGGCGCAGGTCATGGTGTTCATGAACGGTGATCCGATTAACAATGATGCCCTCGTGCCGAACGGTTCGCAGATCGTCATCAACGCGCGTCCGTGGTATGAGATCACCTCGGGCGGAACGCTGTTCACGGGTGGCGACACCACGAACACGGTGGCAGGCACCACAATGATTACCGCCATCAACGGCACGGTCGCGGGCGATGCCGGAGCGACGAACACGATCGCTGCGGCCGCTTATAGACAAACCGCATTCATTGCGACCGGCTTAGGCCGCGATGCGCCTGCCGACAAGGTCGCCGCCTGGGCGATCACGAACAGCCTCACAACGCTTGACAGCGACATGCTGGACGACTATCTGATGAATGTTGACGCGGGTACGAATCCGACGCTCCACATTGACTCGATCACGGTCACTGGCACAGACGCCACAATCTTGATTCAAGCGACGGGCGGAGTCGACCTCCAGACGATCAACGGTGTTGTGAACGTGTGGACCACCGACGAGCTGGAGAACGGGTTTGTGTCTTCCGGCCCGACCTACGTCACAGCCACCACGGGAACGCAAATAACGGTCGTGGTGCCCCGTGCGGCTGGCACATTCATCAAAGCGACAGTCGAAGTCATCGACCTGACACCGTAATTAAACGACCCGCGAACGATCCGTTTCGTCACACGTGTTTCACGTTTCGAACAGGAATTGGCAAGAAAGGAACGCCTCCGTGATCAAGAAAAATCAGATGATGCAGCTCGGAACAGGGTTTGGCGCAGCAGGGCTGTCGGCGCTTTTACTCGCATCGCTTCTCGCACCGGCGGCGATGGCGGCCAACCTCTGGGACGGCGGCGGCGACGATGACAACTGGAATACCGTGCTCAACTGGGACGACGATAACGTCCCGAGCTTTCCGGCAGCGCTGACGTTCGGGGGGGCCACCCGTTTGACACCCACCAACGATCTCGACGGTCTCACCGTCAACGGCATCACCTTCGCCGCCGGGGCGGGAGCCTTTAAGCTCGGGGGTAAGCCGATCACGCTGGCCGGGAATGTAACCATCGCGCTCGGAGGGGGGGTGACGAACGATCAGGTCATCAACTTTCCTGTCACGCTCGGCACGAGCCCGGTCCTGAGTGCGGCGCCCGTGCCCGGACATTTTTCCGGAAACAAAGGCGTGCTCATCCTCAACGGCGTCATCAGCGGCCCGTACGGCCTGACCTCCGGCGTGACCGGGGCCACGAAAAATTACGTCCAGTTGAACGGCGCGAACACCTACACGGGCAATACGCTCATCACGGGCAACGACGCCTCGTTTTCAATCGGCAACGCGAATGCCTTCGGTTCCGGCAAGCTGATCGTGGGGGCAACCCCGGGCGACTCGCAGATGTGGATCCAGTCTGTCGGGAACCTGACGGTCACCAACGATGTGGAGATCAGGACGTGGCGGTTTATCACGGTTGGCAATACGATTGCGGGCAAGGCGGCAGGCAATCTGACCTTGAGCGGCAACGTGTTGCTGAATCAGTCGGCCAATGCGGATATCTATTGCCAGAAACCCCTGACCCTGAGCGGCACGGTCAGCGGCGGCAATTTGAACGGTCTGAGGTTGGCCGTCGGAACACTCAACCTCCAAGGCATCAACACCTTCACCAACAATCTGCGCACCAGTTCAACCGACGGGGTTCCCACCTTAAACATCAATTCCGACGCCGCCCTGGGTCATACCAACAACGGGGTGTATGCGGCTGTCAACAGTTTGAACTTCCAGACGGCGTCCGGCACATCGATTACCCTTGCACCCAGCCGAACGTTCAACAGTTCTGCGGGTAAAACCATCACCTTCGATATACCCGCCGCCTCCGCGCTGACCGTGTCCGGTCCGATCACCGGCAACGCCATCGCCAAGAAAAGCTCCGGCACCTTGACCCTCACGGGCGCGAACACCTACAGCGGCGGCACGATATTCAGCGGCGGCACCCTCACCATCAACGACGACGCCGCTCTGGGCGCCAGCACCGGGGCGCTCAGCATCACGGCAGCCGCCACGCTGCAGGCGCTCACTAACCTCAGCCTGTCCGCCGACCGGACCGTCAACCTCACAAACGGCACCGCCTACACGGCAACGCTTGCCGTGCCCACCAACACCGCCATGGCCGTGGCGGGCGCGATCAAAGGAAATGCCGCCACGAACAGTGCCCTCAGCAAGACCGGCACCGGCACGCTGATCCTCTCGGGCGGCTCCGGCGGCACCCAGTTGGGCACCTTGAGCATGCTGGAGGGCAAGCTCGCCATCACGAATGGCGCGTGGGCGATCAATACGGCCTCGACGGAAAGCGAGGGCGGAACCCCTTTCTCTGTGGCCGGCGGCGCGACCTTTGAGCAGACCGGCGGCAACCTTTCCCTGTCGCGATGGGTCTACCTGGGTGTTAAAACGAACGGTGACCCGACAACGAATCAGATCTCGACCATTCTCCTCAGCGGCGGGACACTGACTCAGGCCTCCGGCGGCGGGCTGCTGGTCGGCCGAAAGAACAGCGCCGTGCTGACGGTCTCGGGCGATGCCTTTCTGAGCCTGCCCGGCACGTTTTCGCTAGGCGAATACGCCGGGTACACCACCGTCTGCAACATCGACGGCGGGATCGTCGCCGCCCCCCGCATCTATTCGCGTGCCCGGATAGCGGACGGTCCGAATTCGTTAACCTCGATCCTGAATCTGAACGGCGGCACGCTTCGGGCCACCTCGAGCGAACGTTTCATCGGTGGCTCCGGGACCGACTTGAACCAGTACCTGACCGCGGCCAACGTGAAGAGCGGCGGCGCGATCATCGACAGTCAGGCTTACACCATCTCGATCAATCAAGTATTGAAGCACGATCCGGATTTAGGCGCAATTCCTGACGGCGGCCTGATCAAACGCGGCACAGGCTCGCTGACGCTCTCGACCAACGCCACCTATACGGGCGTGACGTCCATCGAGGCCGGCACGCTCAAGCTGGGTGTTGCCAACACGCTCATGGCCGGCAACAGTGTGCTCGTCTCCTCCAACGCCATTTTCGACGTCAACGGCAAGAGCCAAACGCTGGCGGGTCTGGGCGGTAGCGGCACCGTGTCTAACAACAGCCTGCTGAGCGTGACGCAGGAAGTCGCGCCGGGCGGCACCAACGCGATCGGAACCTTGACGCTGGCGGCGACACCCGCCGGGCTGAGCGGAGTCTTTCTGGCGGATGTCGCGGTTGACGGAAGCTGCGACCGGCTGCATGTGCAGGGCAACCTGAACCTCACCGGTCTGGCGCTGTCCGTGGCAGACGCGCGCGCATTGAGCAAGGACCAGCAGTATGTGATCGCCTCGTACACGGGCGCGTTAACCGAGCCGTTCACCTCGACCGCACTGCCGGACAGATGGCATGTCCGCTACAACACGTCCAACCGCCAAGTCTTCTTGAGCTACGATTTCGGTTTGCTGATTATGGTGCGGTGATGTCCGCCTGCTTGAGGGTTCAACGGGACAGGACGGCAAAAAAGTGGCAAGGGGGTTGTAATTTGACTTTAGACAAAGCGGGTTCATATGCGGTGTTCGGGGGGCGTCGTTTGACTTTGTACAAAGGCGCTTCCTGCGCGTTCCGTACAGACTCGCCTACGACGTCACTGCTATAACCCCAGCATCTCCTTCACCCGCGCCGCGGCCTTCTCCAGTTCCTCCTTTTTCAAGCACGTGACCGACACTTTCAGCACGTGCTTTTTCGTGTCAAAAAGCCTGTAGATCAGGCCTTTACGCAGGTTCAGATCGACTAACCGATCATGCCCTGCCGTGCCTCGTCCGGCCCCTTTTTGTCTGGTTTTTGTTCGTCTCTTTGTGCGTACGTTGCCGGATGCCGTCGGTGGCGAAGTTCGCCCGGATTTCTTCAACCGGCCCTCCTCCACATGTTCTTTACGTTCTTTTACGGCCGGAGCGTTCTATTTTTTATGTGGCCGAAACCGCATTCCTCTTGGCACGTAAAAGCCGCGCTAAAGACTTTAACTCCCCCAGAAGTACCCCATCGCGCTCAGAACCCGAGGACCTTTTTGTGTCCTTTTTGTGCAGAAACCGCTTGCATCCGACGCCACGGAAGAGTACAAACTAAAGCCGTTTGAAGCGGTAAAGGCTTTCAGCCTTGATGCACGCTCTCAGTGGAGGAGATGCGGTCTGAAAAAATGACCCGTCCAATCCGATAGTAATATCCTTTTATATCGCGTTACCTGAGGCGCTTATGATTAATTATTACAAGCTGGTTGACGGGCGGGTTGTGGAGACGACCACCGATTCGGACGGCTCGATTCTGCTTTGTGTTAACCCCGATGCGAGCGAACGAGCCCGGCTCATTAACGAGTTCCACCTGGACGAGCACAATCTCAATTCCGCCCTGGATCCGGCCGAACTGCCGCGCATCGAACTGGACACCAATCACCTTGCCGTTATCTTCAAACACCCCAAACACTATACCGCCAAGGACAATCTGGTCTTTCACATCAACTCGCTGGGCCTCTTCCTGTTCCGAGACCGTCTCATCGTTATCTCGCCAGACGATGGCGCGACGACCTTCTCGGGCCGTGCCTTTAGTAAAGTGCCGACGCTGCAGACGCTCTTTCTTCGCATCATTTCTTCCTGCATTACACATTTCTTCGGCCACTTGCAAGTCATCAACGACATCTCCGCCGAGCTGGAGCTCAAACTGGTGCGCTCGATGGAAAACCGTCACCTGTTGCAAATGTTCTCCATCGAGAAGAGCCTGGTCTATTACGTCAACGCCATCAGCGCGAACGGACGCGTGATCGATCGGCTCAAAGCCAACGCACGGAATGATCAAACCGACGGGCTGTCATCAGAAATGATCGATTTCGTGGAGGATCTCTCCATCGAGAACGCGCAGTGTCTCGAGCAGGCGCAGGTCTATTCCAACGTTTTCGCGGGCATGATGGATGCACGCGCATCCATCGTGAACAACAATCTGAACGTGTTGATGAAGCGGCTGACGGTCATCAACGTGGTGTTCATGCCGCTCAATGTGATCTCCGGTATCGGCGGCATGTCGGAGTATTCCATGATGACCAAGAACATCCCATGGCCAATCGCCTACAGTGCGTTTATGGTGGGGCTGGTCCTCATGGGTTTGGTTACCTATAAGATCCTCGTCGTCTTAGAACGCCGACACGTGAACATGTAACCTCCTGGCCTGCCGCGCACCTGCGAAGCGTGCGCAGCACCGAACCGTCACGCGATCGCCAGGACTTAATCGTTGTCTCTGGCAAAAAAGGCGTGCATCGAAACCATCACACGGCACACCCGAGCCGCCAAGAACAACCAAACCGTCCCTTTCCCGGCTGTTTGCGATGTCACCCTTGACCTGACGCCGCGCTCCGTGGTCTGCTGCGAAAAATTTCAGCGCAGCCACCGATCACTCCCCCATTATTTTGATCCATTTATTCTTGCTTTTGCTTTGCGTAAGTTCTATTACTTAGAATGTAAGTTGGTTTCGTTTAGATTTTTTCACGTTAAGCATCTCATTTGACAGGCATTGGATAACAAAAGGAGTGGCTGATCATGATGACTTATCAACGTTCTGTGCTGGCGGTTTCCACAGCTCTTTTCAGCGCATGCGCCGCGTGGGCGCAGACTCCACCGCCGCTCCGCATCATGCCGCTGGGCGACTCCATCACCTATGGCAGCAGCACGCCGGGCGGCTACCGTTTGCCGCTGTACACCCTGCTAAACACGGCCGGCTACAACGTGGATTACATCGGCACTCAGACCGGCAACGGAGCGGCCGGGCTTCCCGACTCCGATCACGAGGGACACGGAGGCTGGACCATAGGCGGCATCGACGGCAGCATCCTCAGCTGGCTCGACTCGATAGCCGATCCGGACGTGATCCTGCTGCACATCGGCACCAATGATTCCGGTGCCGGCGATTTTTCCAACCGGGTCACGCAGCTTAACGCCCTGGTGAACAAGATCGTAACAAAGCGTCCGTTCGCGCACGTCATCGTTACCACCCTTCTGATGCGGGGCGAGCCGAATTACACGGCCATAACGAATTATTTCAACCCGTATATCAGCCCGCTGGTCGCCGATCAGAGAGCACAAGGCCATAACCGGGTACACTATCTCGACATGCACGCTTACCTCGGGCTAACCAACACGTATGACAACCTGCATCCGAATGCGGGTGGTTACACCAATATGGCCAACGCCTGGTTGCCCGCCATCACCAACATCCTCTCGCCGGTGGGCGATGGGGAGGCCCCAGGGCTCTCCCGCGCCACAGGAGCAACCAATCATCTCTCCGCCACCGTCACGTTCAGCAAGCCCGTCGCCGCCGCTTCCGCCACAAATATCGCCAACTATCTCCTGAGTGGCGGGGTCGTCATCTCCAACGCCACCCTGAGCGCGGACCAGCGAACCGTGACGCTGACTACAAGCCTTCAGGCCAGCGGAACCCTCTACACACTGACCGTCAATCATGTGACCGACCTCTCTTCACCCGCCCCGCTGAGCGTTGCAGACAACAGCACAATTACCTTCATCGCATCCTCGCCGCGCGGCTACTCAAACTATGTGCCGGAATCGTCCGACTACACGCTGGTCTATTCCGTCGACCTGCCGACGACCCCGAATTTCAGCAACGCGGACGTACCTTATTCGGTCAATAACGCGGCCTATATCGGCTCCTTCACGCGAGTGGCCTACTATCTGGAACTGCAGAAGGAGGGCGAGGATCTCCAGCACCTTTGGGTCTCGATGGATGCCTTCACCAACCGTGCGGACAAACTGGGCCTGCCGACATTCAACTCCGGTGCCGTTTATCAACAGCTCGTAAACAACATGAATATCTACTGCAATGTCCCGGGGGTCGTCACCGGAACCGGCATCACCACCGGCAACATCGAGTTCTGGCCGTGGAACTACAGCGACGACAACGCGAAAGGCATTGCCAACGCGAGCAACGACGTCTACGACTTCGGCGACACCTGCTCCTACAACTTCAACTACAGTTGCATGCAAGTTCACAATTACGGCGCGTCCCAGACGCTTTTCGCCCTTAATCATTGGAACGGCGGACCGCTTGAAATCGGCATCGGGAACCAACCGACCGGCAACCCCGACTGGACCTTCGCCAACAACGGCGGCAACTATCTGGTTAAGACCCTTCAAGTGCTGGTGCTGCGCAACGCTGGCGACACGACACCCCCGACCGCCCTCTCTGCTCAGGCCGGCATCGCCCGCGACCTTATCACCGTCACTTTCGACGAACCGCTCTCGGCCACCACGGTTGAGGCGGGGCGGTTTTCTGTCGACCATGACGTGGCCGTCATCCGCGCCACACTCCAAAGCGACCAACGAACGGTCAATCTGCTCACGTCGCGGCAGCCCGCCACTCTGGCGTTGACCCTTTCCATCCAAGGTATCCGCGACACGTCTCCCAACGCCAATGAGATATCGGCAGGAACAACCATCGCGGTTTCCGCTCCGGGTCTTCCTCCCGAGATCGTCACCAACATCGGCACGAACGCCGGTGACTTGGCCAACGGGTATGAGCTCGTTTACTCCCTCGATCTTCCGACGGTCGCCACCTTCAACAGCAATCCCGATTTCTACCGCTACAACCAATCCAACCTGCAGGCCGGGTACAACCGCATCGCCTATTATCTTGAATTGCAGGCTCCGGGCAGCCCGGCACAGTATGTGTGGACCTCCATGGACGCCTTCACTTCCGACGCGTCGAAAATCGGCCTTCCCGTCAATGCTACAGGGGCTGTTTTTCAGCAGTACGTCAGCAACCTAGTCGTGAAATCGAACGTGGCGGGGGTCAGCAACGGCAACGACTTCGCGGCAGGCAACATCGAGTTTTGGGCCAGCAACTATGATGCCGTCAACTCCAAAGGCATACCCGGAGCCAACGACACGGCCTGCGATTTCGGCGACAACCGGGGTGCGAACACCGGCGCGGGGCACGGCTGCATGCAGGTCCACAACTACCTCGCCACGCAAACCGTTTTCGCCGTCAACCATTTCGGCACGGACAACAATATCATCGGCTTGGGCATCGGCAGCAGACCCGGCGCGACTGCGTCCAGCGACCCGGACTGGACCTTCACCTACAATGCCGGCAACTATTCGCGCCGCGTGCTGCACGTCATGGTGAAGCCGACGGCGCCCCCCGCGCTGCCGCCGGAGGTGGCGTCCAAGGTGCCTCAGGCGGAAGGCTACTATCTCGCCTACACCGTCGATCTGCCGATATACGGCGATTTCTATACAAACTCGCAATCCTTTTATCGGGTTAACAACTATACCAACGGACTGCCGACCACGTTCTCGCGCATTGCCTACTACCTTGAATTGGTGCCAACCGGCTCGACCGCCACCCAGTTCCTGTGGACAGCAATGGACGCGTTCACCACCGACGCGCGCCGGATCGCCGTTCCGACGAACAACTGCGTGTTCCGACAGAACGTCAACGACCTCGAAGTTTTCTCGAATGCGGAAGGCATCTCCAACAACTCCAACTTCGCATCAGGCTTCATCGAATTCTGGCCGTCCGACTACGGCGACGATAACACGTATCCCGTTCCCGGCGCCAGCAGCGACGCTTTCGACTTCGGCGATAGCGGAGGAGCTGCCAACAAGGGTTATGGATGCATGCAGGTGCATAACTACGGCTCGCTTCAAACCCTGTTTGCCATCAACCACTTCAATGATCCCGCAGCTAGAATCTGTGTCGGAATCGGCAACAGCCCGATCGGACAACCGGATTGGACCTTCAGGGACAACGCCAACCAATACGATTATCGCCGTCTGCATGTGCTCGTCCTACCGGGAGCCAAGCGAGATCCGGTCCGCCCATGGGTGGTCAACGCGGCAGCCTCGCGCGCTCTCAACCAGGTCTCCGTCCGGTTTAATGAAGCGCTGGCGAATGACGCCGCCACGCCCTCGTTCTATACGCTTAGCAACAGCTTAACAATTACCGGGGCCAAACTGCTTCCTGACAAAAAAACCGTGATTTTAGATACGTCCGACATGACTGCGGGCCAAACCAACACGCTGACGGTGAGCCATGTGCGCGACGCCTCCGTTTCCGCCAATGAGATTGCCCTCTACACGCGCGTCTCCTTCATCGTGCCGTCCGGCATACTGCCTGCGGTGCTGACGAACGCGGCTGAGACGGCGGAATATGAGCTAATCCACCAGTTGGCGGTTGGAAACACCGCCAACTACCAATACGGCTGCACGTACACCGTAGACCAGAGTCTGTTACCCAAGCCATCGATCGCGTCGCCTACTGCATGGAACTGCAGAACGCCGCGCGAGGTTACCACTGGGTTTACGTCTCCATGAACGCCTTTACCGACGACATCACCAAAATCGGCGTGCCCACGGCGGACCGCGCCACGCTTTTACAGATGTACGTCAGCAACCTGAACATCTATGCCTCCGCAAACATCGCCGACAGCGCGGTGACAACCGGTGTCGGCATCACGAGTGGCAACATCGAGTTCTGGCCCAGCAATTACGGGGGGAGCAACGACAAAAACATCCCGGGAGCGTTGGGTGTCGTCAACGGTACGAACGTCTTCGATTTCGGCGACGGCGGCGGGCCGAGCATCCTTGCCGGACACGGTTCGATGCAGGTCCATAACTATCTGAAGGGACACACCATCTTTGCGATGAACAGATTCGGCGCAAATAATCAAACGCCCTGCCTGGGCATCGGCAACAACACGAACTTCACGCAAAGTGGTCAACTGGACCCTGACTGGACGTTCTACTCCAACGCGGGACAGTACACCACCAAGAACATCTACGTGCTGGCTAAGCCCGGCGCGCCCTTTACGCCCAGTCCGACGGGGTCCTTACCCACCATCTGGGACCATCCAAAATCGCTATCGGTGCTCAGCGGCCAACCTGCGACATTCACTGTCTACGCACCAGACGCCTTTACTTACCAATGGCGAAAGAATGGACAGAGGATAGAGGGCGCGACGAGTTGTATCCTGCGGATCAATCCCACAGATCTCGGCGACAACGGCATTTACGATGTTTTGGCCTACGGCTCCGGCACCGTGTATGCGGTCAGTCAGAGCGCCACACTGAAAGTCTACCCACTCGGTTCGGTGTTGCGGTTGAGGTAAAAGGACGTCCCCGTCACTTCAATACCCTTGATCCTAATGCCGCGGTTAGGCCGCGGTAACTACCGAAAAGACACAGACGTTGCACAGTTGAGCGGCTTCCCGAACGCTTTCCCGCCTACGGGGTGCCGACTCAACTCATTCTGAAATAATTGCGGATTCTCCTTTTTGCCGGGCGACCTCGCCTCTGATCCGAAGACTTTCCCGCTTTTCAAAAAGCGTGAATTTCATTTCGTCCCCCTCTGTCCTCGATCCATGTTCACTTGGATACACTCCCGGTTTATGCTATATAGTGATTCTCTTCAACCAGAGGGACAAACCGTCTATGCCGGCCTTAGAAAACATCCAAGAGAAACTCCGCCTATTCTTCTTAAGCAACTTTCACCTGACCAACTTTGCCGCATGCCTTCTTGCGCTGCACTGCGCCGCTGAACCTTCTGCGCCGTACGAAGACTTCATTCGCCAGACGAACATTTACTCGCAGGGCACCCTCACCATTCACCAGCTCAACGTAGGCCCGCTCTCAGCAAACTGCTATATCGCCGCAGACGTTAAGAAATGCGCCATCGTCATTGACCCCGGAGCCTGTCCAGAAAGTCTGCTGGGCTACATCACGAATCACGGATTCCGCGTGAAAGCCTACGTGCTGACACACAGCCACCTCGACCACATCTCCGCGCTCGACGAACTCGCGGATACGCTCCCTGCGGAGGTCGCCATGCATCCGGAGGAAAACGACTGGGCCTTTTGCGAGAAAAACCAATGGCTACCCGCCTATCCGCGAACGCGCGCTGTTACGGTCAACCGACCGCTCCGGCACCAGCAGACGTTTTCCGACGGTGATCTCGCCTATACCATGATCCATACGCCCGGCCATTCGCCGGGTAGCGTATGCCTCTGGTTTCCCAAAGAAAAAATGGTGTTTACCGGCGACACGCTCTTCGCGGGCACCGTCGGCAGGACCGACCTGCACCGCAGCAACTCCATGGAACTCATCCGCTCGCTGGGCGTTTTTTTTCTAATGCCCCCCGAAACCGTGATTTACGCGGGCCACGGTCATCCGACCACCTTGGCGAAAGAACTGGCAGACAATCCGTTTTTCAAAACGTTTTCAGATCCGCCAAAGAGTGACGCGGCCAAGACCGCAGCAAAAGAGCACAAGAATCGCATTGACAAATAAAGAAGGGCGCCGGGGAGGCCCCGGCGCCCGGTGCCCA
>JAEAMG010001496.1_pt1 | contig 17616 bp, 14 predicted proteins | sample 8958741 | NCBI WGS metagenome assembly JAEAMG01 (sample SAMN16933256, study PRJNA681125) | bioreactor sludge metagenome | isolation source: anaerobic bioreactor treating anionic surfactant - SDBS | place: India: Bengaluru | collected 2019-02-28 | reverse complement strand
TGTCCGGCTCGGACATCGGCGACGATCACAAGGATTACTTCAGCGGCGAAGCGGCATTGAAGGCAGCTGGCAAAGACAACACCATGAACCAGTTCTGAGCTTTTGGCTTGACTGTAGAGTGAGAAAACCCGCTTCGGCGGGTTTTTTTGCGTCTGCGCTGCGGCGCCATCGCCTCGGCATGGCCATGTCCAGTAGGCAACTTTCAGCTGTACTAATCCTGGCCTTTGAGTAATTTACGGTCTACATTTTCCTGTGGTGGGGGTGCAGTGCCTGATGCAACAGTCTTGCCGAGGTTTGGACTCGTGGCCCTGGGCATGGCGTTGACGCCCGGGGCCAACATGATCTACCTGATTTCCCGTTCCATCAGCCAGGGCCGCCGCGCCAGCTTCGTCTTGCTCGGTGGCATGGCCGTTGGCTTGCGGAGTTTCTGGCGAGTCGGCAGGGTTGGGTGACGGTGCAGCGGTGGATGATGGGGGGGGGGGTGACGGGGTTGGCGATGAAGATGGCTACCGAGGGTCAGAGCCAGCAAACTCCAGAACACACGAAATCGCCTTTTTCAAGACACCTTGCATTTATCAGGAAGCCCTTATTGGCAAACCTGCCGCCAGCACAAGATCATGGTATGCGCTTATAACCATCAGTCAAAAAGTAATTAAAAAAATATCATTTACTAAAAGAAACATAATTAAGAGATCGATTATCAATTGAAGCCAGTAAATATTCAAATGGCAGTGGCCAATCTAACCGTTTTACATGATACCTTCATGGATAGAAGCATTTTCAAAAAAAAACCTTTTGTTATTTTAGTAATTTTTAGCGCGAATTGCCTTCATAAAAACGACTGAAAGGTTACGATGAAACTGAATACTTGCGCACTAAAATTGGCCGGAAGGTCGGCAATTGGCAGCATTTTCTTTGCCGCTTTTTATGCCTCAAGCACACTCGCCTATGCCACGAATGAGACATCGATATCTACTGATCTCCTTGGCCAGGTGAACAGTTCTATCGATAAAGACACAACACGACTGACAGGAATTTTTAAGGACTTACATGCACATCCAGAAGTTGCTTTTCATGAGAAACGAACAGCTGGAATTGTCGCCAAAGAACTGAAGGCACTTGGCTTTTCCGTGAGTGAGGGCATCGGCAAGACTGGCGTCGTCGGCGTGCTAAAAAATGGGCCGGGTCCTACCGTATGGTTCCGCGCGGATATGGATGCCAATGCTGTTCATGAAACGACTGGGCTACCCTATGCAGCAAGCAACAAGCAAAAACTTGAAGATGGTAGCGAGACTGATGCGATGCATGCCTGCGGCCACGATGCACATGTTACCTGGCTCCTGGGCATGGCAAAAACGATGGCGGAACTGAAGAAAAATTGGTCCGGCACTCTGGTTGTGTATGCACAACCAGCCGAAGAAGTAGGTTTGGGTGCCCAGGCAATGGTGGACGATAAGCTATGGCAACGTGGATTCCCTACACCAGACTATGCTTTTGGCACCCATACGGTCCCCGGCCCAGTAGGGTATATATCCAGTTCATCTGGAGTACGCATGGCAGGCGTGGATCAGCTTGACATTAAGTTTATTGGTCGAGGTGGACATGGTTCGACACCACAAATGACCATTGATCCAGTAGTCATGGCGGCCCAAGCAGTACTGTCATACCAGACCATCATCAGCCGAAATGTGGACCCACAGACATCAGCTGTATTGACTGTGGGCGCCATCGATGCTGGACGTGACAATAATGTCATACCTGGTGAATCCACACTAAAACTCAATTTGCGCTGGTTCACGCCTGAAGTTCGCGAACTGATGCTCATGCGAATCGACGAAGTTAGCAGAGGCATTGCATTGGCCGCAGGAGTACCGGCGGACAAGATGCCCGTCCGAACGATGAAGGGACATTCTGGCCCGATGATTAACAATGCTGACTTAACAAAAAAAATCAACCCATCTCTTGAAAAGCTGCTGGGTGCAGGCCGTGTGATCGATCAATTTCCTGCAGTAATGGGGTCCGAGGATTTTCAGGAAGCATTCAACACGCTGAAAACACCCTATGTCTTCATCCTGGTAGGAATTGCGCCACCAAAATTGTTCGCCGATGCGCGTGCCAAAGGAATGCCGTTTCCATACTCGAACCATAATTCTGACTTCTTCGTTGATCTGAGTGCAATTCCTATTGGTGCCAAGGTCAATACTGTCGCAGCATTGAGTATTCTTGCGAAATAGGGCCGAACGGTGCCGGGGGCAGGGAGAGGGGGATTCGAATCATTACTGGCAGCGCGCATAGGTGGCTGATTTCGACGGATGGTAGACTGAAGAATCCCCCCAACGATGCCCTTACCAAAAAGTTGCATACCTGCACTATAAATTAATGTAACAAAAAATACCCATTCGAGCTAAGGATTGAAGATCCTTGTGTCGGTGGTTCAATTCCGCCCCGGGCCACCAAGAATATAAAGGATTACGGCGCCAGCTTGATCTGCAAGCACGATTGCTTACACGTACCCTAACGCTTGCCACGAAAAATGGCGATGAGCAATATCAGCCGCACCTCAGACTCAAAAAATTGGCAATCATTCAACTGCCTGTTAGAGTGTTGCTTGCACGCACTATGCAAGGCGCAGCGACCTGTTCCGCAAATGATGTTGGTGGCTTGACCGGTGCGCATGCCCTTGTACGAACTCCCCACAACCCGGCTACAGGCGCCAAGTCCGGGTGCGGGCAATGAAATGATGAATGAGGCCACCATGGATAAGAAACTGCTTTCGGAACGCGACATCTGCACCAAGTACATCACGCCTGCCGTTACTGGCGCGGGCTGGGATTTGCACAGCCAGATTCGGGAAGAAGTGTTTTTCACCAAAGGCCGCGTCATCGTGCGAGGCAAACTGCACACCCGTGGTGAGCGCAAGTTCGCCGATTACGTGCTGTATTACAAGCCAAACATTGCGCTCGCAGTGATCGAAGCGAAGGACAACAGCCACAGCGTGGGCGCTGGCATGCAGCAGGCATTGAATTATGCCGAAACTCTGGGTGCGCCATTTGTGTTCAGTTCTAACGGCGATGCCTTCTTGATGCACGACCGTACCGGGCTGCCTGGAAAAATCGAACAAGAATTGGCGCTGGATGCCTTTCCGTCGTCAGATCAACTGTGGCAGCGCTATTGCCAGTGGAAGGGGCTGGAAACTGAGGCGGCTCGCCATGTCGTCGAGATGCCATACCACGACAATGGATCTGGTCGCGCGCCCCGCTACTATCAGGCCAATGCGATTAATAACACGGTGGAGGCTGTTGCCAGGGGCCAGCAGCGTATCTTACTGGTGATGGCGACAGGTACCGGCAAGACCTATACCGCATTCCAGATTATCTGGCGCCTGTGGAAATCCGGCGCAAAGAAACGCATCCTGTTCCTGGCTGACCGAAACATTTTGGTGGATCAGGCCAAGAACAACGATTTCAAGCCGTTCGGTAGCAAGATGACCAAGATCAGCAAGCGCAAGATCGACCCCAGCTATGAAATCTATCTTTCGCTGTACCAGGCGGTCACCGGCAGCGATGACGAGCAGGATATCTACAAGCAGTTTTCGCCCGAGTTTTTCGACCTGATAGTGATCGATGAATGCCATCGCGGCAGTGCTGCGGAAGACTCCGCATGGCGCGAAATTCTGGCATATTTTTCTTTCGCCACGCATGTTGGTTTGACCGCTACGCCGAAGGAAACAAAGGACGTTTCCAGCATCTATTACTTTGGCGATCCGGTCTATACCTACACACTCAAGCAAGGTATCGAAGACGGCTTCCTGGCGCCATACAAGGTCGTGCGTATCGACATCGATAAGGACGTGCAAGGCTGGCGTCCCAGCAAGGGCCAGACAGACAAGACCGGGCAGCTGATTGAAGACCGCGTGTACAACCAGATCGACATGGACCGCACGCTGGTGCTGGAAAAGCGCACTGAGCTGGTCGCCAGGAAGATCACCGAATTTTTGGTCGCTACCGACCCCTATGCCAAGACCATCGTGTTTTGCGATGATATCGACCATGCCGAGCGCATGCGCCAGGCGCTGGTCAATCTGAATCCCGAACGCGTGTTGCAAAACCGTAAGTATGTGATGCGCATTACCGGGGATGAGCAGGAGGGAAAGGCTGAGCTGGACAACTTCATCAACCCGGAAGAGCCTTACCCGGTGATTGCCACCACGTCCAAGCTCATGACGACGGGTGTGGATGCGCAGACCTGCAAGTTGATTGTCCTCGACCAGCACATCAAGTCGATTACCGAGTTCAAGCAGATCATCGGACGCGGCACTCGCATCAATGAGGACTACGACAAATACTGGTTCACCATCATGGATTTCAAAAAAGCGACCGAGTTGTTTGCCGACCCGGCGTTCGATGGCGACCCGGTCATGATTTATGCGCCGAAAGGCGACGAATCGCCGGTGCCGCCAGACGAAGTGCCAGAAATCATCTTCGACGAGGACGGTAATCCCATTCCAGCCGGTGATCCGCTTGGCGATGACAGCGGCGACTTGGGCGGTGACGGTGACGGCCTGGGTGGTGACCGCCCCGGTCCCGGGCGTGTAAAATACGTGCTCGGCGATGTGACGGTATATGTCGTTGCCGAACGCATCCAGTATTACGGGCCAGAAGGCAAGCTGATTACTGAATCTCTGAAGGATTACACACGAAACACGGTGCTCAGGGATTATGCCTCGCTTGATCAATTCCTGCTGCGTTGGACGGGCAGCGAGCGCAAGGCTGCCATCCTGGCTGAACTGGAGCAGCACGGTGTGTTTTTCGAGGCACTGGCTGACGAAGTGGGCAAGGATTTCGACGCCTTTGATCTGATCTGCCACGTCGCTTTCGACCAGCCGCCGCTGACCCGCCGCGAGCGTGCCGACAACGTTAAAAAACGCAATTACTTCGCCAATTACGGTGAACAGGCGCGCCGCGTTCTCGAAACGTTGCTGGAAAAATATGCCGACACCGGCATCAGGAATATCGAAGACATCAAGATATTGACGCTGGACCCGTTCAAGAACATGGGCACGGCCAGCGAACTGGTGTCAGCCTTCGGCGGCAAGACAGGCTACATTGCCGCCCTCGATGAATTAAAAACCCGGCTCTATGCCTGAAACAACCTAATAGAAAAGCATCACGAATTATGAGTATTTCTTCCACCATCAAATCGATCCAGGACACCATGCGCAAGGATGTCGGCGTCGATGGTGACGCGCAGCGCCTGAGCCAGCTGGTCTGGATGTTGTTCCTGAAAATCTTTGATGACCGCGAAAGCGAGTGGGAGTTGCTGCAAGATAATTACAAGTCGCCATTGCCGGAGCGATATCGCTGGCGCAACTGGGCAGCCGATGCCGAGGGCATGACGGGCGACGAGTTGAAGCAGTTTCTCGACAATGAGCTGTTTCCGAACCTGCAACAACTTCAAGCCAAGGGCAACGACCAGCGCGCTCATGTGGTCCGTTCGGTATTCGAGGATGCCTACAATTACATGAAGTCGGGCCAATTGATCCGGCAAGTGATCAACAAGATCCAGGAAGGCATCGACTTCAACAAGGCGCAGGAGCGCCACTTGTTTGGCGACATGTACGAGCAATTGCTGCGCGATCTGCAGGCAGCGGGCAATGCCGGCGAGTTCTACACACCGCGCGCCGTGACAGAATTCATGGTACGCATGGTCAACCCGCGCCTCGGTGAAAAAGTGATGGACCCGGCTTGCGGCACCGGCGGCTTCCTGACTTGCTCCATCGAGCACATCCGCAAGCATGACGTCAAAACAGTCGATGACGAAGCGCAACTGCAAGCGGCCATATTCGGTATCGAAAAAAAGCCGATGCCGCATTTGCTGTGCACCACCAACATGATCTTGCATGGCATTGACGTCCCCAGCAATATCCGCCACGACAACACCTTGGCGCGCCCGCTGATCAGCTGGGGGCCAAAGGAGCGCGTCGATGTCGTCGTCACTAATCCACCATTCGGCGGCATGGAAGAAGACGGCATCGAAACCAACTTCCCCGCGACTTTCCGCACCCGCGAGACGGCCGACCTGTTCCTGGTGCTGATCATGCAAATGCTCAAAAACGGCGGACGGGCGGCACTGGTGCTGCCGGATGGCTTCCTGTTCGGCGAAGGCATCAAGACCCGCATCAAGGAAAAGCTGCTCGAAGAATGCAATCTGCACACCATCGTGCGCCTGCCTAATGGCGTGTTCGCGCCTTACACCGGCATCAAGACCAATCTGCTATTTTTCAGCAAGGGTACGCCGACGACCGATATCTGGTTCTACGAACACCCATACCCGCCGGGCGTGAAAAGCTACAACAAGACCAAGCCGATGCGCATCGAAGAATTCGACGTCGAAGCCGCATGGTGGGGCAATGAAGCCGATGGCTTTGCCAGCCGCGTTGAGAACGAACAGGCGTGGAAAATCAGCGTAGCTGACATTAAGGCACGCAACTACAACCTCGACTGCAAGAATCCGCACATCGGCGAACAGGAGATCCATGACCCGGACCTGTTGCTGGCCCAGTACAGCGCGATGCAAGCCGACATCGCCGCGCTACGCACAACATTGAAAGACGTACTGGCCGAAGCACTGCAACGCGGTGAGCCGGCATGAACCCGATCCAGCGGCTGTTGACCGAGAACATCGGCTTGTGGACCGGCGCCGACACGGCCAAGAAAACGGGACGCGGTCGAGCTTCCGGCAGCGCCGGCACCGTGTACGGCATCAAGAAACTGCGCGAACTGATACTGGAGCTGGCTGTACGTGGCAAGCTGGTTCCGCAAGACTCAGACGACGAGCCGGCCAACGCATTGCTGGCGCGCATACGGGAAGAGAAGGCCAGACTGGTTCTTGATGGAAAGATAAAGAAAGACAAGCCGCTGGCTGCGATAACGGATGATGAGAGACCGTTTGAATTGCCACAGGGGTGGGAGTGGTCGACTCTCGCCACCATATCCCAAGTAAACCCTAGAAATATTGCAAACGATAATTCCACTGTATCGTTTGTGCCGATGACAATGATTGGTGCGAGATTTAATTCATCGCATGACCAAGATATCCGACTTTGGAAAGAAGTAAAGCAAGCATTTACTCATTTTGCAGAAGGTGATATTGGGATCGCAAAAATAACGCCATGTTTTGAAAATAGTAAGGCATGTGTTTTTTCTGGGCTGCAGAACAAAATTGGCGCAGGGACGACCGAGTTGCACATTATACGCCCAATCAATTCCACTCTTGCACCACGATATGTCTTGGCTTATTTGAAGTCTCCACAATTTTTATTGGTTGGAGAGACAAGAATGACCGGTACTGCGGGGCAGAAGCGACTGCCAAAAGAATTTGTCGAGTCAAATCCATTCCCGCTACCGCCGCTCGCAGAGCAACACCGCATCGTCGCCAAAATCGATGAACTCATGGCGCTGTGCGACCAACTGGAAGCCGGTCACGTCGATGCCGTCGATGCCCACGAAACGCTCGTCAGCCACCTTTTGGCCACGCTGACCGGATCGAAAGACAGTGCTGATTTCAGCGCAAGCTGGCAGCGCATTGCTGCGCATTTCGATATGCTGTTCACGACCGAAGCCAGCATTGACGCGTTGAAGCAAACGCTGCTTCAACTGGCGGTGATGGGCAAGCTGGTGCCACAAGACCCCAGCGACGAACCGGCTAGCGCATTGCTTGAGCGCATACAGGTTGAAAAGGCCAAGCTGGTTTTTGAAGGCCATATCAAGAAGGACAAACCGCTGGCGACAATACCGGGAAATGATAAGCCGTTTGAGCTGCCGCAGGGGTGGGAGTGGACGCGTATGATCAATTGCGCCAAACAAATCACCGATGGAGAACATTTAACTCCCGAGCGAACTATAGATGCCACCCAAATACCACTGGTGACGGCAAAAAATGTACGAGATGGAAATATGGATTACAGCGTTACAGATTATGTTCCTTTGGATATTGCAACTAAGTGTTGGAATAGATGTAGGCCAGAACCTAATGATATTTTGATAGTTTCTGTGGGAGCAACGATTGGTCGGCTTACAATTATCGATGATCATCAGGATATGGTGATAGTAAGAAGCGTGACTTTGATTAAACCTTTATTGATAAATGTTAAATATCTCGCTTTAGGACTGCGCAGCCCCACCTTGCAAGAATATATCTGGGGCGGAGTGAAGAAAAATGCACAACCGTGTTTATATTTATCAGTATCAAATAGCCTACCAATTCCAGTACCTCCTCTATTAGAACAGGAACGCATCGTCGCCAAAGTCGATGAATTGATGGCGCTGTGTGACCGGATGAAAAAGCGCATCGCCGACGCAGGCGCTTTGCAGCGCAAGCTGGCCGACGTGATAGTGGCGCAAGCCGTCGCGTGATCGAAGAAAAGGGCTGGCGATGAAAAAAGAATTGTCGTTGACGCGCGTTTTCCAGAAGCAAGCCATCGAGATCGGCGCGACATTGGCTAACAAGACGTCGCTTGCTCTGGAGGAGGCGAAAAGTGGTTTGAGGAAACTCGATGACAAGCACGCCATCACCGATAAGTTGAAGAAGACGGGCGACACCATTGTCGCGCTGGCGGAGCAAGTCGAGCAGCGCCATGACATTTCCGGCAAGGCTGGCATCGCCATGAAAGCGGCCACTGTCACCACGCTGCAGACTAAGGATGTCGCCCTGCGCATGGCGGAAGAATCCGGCTTGAACCGGCACTTGGCCACGGTCGGCGATGCAATCAAGACCCATGTGGCAGATCCTACGGCCGAGTTAATCAGCAAACATGAACTGGCTAGACGTTTGCAATCTGTGGGTAATGTGCTGGAGCGTGGCTACGGTGCGACCCGCAGCATCATCAAGCCGTATTTTGCTGCGGCCAATGTCGATGAGCTGCTGCGCAATACCAGGAACGAACTGAATCACATTTCCGCCTGCATCATGCAAATTAGCGCGGGCGAAGCGGAAAAGGCGGCAGGGCAATTTGGCGCTGCCATCGCCTCGAAAATCACCGGCGTAGCGACGACGGGCGCCTTGCTGGCATTGGTTGGTACGTTCGGCACGGCGGGCACCGGCACGGCGATCGCCAGCCTGTCGGGCGCGGCTGCGACCAATGCCACGCTGGCCTGGGTTGGCAGCCTGTTGGGTGGCGGCATGGCGGCAGGTGCAGTACTAACCGGCGGCCTGAGCATCATCGCTGGGCTTGGCGCCTACAAATTGCTCGGTTCCGAACGACGCGCGTTTGAGAGCTTGCCTGATGTCGAGCTGCGCATTGTTCAATCCTGCTGGTTCCTGATCGCCATGATCGATGACCTGTTGGCGGATGAGTCCCGTCGCGTCGATGCCGATGTCGCAGTGGGTTTGCTGAACAATACGCTGCTACCCTTGCAAGCCCTGCTGACCGAGCATGCCGATGCCATTTGCGGCAATCTCGATGTCAAGCATGCAGTGGCGTTCAGGCAGCATGTGTTGGTCGACGTCCAGCGCGTGGTGATCGGCGGTTTCAATCAATTCATCGGGTCCGGCAGCGCGGCCAAATCGCGCTCCTACGAAAACGTGATCGGCGGCGTGTTCTATGCGCTGCTGACGCGCACAGCCGTCGATGAGAGCGTCGAAAGCCAGTTGGTGCTGGATGCGCTACGACGCTCTACAGCGAGCCTAGGCGGCGCATCCGAAGCCGAACTGAGCGATTATCTCGACGGCTATGATGCCGACCAATTGAAAGGCATCGCCAACAACATCAAGGGCATCTATCATGAGGTGCTGTGGGTGCGTCAGTACAACGATACACACGAAGACACCTACGCCGCACTGTTTGGCGCGACCAATCATGCTGGCGCCGATATCGAGATAAAATTTTCCGGTACGGATGAAGTTGTCGATACCATCCAGTTGAAGGCGACCGACAGCGTGGCTTATGTGAGGGAGCATTTGGAACGCTACCCGGATATCGATGTGCTGGTGACCAATGAAACCGCCGAACGCATGAGTGGAGTGCACTCCAGCGGCATAGACAACGTTCAAATTACAGGACAGGTCAATCATGACCTTGAAGCAATTGCCGCCAACACTGTGGGCGACCGTGTGCTCAATTCTGCCGAGTTGTCAGCCGCGATCAGTACCGGATATGAGTTGATCTCTATGCTGAATGGTAAAAAGGACTTTCCGCAAGCGGTGAGCGATACGGTGCAAAGGGTGGGCACCGCAAGCGCTGCCACGGCCATTACGGCTTACCTGTTCAGTTAGTTTTCACGATGGGCCGGGTTGGACGCCGCGCTGGCGGTGGGCGGCTGGCTCGCGTTCACCAACGAAGGCGTTATTGTGAACCACTTTGATGAACTCAATGGCGCGACGGCCAAGACGCGCATGGTAACGGCCAAGCATGTGGCGCATCACCGGAATGTGGGCGCCACGGTAACGCAAGCAGCGTTACAAGAAAAGTACAGCAGCGTTACGCTAAAGGCCGATGACCATATATCGCCGGGGTATTTCCAATTACAGACCTGCATCTTTCATCAGTTTTGTCACGGATGTGTTGAGGGCTGCAACTATTCTCACCAGATGAAGCAAACCGCAGTTCTGCTCGCCCCGTTCGATAGCGCCAAGATATGAGCGGTCGATGGCACAGAGATGTACCATTTCCTCCTGGGAAACTCCTCGCGATTTTCGCATTGCGCGCAGAGCATGGCCAAAGGCAACTAAGGCGTGATCTTTTGCGTTTAGCGGAGAGATAGGCATCGGCCCATATTCTCGTTATGATGCCAACAGTGTCGGGCACAATCGACGGCAAACGGCTGCCAACAACGGTCATTCGCCGTTCCGCCAAAAGCCGCTGGCGACGATCTGCGGCCGACGCAGAGCTAGCAGCTTGACGGTGAACTACTCACAATTTAGCAAGCTATTATCGTGGGGAAAAAAAACAACACTTCGATGTCCAACAGAGTAGGCACCATTACCAGTCTGGCGCAACTTGCCATAGGTAGACAATCGCTTCAAGCGTTCTTCTTTAGTGAGGTTCGGAGCGCAATGATCAGGGCCAGTTTCGGCAGAAGCCTCAGTCGGCGCCGCGGCCGCCGGTAATTCGGTGTTCAGATTCCACTGAACGTCCAACTTTGAAAAGGACGCGTACTTCGCCACGTCCAAGTACTCGTCCGCCTCGAAATTCAAACCAACGGCTTTTCCTGTGGCGTCAACGACGTTGGTCATGCTGCTGAGCGGGATAGATTTCGAGAAGACTTTGAACCCGTCCTTGTCCACGAAATTCAAATATAACCCTTTGTTCTCGTCTTGGCGTGCGGCAATGCGTTGGTATTTCATGTATGGGGGCAGAGAGTCGGTGGTAACAATTAGGTGAAGGCGCCCGTCCACCATTTTCGTACGTGCGTTCAAAGAAAATTGAAGGATAGAATTTAGATCTGAAGTCCAAGTTTTAGCTGTCTCGTATTCTTTAGCTTGTATCTTTTGCCACTGGTAATACCCGGCAGTCCCTAAGCCAAACACCACCACCAGCGCAAAGACGGAAAGAAACAGGGCAGTTGCCAGACGCATTGTTGACTTCAAATACGCAATTATCTTCATGGGGTAGTTTCAGCGAGTAGGGAGAGACGATCTCATATTCTAAATTGAGTTTGATTCCTACAGTCAATTTATTGTAGATGAAGCAGTATTTTGCGCACGCGCTTCATGCACGACACCAAACATCGACTGGGCGCGACTGCTGCAGGTTAGATATGGCCACACCCTTATCAACTCGGTCAAACTAGTCAAGGCTGCCGTGGAGCTATAATTAACAAAAAAACACATCTCTAGGTTTTTGACTTATCACTTGAATTAATGCCAGCTTTGCTCACGGAGTCGCTATGGGTTTGCTTTCAGAGTGCCAGTTCTGCCATCAATTCTTTTCCACCAAGGGAATGGCAGAACACGTCCGAGCCAAGCATGGCACCGACGTTCGCGCACGAACCATCACTGTGCAGACCCGCGCAAGCCCGGACAACGCGTCGGCGAGTAAGTTGCGCGGCCATGAAGCTAATCAGAACCGAAATTCATCTCAAGCAAACTTCGGCAGCCGGCTTACCAAGGCAGAGGAGGCGCAGAAAGTTCGACACGAACTACAGGGGAGAAAAAATGATGCGACGGCCGCGTTCATCAAACGGTCGGCGCAGCAAAAAGCGAACATCGAGCCACTTAGCTCGGTGTGGAAAGAGCAGGTGGCCAAGTTGTCGCCTCTCAAAGCGAAGGTGGCCACCCGGCCTTCCGCGAAAGTGAGGCGCCAAGAACATAGCTATTCGTTGCAGCTTGGAAGAGTGCCAGCCCGAAACGTACCCGCGCCCGTGACGCCATCGCCCACACAGGTGGGGGAATCGGCTAGGCAGGCGCTCATGCCGCGCCCCTCGTCATCGGTGGATGTTCCGTGCTCTTGCTGCGGTGAAAATGAGCGCTGCTTCCGCTGTGATGGCAAAGGCTACTATGAAGTGAGCGAGGAAAAAGCAGCTCGTATGGCCAAGCTCGCAACCAGTTCCCCAACGCCGGTACGCAATGGCCCAGTTGGCTTCGCATCAGATACGCGTGGAGCCGCTTATGGATTGCGAGAGCAGGGGCGCTTCGCCAGCGCGCCTCTCCATGACGATTTCGGCGACGATTCGTCCAGCTGATCATGCGATGTTGTATAGCACTGCGCGCCGACAACTCCGCGCCGATCAGGTATGCAGCTGGGGCGCGATGCTGCCCGCTGGGGCGACCGAAGCACCGTGCACCTCTTATTAACTCCCACTCAAGCGATTCCACGCCTAGCGTCAATACAGCGCTGCTGCCATTCCGCAATTTCGGCTGCGTCCCAGGCAACAGACTTGGGGCCGATGGGGATAGGCGCTGGCAACACGCCTGCCTTCACCTTGCGCCAGATTGTGGCGCGCGACCAGCCAGTAGCCTCGATGACCGCAGGCAAGCGGAGGAATTTTTTAGTCGTGGTCATACGATTCTCCTTCGATTGATGAACAGCAAACAATAGAGAATCATGCCGACTCTCCGCGATCATTCCGGCAGCGCCAGGGCTGCACCCCTTACATATCTTCCGCTCCATACGCTGCGCCTCTGATACAAGTGGGCAGTCATCTGCCCAGATAGATGGAAGTGACCTGTTCACGGCCATGTCCCATCTCCGCCGAAATCTTCATCCGCGCAGCGTGATCTGCAAGTTTTTGTGAAGCATCCAGCTGTCTGGACGTCGGGCCGCCACAGGCTGGACTAGGTCGGCCAGTCAGCTCCGCATAGCGCCGCTGCGCGTACTCATGGCGCAGACCATGCACGCCATGAATGCCAGCCTTGTCGCACTGCGCCCGAAAGCGGTTCAACTGGTCCCGATACCGCAACTGCGCCGGAATCAAGCTGCCTTTGCCCGCCAGCGCCTTGGCCGCGTCCAGCATGGCGCGCTGCTGCATGGTGGCAATCGGCACTTCCCGGTACTTGCCGCCCTTGGTCCAGCTGTCAAGCAGCCGCAAGACGCTCCCGCCATCGGCCCATCCCGGCTTGATCTTGATACTTTCCTCGCGCCGCAAACCAAACGCCGCCTGCAGCTGCAGGGACATGCGCGTATACGGATCATTCACGCGGGCCAGCGTGTCGGCGTCGAGCACCTTCGCCTTAGAAACATTGGTGACAAACACCCGCTCCGCGATGCCGTATTCGCCGTTGGTGCGCGCAATGATGTTTTCCTTACCGATCTTCTCCGCCCACCAGCGCAGGGCGCTCATGCGATTCTTGATGGTTCCAGTACTGACGCCATCCTGCTTCCACTTGTCGAGCAGTGCCGCCACATGCTTCGGCTTCAGACTGTCCACACCCATATGCTGGAAGCCCCGCTCTGCCAGGTCGTTGGCGCACAGGTTTAATAAGCGCTCGCGGTCGGCCTGCGTCGCAAAGCTGCCATCCCGGTTGCGGTGACACAGTTGCTTGAGCTGGTAGTTCAAGTCGCGCATGGCAAAGTCATCCCTTCGATCTTGGGTTTCTACATCGATGTTGCGTGGTGTAATCCTGTCTGGTAAGTGTTTCTGGCCACCCTCACTGCCTCAGCAGAAAAGGTTGAATCAAGGGCCTCGGGACACCACTCCCGTGTATGCGGTTGTTGTTACTGCCTGCCCGCGCCGCATGCGCGTGTGGCACCGCTGCGCGCTCCCGGAGGGAGCCGCCGCAGCAGGGACCAATCACCCAGGGTCCATGGAGTGCACATCGTGCACGGATCAACTTCTACTAATCAGCCCGTAGCGGGCAAAGGACATCGCAGGGCTTGCCTGCGATGCGGGGCGCCTGGCCCCGTCACTGAACAACATCACGCGGTGGAATTCCGCTTGCCGCCGGGGCCTATGCCGTCGGCGGCGCGTCGTCACTGGCAGCACGCCGCCAGTAACGACGCGCGCACGCAGCCATGGCAGGCGACGGCATATAAGCCAGCATCGCACTCGCGGTGACGATACTGGCGACTCTGAAGCACATGTGCTGGCAGCAGCCGCGATGGCATCGCATCGCGGGCATTTCTGCTAACGGTGCGGCTTGCGGCAAAGCCATGCTGTGCTTCATACGGTGCGCTACCTCGTGGGGCATGCGAACCAATCGGGGCAGGAGTCTTGCTCCTGTTTGAAGAAGCGCCCACCGGGCGCAATCATCCAGGCAATCCGTCTTGCGGACTGTGGGATATGTTGGCGCTGAAGGCAGCGCTTTATCGTGCCGAGATGTGCATGCTTCCGCATGGCCCGGCGATATATATCTCTAGCAGAAACTGCTAGGTAACATGGTGGCGGGTGACGACCGCAACGCCTATGCCGCTAAGCATAGGGACATGCTCGATGCATGCCCTCGTGGGAGCGATTCCCACATAAGAGAGCTTCATTCTATGCCGGTTAACGACGTTTGCAAGCGGTTCGTTTCGTCAAGTGCGCTTTTGGTAGCGCGCAGAATTGGGACCCGGACAAAGACTCCGATAGCTAATGCACGCTGTCGGACTCACGACGTACCCGCCTCCTTGACTCCTTCATCGCACTAACCAATTGGTCCATGCTCATACCGTTACGTAAATAACTGGCAGCGAGCGCCGTCGCGACACCCTCCAGCTGACGGGAGACGACCTGCAAACCAGCCTGTTCAATTTGCCGAATGGCTGCTTGCTGGATACTGTGCTGTGCTTCACTGATGGAAATGCGCTTCAATGCAGGAAATAAGGCGGTTTCGAGGTGACGGATAGCGAACAGGGTCGCCCGCAGAACACTGGTCTGCACATGGCCCCACTCCGGCTCATCGAATATTTCGTCGATTGCAATAGGCTTTGGCAGTGGATGCAATTTTTCTCGATTGAATTCTGTGCGCGGGTCCTGCTTCCGTTCCAGCATCTGATGCGCTGCAAGCCTGTGTTCGCGGGCTTTGGCGATGGAGACTTCGGGATACCGGCCAAAAGTCAGAGCGCTTTCCCCACCGCCTTGCTGGCGATACTTCATGCGCCAGATCTTGCTGCCGCTGGGCTGCACTTCGATGTACAGACCAGCCCCATCGGAAAGTTTATATAATTTGTCCTTCGGAGCAGCCTGCTTGATAAGCGCATCCGTGAGGCGCAATACATACTTAGACATGGTGCCCTCCTGTTCCGCCATCCCGGCTGAATTCGCCACTGACCAGCGTTAATCTTGGCGTCTGCGGCGGCGCTCCCTTGCCGCTGACGGCATCGATATAGTCGGCCCAATCCTGCATCATCCGGCGCCGCTCCGCCAGGAACTGGGCGCGGTCATAGGCGCTGGCCACCTTATCCTTCGGTGCATGTGCCAGCTGCCGGTCCACGACTTCATGCCGGTAGCCCAGGCGCTCCTTGATGGTGCTCATGGCCAGCGCCCGGAAGCCATGGCCGGTCATCTTGCCCTTGTATCCCATGCGTCCAAGCGCCACCAGTATCGTGTTATTGCTGATCGGTTTTTCGTGGTCGCGCTGATTCGGGAACAGGTACTTGCTGCGGCCCGTGATCGCGTGCAGTTCGCGCAGCAGCTCCAGCGCCTGGCGCGACAGGCAGACGTGATGGTTGGTCATATCCGGATTGACGGTCAGCTTGCCGCGCTTCATGCGCTGCCATGGAATGATCCACTCGTCGCGCTCCAGGTCAATTTCACTCCAGGGCGTTTCAATCAACTCGCTGGTACGCACAAAGCACAGCAGCATCAGCCGCAGCGCAATGCGGGTCGGCGCGAACATACGTGCTTCGTTGCGGTCCAGAATGGCCAGGAACTGCGGTAGCTCGTCGGCGTTGATGGCGGCGAAGTGTCCCGCGCGGACGGTCTTCAGCACATCCTTCATATCGGTGACCAGATTGCGCTCTGTGAATCCGCACTGAATCGCGTAGCTGAAAATTGACGCACATACCGCTCTCTGGCGATGGGCGACCTCGCTTGCGCCGCGCTCCTCGATCTTGCGCAGTGCGGCGATCACATCGAGGTGCTTGAGTTCATCGATGGGCTTGCGGCCAATGGCAGGAAAGATATCTGCCTCCAGCCGTTGCAGGACGTTCTTGGCGGTGCGCTCGCTCCAGGTCGGAACCCTGTTGGCATGCCACTCGCGGGCGATTTTTTCAAAAGTATTGGCGGCGCGCTCTTTCAACAGTCGTTTGGCGTCGTCGCGATGCTTGGCCGGGTCAATCCCTTGAAGCATCAGGCGCCGCGCTGCCAAGCGCTTTTCACGCGCATCCTGCAACGTAATTTCCGGATAAGGACCAAACGTCAGTGCGTTCTCCTTACCGTTGGCCTGGCGAAACTTCCAGCGCCAGATGCGAGACCCGCTCGGCATGACTTCTACGAACAGGCCGCCGCCGTCGGATAACTTGTATGGTTTATCCTTTGGTTTGGCGTTTTTGACCTGGAGTTCGGACAGCGGTACGATGAGCTTTGCCATGGTGGCCTCCTTCGCAAATGCGTCTGAAACCACTATAGGACAGTTATGCGGGAATGGTAGTCAAGGATGGGGGAATCCGGCCCGGCGCTTTCCCTCAAAAAAGTTAGACGTACTGAAACGTCTTGGCACATTTCGAGACGCCGAAAAACGAAAAAACCGCTTAGAATCAATGATCTAAGCGGTTTTTGAGGGACTTCCTGAGACGTCCTGATCTTACTTAATTACTATCCGTGGCGGAGAGAGGGGGATTCGAACCCCCGATAGAGTATTACCCTATACACGCTTTCCAGGCGTGCGCCTTCAGCCGCTCAGCCATCTCTCCTGAAGGCAATGCGCGCGTCTTGCTTGCTCACATTGTGTACTGCATATCGCTTGTCGCGAAGCCGCAGATTATAGCAAAGATTCTACAGACTGCCAAAGTTATTTACCCTGGGGTAAAACCATTGACTGACCAGAATTGGTTTCGGATGTTCTCAAGCTTCCACCCCAGTAAAAGCTGGGGTCAGACCCTGAGGGGGCCTGCGCCCCAGTGGGGCGCAGGCCGATCCCGCAGGGACCGACCTTCTTACGACGTTTCTTTCAACTGATCCAGGATGGCCGGGTTTTCCAGGGTCGAGACGTCTTGCGTGATCGTCTCGCCCTTGGCCAGCACGCGCAGCAGGCGGCGCA
>JAEAMG010001494.1_pt1 | contig 17638 bp, 12 predicted proteins | sample 8958741 | NCBI WGS metagenome assembly JAEAMG01 (sample SAMN16933256, study PRJNA681125) | bioreactor sludge metagenome | isolation source: anaerobic bioreactor treating anionic surfactant - SDBS | place: India: Bengaluru | collected 2019-02-28 | reverse complement strand
CCATACCGAATTTATGTTCGACCTGACCGATCCAAAAGTCTTGATCATCGATGGGCGTTTTCAGGATCTGCTTTTTCGTTTGAAAAGTCACTGCCCTGACGAAAAGGTCATCGTGATCGGACCGAAGTCGACAGATCCATGCCGATCCTGGGACGGGATCCTGGTTCGGTCCTCTTCAGATCCGCCGGAGGTGGAAATACATGACAGCGATGTCGTTTATCTGAACTTTACATCCGGATCGACCGGACTTCCGAAGGGGGCGGTGACGACGCATGACAACATCTATTGGAACACCCTCTCGGCCGTCGAAAGTCTGGAATTGACCGGGGAGGACATTCACTTGTGCATGTTTCCGGTTTTCATGCATCCCCACGAGCTTTTCGCCAGGCCTTTCTACCTTGGCGGGACCATCGTTTTGACGGACAGCATTTATCCCAAGTCCATCGCGGCGCAAATTTCAGAGCATGGCGTAACCTGCATGATGGCCACTGCTTCGATCTACGACATGCTGGTCCGATTGCCGTCGTCTTCCGGATTCGATCTGCATTCTTTAAAATTGGCGGAAAGCGGGGGGATGTACACGCATCCAAACCTGATCCGAAAATTCAGAGAGCGCTTCGGGGTCCGGATCGTCCCCGTTTGGGGCAGCACTGAAACCTCCGGAATTGCACTGGTAAACCCCATTCACGGCGATCCCAGGCCGGGTTCCATGGGGAAGCCTGCCCCCTACTACCAGGTTCGGGTCGTGGGAGAGAACGGTGAAGAATTGCCTCCGGGGGAAGTGGGGGAAATGGTCGTACGCGGCCCGGGCGTCTGCAGTGCGTATTACAGACAGCCTGATGAATCGGCAATCTATATGAAAGAGGATTCGTTTTTCACGGGCGATTTGGTCAAAACGGACCGGGAAGGATACTATTATTTTGCTGGCAGAAAAAGCGGCATGATGAAGGTGGCGGGGGTGAAAGTCTTCCCTCTGGAAATTGAAAATGTTCTGCTGAGCCATCCCAAGGTTGAGGCGGCAGCGGTGGTCAAAACTCAGGATCGCTTGCGCGGGGAAGTTCCCAAAGCGGTCATTGTTGCCAAGGACGGTATGGAAATCGGCAAAGAAGAAATTCTCAAGTACTGCGAAGCCAAAATGTCGAGATGCAAGGTGCCCAGTGTGATCGAATTCCGAAATGAGCTTCCGAAGACCCCCGGCGGGAAGATCCTGTACCGGGAGCTGTGACCGGAAGACGGTAACATCCGCGTGAAACATCCGGCAGAAATCTTCAAAAGCGTATGCCGTATCTGTCATGGAGGCTGCGGCGCCCTGTTGTCGGTTATCGACGGCAAACTCGTGGGCGTGTCCCCGGATCCGGATTCGCCGTTCAACCGCGGTCGGATGTGCGTAAAAGGGCTTGCCACGCCTGAAATCATGTATCATCCGTCGAGGCTTCGAACCCCGCTGAAACGGATCGGCGAAAGGGGGTCGAATCGCTGGGAGACCGTATGCTGGGATGCCGCCCTCGAAGACATCGCCGAAAGACTTAACCGAATTCGAACGGAATCAGGTCCCGAGGCCATTGCTCTCGGCCAGGGAACCGGCAGACATCATTACATGCACGTCATCCGTTTTGCCAATGCCCTGGGCACTCCCAACTGGTATGAACCGGGTCTTGCCAACTGTCTCATACCGAGGATCACGGTAAGCCGTTTCACTTATGGCGGGTATGTCGTTGCGGATTATTACGGCGACGTTACGCCCAAAACCATTCTGTTCTGGGGACACAATCCTCTCGTCACCGGCCCGGACGGGGAACTCTCTTTTCCGGTCAGAAGAGCTCTTGCCGCAGGAAGCTTTGGCATTGCCGTCGATCCGAGAAGGTCCGATACGGCCAAGCAGTGCAAGCTGTGGCTGCCGATCAGACCGGGAACCGATTGTGCATTGGCCCTGGCGATGATCCACGTGATCATCTACGGGGGATTTTACGATGCGGAGTTTATTGAAAAATGGACGGTCGGTTTTGAACAGCTCAAGGAACATGTCTTGGGCTGCACTCCCGAATGGGCTGAGGCGATTACCTGGGTCCCCTCACAGGATATCATTGCCGCTGCCAAGCGATACGCATTGGAGAAACCCTCCGTATTGGAATGGGGCGTTTCGATCGAACAGAATCCGAATTCCCTCCAGACGGTCAGGGCGCTTTCGTTGCTCAGAGGCGTTACCGGGAATATCGATATTCCTGGGGGGGATATTCTGGGGATGGAGATCATCCGTCCCTATCCGGTGATGCGAAATCGACTGCCCGATGATATGGTCGGAAAAAGAATCGGAAGCGATCAATTCAAACTGCTCTCGGGACTCCGAGCCATCATGCCTTCTGCTCATATCCCAAGCCTTTTCAAGGCCATGCGAACGGGCGACCCGTATCGGGTCAGGGCGTTGCTCGTCTTCGGCGGAAATCCCATGGTCACGGTGGCCAACACATGTGAAGTGAAGGAATCCCTGTTGAAGCTCGATTTGCTGGTCGTAGCCGATCTGTTCATGACCCCGACCGCGGCATTGGCCGACTATGTGCTGCCCGCGGCGTTCTGGCCGGAAGTGAACCAGATCCTCGAGGTGCCGTTGGTGGCGGGCAACGCGGTTCTTGCCCAGCAGAAGGTGGTGCAAGTCGGGGAATGCCGGCAGGACGAGGAGATCATGAACGATCTGGGGAGACGACTGAATCTGCCCGGAATGGAAGAGACGCTGGAGGATATTCTCAACTATCGGCTTGAGCCTCTGAATGTGACGTTTGCCGAACTCAAGAAAAAGTCGGTGATTTTTCCTCCCCATGCATATTATAAATTCGAAAAAAGAGGATTCGGGACGCCTTCGAGAAAGGTGGAGCTTTACAGCAAGCCATTGGAAAGATTGGGCTATGATCCGATGCCCTCCTTCAAGGAACCTCCGGAAAGCCCCGATTCCCAGCCCGACCTCGCTCAGGATTTCCCCTGCGTATTGACGACCGGCAGCAGGAGGCTTGAGTTTTTCCACAGCGAACACCGCCAGATCCCATCCCTGAGGAGAAGAAGGCCTGATCCCGTTGCCGAGATGCATCCGGCCACGGCTGAACGGTACGGCATAGCCTCCGGAGACTGGGTGTTTGTGAGTTCTCCCCGCGGAAAGATCCGAATGAAGGCGGAGGTAACCGAGGATATGCGAAAAGATGTCGTCAATGTGGACCATGGATGGTGGTTTCCGGAGCGGGAAGGGCCGGATTTCGGGGTGTGGGAATCCAATGCCAATCTTCTGACATCGAATAAGCCGCCGTATGATCCGGCCTTCGGCAGCTATCCATTACGGGGTCTTCTGTGCAGGATAGACAGGATCGGTGCCGAGGATATATAAGAATTGTGCAAGAATGAAATCGTGACGCGACGATCATACCATGGGAGATGGAGAATGAAAAAAAATCTGCGGATAATCATGATATTCCTGTTTTTTTGGGAAGTCTCCTGTGCGGGCAACGCCATTGTCCAGGATGTTTCCATGGAATCCGATGGAACTCGGGTGGTTAAAACCGAGAGCGTGCAGCAGACATCTCCGTTTATTCTTGGCCCCGGTGATGAAATCGTGGTCAAGGTATGGAGGAACGACGATTTAACAAGACAGATACAGTTAGACCCTTCAGGGAATCTTCAGTTCCCGCTTGTTGGGGAAATCAAGGCATCCGGCTTAACAGTTGCGCAATTGAGAATGAAAATGGCGTCTTTGCTGTCAGAATACATTGTTGACCCTCAGGTGGATATTAATTTGTCGAGAACAACGGGTCAGCGGATTCACATCCTCGGAGAGGTCAATTCTCCCGGCACCGTTGAATGGCGAATGGGCATGTTGGCTTGGGAAGCGATCGCTAAAGTGGGGGGGTTTAACCGAGATGCCGATATGAAAAATATCCTCTTGATTAGAAGCGAGAACGGAAAAGCTTCCATTAAGGCTTTGAACCTCATGAGCATGCTTGAGGGCGAGCAATTGGCCCAGGATGTATATTTAAGAAATGGTGACATCGTTTATGTTCTCCCAACGGTTATTGCAGATGTGCAAAGATTCATGAATCGACTGTACAGCATTGTTGCACCGATTGTGAATATTGAAAGCGGTATTGTACTTTACCCTCAGGTGAGGGATGTCCTGCGGGGAAAGGAAACGACCGGAACCATTGTGGTTCCAAGATAATGGTGAAATTGGTCTCAAGAGGGTCTGTGTTCGATTCCAAGAACATTCAATCAGATCGCGTATATATTAAAACAGATATCCGGAGGGGCTGAATGGAGCTTCGTTATATACTGGAGATACTGTGGAGTCGGCGATGGCTGGCAATAGGCATATTTGCCTCGATGTTTCTTGCAATTGTAATCGGCAGTCTGCTGATTACGCCTCGATATGACTCTACCGCAAAAGTGCTTTTGCGAAAAGCCCCCGCATCGGATGCGGTATTGAAAAGCATCGGGCTGTCAGATACCGTTACCACAAGCGCCTCGCTTTCGGATACGGATCGGGCCAATTATCTTGCCCTTGCGGTTCTCAGGCCTGTTGCAGAGAAGACAATCTCAGAATTGAATCTTACAAGGGTGCGTATCAGGGCAAGGCTAATGAATGCCGTCCCCGGCTTGAAAGCGATGTTCGGATGTCTTGGCGTAGATGTAAATGCTTCGGAAACCGTCATGACCGCTGAGGAACTTTTGGGGTCGCCTCTCTCGTCATACCTCCTTCCTCGGCCTCATGTTTCAGTCGATCAGTATGAAGATACAGATATTATTGAAATAACCGGAATCTCTCCGATACCGGAGCAAGCGATGAAGATCGCCAATTCGATGGCGCACAATTTCATTGATGAGGAATTGAGAAGGGTTCGCGGTGATTATGTCGATGCAAAGGCCTTCATCGATCATCACATTGTAAAAGTCAGGGAGGAATATGTTGAGGCACTGAACAAGGTGAGAGATCTCAAAGAAAAGGGAAAATTTGTCGACCTTGATTCAGAAACAACGAACATCATCGAAAAATTATCAGATTTCAAGAAGTCGTTTGAGGATAACAAGCTGTCGATACATAAATTAAAAGCATCGATTCAGAACATAGAATCTCAAATCAAATCGATACCGAAATATCAAAAATCATCCGAACTTCTTAAATACAATGAAGTGATATTGAATTTGAAGAACACATTGCGAGATCTCTATCTGAACCTGGCAGAAACCAAAACAAGATACACTTCTAAACACCCATCTGTTATTGATATTGAAAATAAAATAGCACAGATTAAAGAACTTTTACAAAAGGAGATGGCGAGAATTTTTGGAGAAGAAACCATATCTATCGATTCTGTTCATCAATCCCTGGTTGAGAAGCAGGCGGGAAATTATGCCGATCTGGCAGGCTACGAAGTCCAAAATGAGGTATTACCAAGAATTATAAAAGAATATGAGGCAGAAATGATGAACCTGCCGAAGCAGGTTGCTGAGTATGCAAAGCTTCAGCTTGCCGTAACCGTTATCCAGGATGTCTATAATGTTCTTCTAAAGCACCGGTATCAGGTGGGAATGGCAGAGTCTGTGGCCCTTTCCAATGTTTCCTTTGTAGAACCCGCCACTCAACCAAAGAAAGATGATTCCAAGCACAAAAAACCGTCTCTGTGGATCAATTTCATCATGGCCGTTCTAATGGGTCTCATATTCGGCATTGGTGGAACCCTGTTCATCGAATACCTTGACGATACGATCAAAAATAAAAAGGATATCAAGGCTATAAGTGAAATAAACTTTCTCGGGAGCGTGTTGGAATTGAAGAAAAGAGCCCCACGATTGATCAGCCGTATGGATCCTGGGTATCCGTTCAACGAAGGTATCAGGACAATCCGGAACGGCATCAAATATGCTTTTGGGAACGGGAAGCTGAAAAGCATTGTCGTGACGAGCAGTCTGGAGAATGAAGGGAAAAGTTTTTTTGCCACGAACCTTGCCATATCTGTGGCGAGTGAAGGGAAAAGAGTGCTGATTATAGACGGCGATTTAAGAAAGCCCAGTATCCATAACTATTTTGGGTTATCCGAAGAGATTGGTCTTGCAGATTATTTAATCGGCAATGCCGAATCCAAGGACCTGGAATGTAAGACGGACATTGAGGGTTTGAGCATTATCGCAACCGGATCGATTCCGCGCGATCCGGGGAAACTTGTGGAAACAGACAAACTCAAGAAATTAGTGATACAGATGGCGGATGTCTACGATTTGGTCATTGTAGACACCCCTTCTTTGATGACGGCAAGTGACGCTATCGTCCTTGGTAGATTTACGGATGGGACCATTATGGTCATTCAAGGCGGAAGGGTAAGCCACGACCATCTTTTCGACATCCTCGAAAAATTCAATCAAGCAAAAGTCAGACTGATTGGGGTTGTCTTAAATCGGATTCGCGAACATGTATAGTCATCAATATCCCCTCCTTGAACCATTGTTCCTCCAGTGAAAAAATCGATAAAAATTATCAACAATTCTTTTTTTGTTTTTACTGCAAGGGTTTTTGAGGCTGTAGCAGGGGTCGTGGTTGTGGGCATGTTGGCGAGATACCTCGGGCTCTCCGACTTCGGTGAGTATTCTGTGGTCATGGCTGTTGTTTGGATTGCCCAGCCCATCATCAGCATGGAGATTCCAAGGATACTCGTGGTGGAACTCTCGCGTGATGTATCGCGGACGGCCGGCTATATTGGGACCGGAATGGCATGTAATATCATTGTATTCACCATTTTGGTTCTTGCATTGTGGCTTGTCGGCATTTTACTGGGAGGCATGCCGTTCTATTACTATATCGGACTATCCATCGGGCTCTTTTTGACTTTGACACAGACCGTGAGTACAGGCTTCATCGCCTATGAGCAGATGAAGTATGACACCTACACAAGTCTGATCGTCATTTTTTTTCTCATCCTGTTTACTGCCGGTGTGATCTTTCTGAATTTGGGCCTGCCGCGGGTCTTTTTAGCGGCCGCTCTGGCTAACTTTTGCGGTTTTATTGTCTCATCCTTCTTCAACAAGGAAGTAATCGGTTTTATCCCCGTACCTGTTGTGGATTATAAAATCCTCAAGGGTCTGCTCGCCGGTTCCATTGCTCTCTCGCTGATCCAAATCTTGGAGCAGTTGTTGGTTTATTGCGGGGTTTTTTTCCTCAAGAATATGACCGGCAACATTGACGTTGCTCTTTTTCAGGCGCCCATGCGTATTTTTTTAAAATTCATGCTGATTCCTCTGTCCTTGATGATGGCTCTCATGCCCTTGTTCTCCCGGCTGGCGGCGGTTCCTGAAAAAAACAGTGAGCTTGTCAAGACGACTCAGACTGTGTTTAAGATTTTTATGATTGCGAGCATGCTGCTTACACTTGTTGCCTTCACGACAGCGAAGGAAGTGATCCCCTTGATATTTGGGGATGCATTTGCTGCTTCGATTGCCGGTTTTAAAGTCATTATTTTAGGTACGACATTTTTCTTTATCAATATATTTTATGTTCTTCTCTGCATGGTCTGTGACAGAATAAGAAGTTTTGCAGTCATTAAAATCACAGGGATGATCCTTTGCCTTTTTCTGAATCTTGTTCTTGTGCCCGGTTATGGATATATCGGGAGTATGTGGGCTGTGGTTTTATCCAGTTGTATGATGTTTTTTGCCGGGTACATATTTTTTTGGGATTTATTTCAGAAAGAATCGCTAAAGAGCATGGTACTCATTTTCGTATCCGGTTTTGGAATTGTCGCCGTTTTGAATTACATGCATTCAATGTACTTCATGATTTCGTTGGCAGCGAGCCTTCTCTGTTTTTCATGTGTGATGATTGTGACCAAGATCGTTGTCTGGAATGAACTTTTGCCCTTACTGAAGGTCATCAAACGCTTTCCACTCCGAGGATGAAATAAAGATGAAAATTTTGCTGATTCAGCAGGATATGGGACGAAGGGTCATCCAATACCCGATGTATCCGATCGGCTTGAGTTATCTGGCAGCTGTTCTGACGGATCACGATGTCAGGATTTTTGATCCCAACGTTTATGATTATCCGGCAAGTTTGGACAGATTGAGAAACGAGGTTGCCGCTTTCAAGCCTGACTTGGTCGGCATCTCGATCCGGAATGTCGATACAACGCAGCGGAAAGATCTATTCGTAAATTTCAATACGGTAAGACCCACTCTGAATGCCGTCATTGAGGTGAAACCGGATACAAGGATAGTCGCCGGCGGTACGGGGTTTTCCATCTATGCCAGGGAAATAATGTCTATCGTGCCCGAGATTGAATATGGGGTTTATCTGGAAGGGGAAGAGAGCTTCCCGGAACTTCTATCAAACCTGCATACGCCGGAAAAGGTCAAGGGAGTGTTTTACCGTTGCAATGCCCAAATCGTTTTTTCCGGTCCGCGAAAGAGTCCGAACTTCGAGAGCCTCCCAAGCCCGAGAAGGGAAAGTGGCGTGATCGATATGACCCACTATCAAGGACCGTTGCATAATATTGTCGGCGTTCAGAGCAAGCGAGGATGTATTTATTCCTGTAACTATTGCACTTATGTGTTTCTGAACAAAAACAGGATCAGGTTGCGCGAACCTGCTCGTGTCGTAGACGAAATTGAGGAGTTGGTGAAGGAGTTTGGCGTGAAAGGTTTCACCTTTGTGGACAGTCTCTTCAATATGCCGGAATCACACGCTCGAGAGATATGCGAGGAGATGATCAGACGAAGGATTCGGGTGACCTGGGGCGCCTGGCTGACGCCGCTCAACGTTACCGAAGATTTTTTGATGCTGATGCGTGAGGCCGGTTGCAGGCATATCGGCTATTCTCCCGATGCCGTGACGGACAGGGGATTGCAAGTTTTGCAGAAAGGTTTTTCCGCTGCAGATCTGGAGCGCAGCATTCAACTGGCAAAAAAAATCAAAGATGTGGCCTTTGGTTATGGATTCTTTTGCGACTATCCGGGGATGAATATGCGTGAGACCTTGAAGACATTATTCATGTTTTTCAAGATCCCCTTCGTCCTGCCGGGAAGAGGCGGGGTAGGGTTAGGCTGGATCAGGATCGAACCGTATACGAAGATTTTCGATACGGCCGTCCGGGAAGGTATCATATCGCAAGATACTAAAATGTTACCGGAAAACAAGCAGGAACTTGCAAAATTGTTTTACGTGAATCGAAGCAAGTGGTACCAAACATTGATGTTCGACATCGTTTTTTCCCTGGTTGATCGTGTGATGAAACCCGCCGTAAAGGTTTTTTTCCGTGTGATAGGGCAGGTGAGGGGGCGCAAGGCATTGTATGATTCATAGGATTTATAGGTGGTTGCTGACGGGTTTTCTTGATCTATGTCTTCTTTTTTACTGGTATCCGCTCAGAAAGTTTTTTCAGGCTCTGCCGTACAGATGCGTTTTCAAACTGACCGGTGTGATCACGGGCGTAACGGCATGGATGTTGCCCGGGATCAGAAAACGACTGGAAGCGGTTATCTCGGAATGGTTTCCCGGTGTGTATTCAACCAAAGAGGTCAAGGAGATTTCCCGCAGGAGCATTGCCAACTACGCCGGGCGGCGTCTGGAGGAGATGTACATCGGCTCGATCACAAAAGAGCAGATTCAAAAAATGGTGGTTGTGGTCGGGCGGGAAAATCTCGAAGAGTCCGTGAACCGGGGCAAGGGAACGATTATTCTTCTTTCCCATTTTGGATCGTTTCTGATGCCGCTTCCGGTCATCGGTTTCATGGGCTATCGAATAAGTCAGCTCGCGGGGCCTCCGATCTTGAAGCACCATCGGTCGATACATGAAAAAATTTTTAAACTCAGGGAAATAGATTTTTCACGGCTTCCCGTTACGTTCTTGCGTACGGACCTGCATCTGAAGACCGCGGTCAAGGCGATCAGGAATAACGAACTTCTGGCCGTAGCATTTGACGGGCGGGAGGGGGATAAGTGGAACGAAGTCAAATTTTTGAACAGAACGGCTTTTTTCGCGTCCGGCCCGCTCCGGATAGCCCAGACAACAGGCGCAAGCCTCGTCCCGACTTTCATTATCAGACAAAAGGACCACACCCACCGTCTTGTTTTCGGGAAGCCATTGACGATTCAGAAAGGGGGCATGAAAGAGCAGGTATTTGATTCTGTCATGCAAAAACTGGCGGACATTTTTGACGACCACGTTCGCTCGTATCCCTGCCATGCAATCATCACGATGTATATTGCGGAAAAAAGGGCGAAAAAAGATATTTTGACGAAACCGATATTTAAACCTGCAATTCTACAGCCGGAAGAAGAAACCCATGAATATCTTCAAGTATTCACAAGTTAATGTCCGGATGTGAATGGAGAAGATATGGAAATGAAAAAGAAAAAAAGTCCGTTCATGGTTTTTTTTCTTGTTGTTTGTCTTTCTGCTTTGGGCTTGTCGGCGGCGATGCCTGCCTCGGAAACCGATATCCGCGAACTTGTTCGCGAATATCATGAAGTTTTGAAAGCGCAAAAAGAGCGGGGGCAAAATGTGTCCAAGGCGGAAGAATTGGATCGGCAATCCAGGGAGGCTATGGCCCGTGGCGAGGCGGAGCTTGCCGCCAGGCTGCTGACGGATGCCATCGGTATGATGAAAGGTTCTTCGGCAGGACCAAAGGAGGCTGTCCGGCAATTCCCTCTGCAGCCTTCCACCGGCCTTAAAACCATTTCCGGCAACATGACTGATTCCGTTTCCAAGAAATCTCCTTTCGGCATTTTCGGTCCCTATCAGTTTATGGTCGACAGTAGAGAAATAATGAACCACGAAAAGATTAATTCTTATCTTCTCGATCTCGGTGTCAAGTGGGTGCAAGAGATGCCGATGGGCATAGAGAATGTGCCGTCTTCAATAAACATCTATTCAAGGGTAGGACGCGAGGGTGGTGCAAGGCCGCCGCATGTTGATTATGATCTATACAAAAGCGAGCTTCGCAAATCACTGCGGCAGTTTAAAGATCGTGTCAAATACTGGGAGGTAGATACGGAACCGGGCGGGCTTCCTCCGCCGAAGGGATGGAAAAAGTACGAAAAGGAATACGCCATTTTTTTAAAGGAAACATACGGCGTAATCAAAAAGGAGTGCCCTGATTGCATGGTTGTTCTGGGCGGAACCGCCGGAATCGCTGGCGGTCGTCGTGAAGATTCAAATGCCGCTTTTGTAAGGAGGATCCTTGATTATGAGGCCAAACAATACTTTGATGTGTTTTCTTTCAAACTTCACCATCACAAGGCTGCCGATTATGGCGATTTGAAAAACAAGATGGAAATCTACAATAAAATATTTTCCGATCGGAATATTGATTTAAAGACGAAGGCCATTTTCCTGGAGACAGGCATCTATGATGGGAACCCATGTTATGGCCCGGGACATCCGCTATCTTTTGTAGAATTGCCTCCGCAGACGGAGTTTCAGCAGGCGGCGGGTTTGGTGAAGTCCTATGTTTTTGCAATCGCCCAGGGGGTGGACAAGGTTTTTTGGAATGAAGTCCTGGAAAGGCGGAATTTCGGGGGTGAAAAGCGAAATCCGTTTAACCATTATGGCCTGGTGCATAACCCGTTGAATGATGACGGCAAGTCACACAAGAAACTCGCCTATTACACATACAAGAAAATGGTCGAACTCCTTGAAGGAAGCGACTGGAAAAACATCGTCACGGTAAAAGAGGATGGCGGGATCTTTGTTTACAGGTTCAATCGGCATGGGAAGGTGATCACGGTCGCCTGGAATGACCGAGCGGAAGAGTCGGAGGTCCGCATTGCTGGTTTCAATTCCATCAAAGCCAAAGTCACTTACGCTGTGCCGGATAAGACATCCGGTCTACTTGTGCTGGATTACAGCGCATCCTTTAAAGAGTTTGTCGCTCATGTGGAAGAAAATGTCATAAGGCTGAAAATCGGCGGCAATCCCCTCTATATCGAAGAGATAAAATGAATGTCTATCCCGTGCCAGGATTGCGATTTTCAAATGTCCTGCCGGACATGAGCAAGTCGGTCAAAGCCAGGTCAAGGAAAATAGATGGAGCCGGGTTGTACGTATCAGTCATCAAAGGTGGATGATCGAATCCTCCTGATGGGCGTGGCCGTGGTTGCAATGCTTGCCCTTGTTGCTATTTTTGCCGTGTTGTTGACCTCATGGCATTACGCGGCCATCATTTGCGGATCCGTCGTTTTCCTGGTTGCTTCCCTATTATGGCCGGAATGGGGGACATATTCACTGATATTCCTGGTCCCTTTTACAACGGCATCGGTTTATTTCCACATGAAAGCGGACTGGAATTTTATTGTTGGGAGAATGAGCATTGATTTGATTCCGGTATTTGCGATGGTTGTGTTCATGACTTTTGCCGGCTCTGTTCTCAGAAGACTGGGCAAGGTCGAGAAGGGCGCTTCGGGGAAAATGATCGCCAAGCCCTTGTTCGTTGTTTTTGCCTATTCCGGGCTGACCGTTTTCTGGTCTGATTCTTTTGGCCACAGCATGTTTCAGTTTCTGACATTCGCAATGAACGTCATCATATTTGGACTCATCACCACATATGTAAGGGATGAAAGCGACTTGGCAGCCGCTGTCTGGTGCTTCATCGCATCCGGGATTGTACAGGCATTGTCCTATGTAATTTGCTTTTTTCTGGACACTTACATTTTTAACTTTAAGATGTTTCCGGATTTCTTTTTCGTATTAAATATCGTTGGAGGGTATTTTCAGCCGTCGGGAATGCCGTTAACGGACGGCGGCTTTATGGACCATCATCAGCTGGCATTGTTGGTCAACCTTGTGCTGGCGGTTTCTTTAGGCCTTTTACTGACCCAGCCCAGTCGTCTGAAAAAAACCTTCCTCATTGTCAATATGACAATATTCGTTTTCATTGTCTTGCATACTCAATCGAGGGCCGGAATAGGTTCCCTGCTGGTTATGGGATGTTTCGCCTTTTTTGCCTTTCATGCGACCAGAAAGTATTTTTTTCGGATTTCCCTCAGCTTTGTCGTTGGTGTTGTGGGACTCTATTTTATAGAAGCATCTGTGACCGGATTGATAACGGGCAAGTATACGACCCCGCGCCTTCTTGCCCTGGGGCAGAAAATGCAAACCACGAAAAATGTGATAGATCCCGGGCTGAAAGAAAAGACGGGAAGGATGAGACTTTGGGAAAAATCTTTTGAAAAATACAAAGATTATGCGTTGGAGGGATTCGGAGTCGGCAACCTGAAAAAATTGATGAATGCGCCGCATGCTCATAATATTTTCTTCTCTTTTCTTTTCGATTTCGGGATCATAGGACTGGCATGCGCGATATTCATTGTCGGAGCCCTCGTAAAACGTTTCCACTTACTGCTCCATTACCAGTCTTCATACAGCCTGATTATGTCCGTCGCCTTCGGGGTAGGTCTGGTTGCTGTCGGTTTTCATGGGCAATTCGACTTTGAATACAACACGACCCTTCTGTGGCTCTATCTGGGTCTCACTGTGGCGTCATTCAGGATAGCCTATGAAGGTATCCGACGGAGCGATGCCGAAGGCATCCCGTATCCGAGACCGAGCCAGGCAGCAACAAGATCAAACTGATCTTCAATTTCGCGTTCAGACTCAAGGCAAATAGCGGGAATGGTGGTTGATGAAAGCATATATCGTGATGTTCTGCGGTTGGTCGTCTGGTATCCCATCCGGTGGGTAATCCGTCTGTTACCCGTCCGATGCGGGATTGCTGTCTTGCGGATCATGGGCGATCTGCACCACTGTCTATCCTTTGGGAAAAAAAGGATGATCCGCAGAAATCTTGGCGTCCTTGGACAATACAAAACTGTAACGGGCAGTGGCGAGAACGAGCGAGCCGTTAGAGAATATTTCAGAAACCATTATATTGACCGCCTTTTAATTCTCATCTTCCCGAAATTCGGCGTCAAAGAGGCTAAGAGGTTTGTCGCTTTCCAGGGTCTGGAACATCTCAATGAGGCATTGAGCTTCCAGAGAGGAATTATCCTTGTTCATGGTCACTTTGGGCCCGTCCATCTTCCGTTGGTCGCGCTTGCCAGACTCGGCTACCGGATGAAACAAATCGGCCTTCCATCAGAGGAAGGATTGAGCTGGGTCGGCAGGAATGTCGCCTTCCGGTTGAGGATGAAATACGAATCCATAATCCCTGCCGAGATCATCAGGGCAGATTCCTTCCTGAGGGAAGCATTCAGATGGCTGAAGGATGGCGGAATCATTATGACCACCGGGGACGGGAGCGGCACCAAGAAAAAATTAGGGAAGCATTCTGTTTTCGAACTGTTCGGGCATTCGGTCATGTTTCCGCTGGGGCCGGCAATTCTGTCCCAAAAAACCGGGGCGGCAATCATTCCCATGTTCATCACGCCCGGAGGGAACGGCTGGCTGTATAAAGTAATTATTGAAAAACCGCTTGTTTCGGATCAAGCCGGAAAGGAAGCGGTTTTGGACATCACGGGACAATTCGTAAAGCGATTGGAGAGCTATATCTCCAAATACCCTGGATACATGCATTTCCTCGATCGGTTTTCCCTGGGGGAGTTGATTATAGATAACCGAGAAATCCACGTCGCATGACTGGAAATGATAAGAAATAATTAAGGAATAGATATTGGAAATCAGCCTAATATCTCCCTACAGCGCCCTGTTTAACAACGGTTTAAGGACGATCTCGGCCGTATTAAAAAACGCAGGCTTTAAAACCAAAATGTTTTTTTTGCCGATGCCCTCTGCCGATTCAGGGTGGAATGCATCCCCATTTTCATTTATCAAATATCCAGAGATCCTTTTAAACGAGCTTAAGGAGCTTACTGGAAATTCTCAGATAATAGGACTCTCACTCATGGATAACTATCTTGATGTGGGTATCGATATAACCAATAAATTAAAAAGAAACGATAATTTAATCATCTGGGGTGGCGCCCTTACCACGCTGAATCCTGAACTTGGGCTAAAATATGCAGACTGCGTTTGTATTGGAGATGGTGAATATGCACTGCTAAAGCTTGCCCAAATGGTAAATTTAAAGAAATATATTACCCCTATCCCTAACATCTATTTCCGGCAAAAAGATTTTCCAGAGCTTCAATGTGTCGATGATTTAGCAAAGCTTCCACCGCCAGACTATGGTCCCAGTGAACATTATGTCTATGTTGAAGCAGAAGATGATTTGTTGCCCTTGAAAAACTTCGATGATTACCAGTTGTTTTTTCAGAAAGCTCCAGATCCGAATACGGGAAAACTTTCATATATATACAGGATGGAGACATCTCGGGGGTGCCCCCATAACTGTACATACTGTGTCAACAACATTTTAAAGAAGATGCAGTCGCCAAAGATGCGTTTTAAAAGCATCATCCAAATAGAAACGGAGCTGAATTTGGTGAAGGAAAACATGCCTTTCGTTACCTCTGTCTCTGTGGAGGATGACTGTTTTATGGCACGCAGAGATCTTAAAGAGCTCGCAGCTTTATTCAAGCACTTTGGCTATACATTTCGGTGTCTGATATCGCCTGTTGATTTTAAGGAAGATTTGATGAACGAGTTAGTAGAAAGAGGCCTAATCGTTTGCCATATGGGGCTTCAAAGTGCTCACAGTCGCATAGTGGAAATGTATCGAAGGAGGGATATTAACAGAAATTCTGAACTCATATTAAAATATTTCAAAGACAAAGAGCCACAGGTTAAATTATTTATCGATATATTAGTGGACAATCCATGGGAAAAGATTGAGGAAACTCTCTATACGCTTTCTTTTTTGCTGAAATCTATGCCGAAGAGAGCCGCTTTGGGAATAAACTCGCTGGTCTTTTATTTCGGAACAGAGCTGTGGCGGAGGGCTAAAAAGGAAAACAGGTTGGAGGATAACTTTTTTTTAAAAACATGGCATTGGCACAGACAAAAAACAATTCGCTATACTACGGTGCTTTTTGTTCTTTTAAAATTCCACTTTCCCCGCACTATCATTAAAATATTAGCCTCAAAACTCTTTGTGTATATTTTTGAAAGAAGAGTTTTTACGTCATTTTTTATACCTAAGCTTCTTTATGTCATTAAGAGGCTGCAGATTCTTAAAAAACCGAAATCATTACAGAGAAAGCCGGAATTGGCTCCGATTGATGGTTAATCTAAATCATCTATATGAAATCATAAGGAAAGATCATTTGAGTGTACAAGATCGTCAACCGAAAAAAGCGTGTCTTGACCATGATGGCGGATTTAATCGGAAACACCCTTTCCTTCCCTTTTCGCCTCTTTCGGGAAGTCGTTCCGATCCTGCCTGAAACGATTAAGAGCATTCTGGTAATCAGGACGGCCTATATCGGCGATGTGATCATGACATTGCCGATGATGGGGCTGCTGAGAGAGTGGTTTTCAGAGGCGTCCATTACTGTCTTGACCTCCCGGAATGGGCGTGAAATCCTTTTGAATAACCCGTATGTGGATGAGTTTATCGTATATGAACCTTTTTGGTTCTATAAAAGTTCTTATCGCGACTATCTGAAATTTCTTGCACAGCTAAGAAAGCGTCGATTCGATCTTGTGATCGAGGCCAGAGCTGATATCCGGGACATCCTGTTCCTGGTTTTTCCTGCGCGATCGAAAGCAAAGCTGAGCTATGCCGTGGGTGGCGGCCGCTGTTTTCTTTCGCATGTGGCGCCTTACGAAATACGAAAGCATAAAGTGGAATATCATCTCGATCTCGCCAGGTATCTGGGTTGCAGGTCCGATTCGGTGAAATGGGGGATTTATTTGTCGGAAACCGAAAAAAGGGACGTGGCGCGGCTGCTTCGGGAAAGTGGGGTTTCGACTCCCTTTGTCTGTGCTCATCCCGGCGGTCGCCTTCCACTTAAAGGATGGCCGACACATAAGTGTGTCAATCTCTACGACCGAATGATTGATCGATTCGGATTGCCGCTTGTGCTTCTTTCCGCAGAATCGGAGATCGGATTGGCGGATGAAATTTCCGGCAGAATGAAAAACCGTCCCGTATTGTTGGCCGGAAAGACAAGTGTTCGGCAACTGTCTGGTATAATAGAGAAATCATCACTTTTAGTGTGCAATGACAGCGCACCGATGCATATTGCTGCAGCTTTGGGCACTCCAACGGTTGCGATTTTTGGTCCCTCCAAAAGCGTGGAGACCCGACCTTACGGCGAAGGGCACCTTGTCGTTGAAAAGGACTTTCCCTGCCGCTGGAATTGCGACGAATCCCGATGTCGGAACAGGGACCATCATGCCTGCATGAAGTCGATTTCGGTTGATGATGTCTTTCAGGCAGTCGAACGTCAGATGTCACTTTTTACAAATGGGTAGATCCAATTCATGAGGGGAGATGCTTGCAAAGCCTGGAAATCGGATCCCGGAAGGGCATGGAGTGAAACGGGATGTCCGCAGGTTTTTATATGCAGACGGTGTAGGGAGATTGAAATCATAGATGGATGACCGCATCTTTCTACTGAGTTGCAGATCCTATCAAGAGATTTTAAACCGACTGCCGGTCGCCTTAGAACAGTTTCGAGACCTTTTGCCTGCGGACAGGTGCGCACGGATCTTGCTCAAACCCAACCTGAATTCCAACATGAACGCCTTGACGGGGAACACGACGGATCTCCGGT